>TARA_B100001057_G_scaffold492244_2_pt1 | contig 34551 bp, 25 predicted proteins | sample TARA_B100001057 | Tara Oceans TARA_B100001057 (sample SAMEA2621839) | marine metagenome | biome: marine biome (ENVO:00000447); feature: surface water layer (ENVO:00002042); material: "saline water (ENVO:00002010), including plankton (ENVO:xxxxxxxx)" | depth 5 m | reverse complement strand
ACCCTGAGCTCTTTAAATCAAGATGAAATTTCGTTTGTCACTAACGGATTAAGTATTTTTGAAGTTTTTATCTATGAACCTCCAAATTGTGATTCATATTTAATAAACCAGAAAATCGATAAAAAAAAAATCAAAACACTTAATTTTTTAGGTCAGATATTTGATTCTAGTTATATAAATTTTCCATTTTTTGTTTTATATGATGATGGTACTGTTGAAAAAAAGTTTTTTTTTAGATAAAAAAACTCCAATTAATATCTGATAATTAAATTATATTTCATTATATTCACAGAGAATAATAACTAAAAAAATTAAAGATTATGGGATATTCACATAAAAATAGTAAAGGAGTAACTTACTATTTACACTCAAAAGATGTAACTCTTAGAGGAGGAAGAAATCAAACAATTTATTATTTTGCTAGAGATGAAAGATCTAATTCATGCGATCTTCCAGCAGGCAAACAAGTTGTTGAAAGTTCAAGAACTGGACTTCCTCTAGTTAAAAAAGCGTAAGTTTAATCTTATGTATAAAAAGGGGGACTTTTATAGTCCCCCTTTTTTTTGCTTAAATTATTTTTAATTAGTTGAAATTAGAATCTTCTATTCCTTTATCAATTATAACCTCTGTTAAATTTGACTTGACTATTTGAGTACCTTGAGGGGAAGTAATAGACATTTTTATGTTTTGAGGAAAAATTAATTCTTCAAATTTAGTGTAGTTGTTGTACTCAATTATGTTTTGCATTCCATCTTTCTCAAATATTTCTTTAACTAGTTGACCACTTGAAATTTCAAAATACATAGTTTTTTCTTCACCAATTTTGTTAGTTCTAATAACTTTATATGAGTCACTGCCGTTAATTGGTTCAATTTCTATAAGTTTAAATGTGTGTTCCAATTCATTTCTTGAAAGGATTGGGAAAAGTAAAAATTCTTCAATTCGTTTGTTTAAATCTTCACCTTTTAACTCTTTTTCCCCTTGCATACCAGATGTTGAACCTGTTTCTCCATTGAATTTCATTCCTTGTATCTCTCCAATCATTTTTGCTTTCATACTCATATAAAATAAATTTGGTTTTTTATAACCTTGTTCCAAATTAATTTTCATTGGCGCACCTTGAATTTCAATATTGGAGATTAACTTTACATTATTCCAATTTGTCATGTGATTTTTTCCACCTTGAGCTTCAATATTTTTTTCTATAATATCTTCTATTGTTGTACCATCATTTATTTTTTTACTTTTAATATTAATAACATCTCCGATATAATTATAAAAAGTTATTTTTTTATTAAAATCAAATTTTTCTAATTTTTTTGCAATTTTTTTATTTCCAACAACAATTATATTACAATTGTCAGGTTTCATATATTTTTTAGCAACTTCATAAATATTCTTTACAGAAATGCTATTAAGTTTTTTTAAATAATTTTTATAATAGTCTTTACTTAAATCATTCATTTTAATATTTAATGCTAATTGAGCAACTCTAAATGGGCTTTCAAGTGATCTTGAAAAACTACCGGTCATGTAATTTTTAATAACATTTAGTTCTTTAGATGTTACTAATTCTTTATTCATTCTGTCAATTTCATATAAAAATTCAACAATCGAACTATCAGTTACTTCATTCCTTACATCAGCATAAGCAGTAAAATCTCCAACATATTTATCAGATTTTATAGATGACCTTGCTCCATATGTAAAAGCTTTATCCTCTCTTAAATTTTGCATTAATCTACCAGAAAAAACACCTCCTCCTAGAATACTATTCATTACCTTACATGCAATATAATCTTCTGATCCAGGTTTTAGGTTGATAGGGTAGGTTACCTTGATTGTAGATTGAACTGCTCCTTCTTTATGAACAAATGCTAATTGATTATTTTTTGGTGGCGAGCATTCAACTAGTGGATACGTTACAACCTTTTTTTTCTTCCATTTTTTGAAATATTTATCACAGATTTCTTTTGCTTCATCAACATTGATATCGCCGACAATTACAAGGTATGATATATTTGGTCTAAAGTATTTAGAGTAAAGATTTTTTACATCATTTAAATTAATATTATTTAATGTCTTTTCTGTAATTAACTCACCGTAAGGGTGGTTTTTACCATAGTTTAGTAAATTACTAATGTTGTTCGAGATTGCTCCTGGGTTACTTTTTTGGCTCTCTAATCCTGATAATAGTTGTTTTTTTGCTTTATTAAATTCTTCTGAAGAAAAAACAGGATTTTTTATTACATCATTAATTAGTTCAAGTAAAACTTTTTGATGCTTTTTTAATGCTGAAGCAAACAGACCGTCTAAACCATTATAGTTAATTGTCGCACCAATGTAGTCTGTAATCTCATTTATTTCAGTTTTAGTCTTAGTTTTTGTGCCACTACCCATCATCATTGATAGCATGTCTTTTATTCCAACTTTTTCGTTTTCTAAAAATGGAGAGTAGTCAGGAACTAAATAAAATGAAACAACTGGTTTTTTATGATTCTCAACCAAGATAACTTCAAGGCCATTTTTTAACTTGAATTCTTGATAATCACCAATTTTTATTTCCGGTGCTTTTCCAGCTTGAGGAGGTTTGCTTCTAAAACCATGTAATTTTTCCCATTGGTTTTTCCCAATTAGAATATCAGAAGAAATTGTATTTATTTTTTTCGAAATTAATTCTAGATATTCATAGTTTCTTTTCTTCTTATATGATTCATTTTTGATTAATTCTGATAATTTGATTAAGTCTTCATTATTTATTTTTTTTGAAAGATAAATATCTGAGGACCAGTCCGTTTGAAAGCTAAAACCTTTTATATATGAATTTATTCCTTTTTCAATACATACCCAACCCTCAGTTTTAAAATCTTTTATATATTCATATTTTCTACTGTTACTTTTTTTTACTTTCTTTTTTTCAACAAATTGTAAACAAGATTTAATTTCTTCTAAAGTAGATCCTAATTTTTCTTGTTTATCTTGTGAGTAAGTATTTAAACATATAAAGCTTAAAATTAGTATAAATTTTTTCATGATATTTTTTTATTTTTTTGGTAAATAATAGAGAGTTACTCGGTTTTGTTTATTATAATATTTTTTGGCAGCATTCATTATATCTTCTTTTGTAACTGCTAAATATCTATTTATTTCTTCATTAATTAAATTTGTATTTTTATAAAATAAATAATAATTAGCTAGACTTTCAGCTATGCCATCCATTCTTGAGTTAGAGTTGACAAAGTCACTTTCAATTTGATTTCTAACTTTTTCTAACTCTCTATCTGTAATGAATTCTGATTTTAGTTTGTTGTATTCTTTATTCATTATGTTTTCTATTTCTTCAGGATTTTCTCCAGAATTCGCCATTGCAAAAGCAATTGTTAAACCTGGGTCTTCTAAATTAAAAGTAAATGCACCAGCATAGACGCACTTTTGACTTTTTTCTACTAATTCTTTATGTAATCTTGAACTTTTACCATCTGACAATATTTTATTTAACATATCAACAGCGTAAAAATCTTTAGATCCCTGAGCAGGAATATGATAACCATGAATTATTGCATCTAATTGAATATTGTCAAATATAGTATCTCTAATTTCTCTATTTTTTTCTGGTTCTATTGTATTTGGCCTTGGTATATCATGTTTACTTTTAGGAATGTTTGAAAAATATTTATTTACTAATAATTTGGTTTCTTCAATATTAATATCTCCTGCGATTGACAAAACTGCATTATTTGGAGCATAAAATGTTTTGTAGAAATCCATAAATTCTTTTTCAGTAGCAGCATTGAGATGTTCCATTGAACCAATTACAGTCCATCTATAAGGATGTTTAATGTATGCTCTTTTCATCATTTCTCCGATCATAGTTCCGTAAGGTTGGTTATCAACTCTTTGTCTTTTTTCTTCTTTAACAACTTCTCTTTGTGTTTCTATCCCTATTGGTTCGACTTTCGCGTGTAACATTCTTTCAGATTCAAGCCACAATCCAAGATCTAGTTGATTTGATGGAAGTACTTCATGGTAATAAGTTTTATCATTTGATGTATATGCATTATTTGAACCTCCAGAGTTTTCAATATAATCATCAAATTCACCCCTTGAAATATTTTCGGAACCTTCGAATAGTAGATGTTCAAAGAAATGAGCCATTCCTGTTCTTTCTGGGTTTTCATTTTTTGAGCCAACATGGTACATTACAGAAATAGCAACAATAGGAGTTGAATTATCCTCATGTAAAATAACATGCAATCCATTATTTAATGTAAATTCTGTGAATTCAATTGGCTTTACTTGAGAGAATGCAAAAGAAAAAGTAAATAAAAAGATAAAAGTGTAAAATTTCATAATTATTTCATTAAAATTAATCTGATAATTGAGAAAGCAAATATAAAAATATTATCGATATTTGTTTCAACTTATTACTGTGTTATAATGTCAAATAAAAGTTTTTCATTAAGTGGGATGCCAGATTTATCTTCAATTGAAGTTAAAAAAAGAGAATATGTTCTTAATGTTATGAAAAAAATATTTGAAAAATATGGCTTCCAACCTCTAGAAACTCCAGCAATTGAAAAAAGAGAAGTTTTAATTGGTAATTATGGCTCGGATGCTGATAAATTGGTTTATCAGTTATTGAAAAGTGGAGATTTTTTATCTAAAGTAGATAGTCAACTTTTAAATTCTGATTATAATACTCTATCTTCTGTAATCAGTGATAAGGCCTTAAGATATGATCTTACTATTCCTTTTGCAAGATATATTTCAAAAAATCAATCATCAATTAATTTTCCATACAAAAGATACCAAATGCAAAAAGTATGGAGGGCTGACCGACCTCAAAAGGGTAGGCTAAGAGAGTTTACTCAATGTGATGCAGATATCATTGGAAGTGATTCACATTGGTTAGAGATAGATTTAATAAAAGTTTATGATGAAGTTTTTTTTGATTTAGGTTTAGAGAATGTTATTTTAAAAATTAATAATAGAAAAATTCTAGAGGGATTGTTTAAGATATTTTCATCAGATTTAAAATTTACAGAATTTTGTATTGCTTTAGATAAAATTGAAAAAAAAGGTAAGAATTACTTCATAGATTTTTTGAAAAAAAATAAAGTTTCTAAGAAAAATATTTTATTATTTGAATTACTTCTCAAGCAAAGTATATCAATTAATGATTTAGATTCTTTTTTTTCAAAAAAAATTAAATCTAAAAATGATTTTATTGATCAGGGTGTTTCTGATACCATCGCTGTTTTTTCAAGATTAGGAAATTTAAAATGTTTAAAAATTGAGTTTGATTTATCATTAGCTAGGGGGTTAAACTATTATACTGGATTAATTTTTGAAGTTTTAAATAGTAAAGTTAGTATTGGCAGCATTGGAGGTGGTGGGAGATACGATAATTTAACATCAATATTTGGTAAAAATATTGGTAGTGGAGCAGGTATTTCATTTGGTTTAGAAAGAATCATTATTTGTTTAAATGAGCTAAATCTCTTTCCAAAATTTTTATATGATTCTCTAGATGTTCTTTTTGTTAATTTAGGTGACAAAGAAGCTATTTTGAGCCAAAATTATATTGACAAATTAAGGTCATTTAACTACAGTTGTGAACTATATCCTGATAATGTTAAATTAAAAAAACAATTATCTTACGCAAATAAAAGAAATGTTAGGTACATAGCAATCATAGGCGAAGATGAATTAAAATCAAATAAAATTACCTTGAAGAATATGTCTAACGGTGATCAACACAAACTTAACTTTAATGATTTAATAAATTTTTTTAAAAATGAATAAATACTTTGATTTAGGAAAAAAATTAAATGTAGATTCAATAAATAAAATTTTAGTTGAAAATAAGAAGTTGAGACTTTTAAATTCAACAGAAAAAAAAATAATAAAATCTAGATCTTTTTTAGAAAATAAAATTTCTGATTCATCTGATAAAATTTACGGTGTAAATACTGGTTTTGGTTCTTTGTGTGATACAGAAATTTCAAAAAAAGATATTAATAAGTTACAAGAAAATTTAATTCTTTCTCATGCATGCGGAACTGGAGACCTAGTACCAAAACATATTGCTAAATTAATGTTGTTACTGAAAATTAATTCACTTTGTCTCGGTTTCTCAGGGGTTAGATTAAGTTTAATAAAACATCTCATAAAATTCTATAATTATGATTTAATTCCAGTAGTTTATGAGCAAGGTTCACTAGGCGCTTCTGGAGATCTTGCTCCACTTGCTCATATGTGTTTGCCACTACTAGGAAAAGGAAAGTTTTATACTGATACTGGTGCTAAAGAGTCAACTAAAATTTTGAAAAAGAAAAACATAAAAAATTTTAAACTTTCATACAAGGAGGGCTTAGCTTTATTAAATGGTACACAATTTATGTTATCATTTTCTATTTGGTCAATATTACAGTCTATTAAGCTAAATTATTTATTTGATCAAATTGCATCTATTTCCATAGAAGCTTTTAGTTGTAGAGTAGAACCCTTTTCAAAATTAATTTCATCAGTTAGACCCCACCAAGGTCATCTTGAAACAATAAATAATGTTTTTACTTTTCTAAAAGGTAGTTCTATTCATAACCATAACAGCGATTATGTTCAAGATCCATATTCATTTAGGTGTATCCCTCAAGTTCACGGTGCAACCAAAGATGTTGTAAATTATTTTAAGAAAATAGTAGATATTGAAATAAATTCAGTTACTGATAATCCAATAGTTTTTGAAAATGAAAAAGAAATCATCTCTGGAGGTAATTTTCATGGTCAACCACTTGCAATGGGTATGGATTATTTAGCGATTGCTATGAGTGAATTAGGTAACATTTCTGAAAGAAGAGTCTTTAACTTGATTTCTGGAAAGAGAAATTTACCTAAATATTTAATTCAAAACTCTGGTTTAAACTCTGGAATGATGATAACTCAATATACTGCTGCTTCAATTGTAAGTCAAAATAAACAATATTGTACTCCATCCTCAGTAGATAGTATTGTTTCTTCAAATGGTCAAGAAGATCACGTTAGTATGGGAGCAAATTCAGCACTAAAATTATTTAAAGTAATAAACAATACAAAAACTTTGTTGTCTATAGAATTATTAAATGCAGCTCAAGCTTTTGATTTAACTGATAAAAAAGGTTCAAAAAACATTAGATTATTTCTTAAAAAATATAGAGAATATGTTCCTTTTTTGAAATCTGACTCAGAAATGTCAAGATATATTTTTAAAGGAATTGATTTTTTAATGAAATTTTAAATTTATTTAAGAATATTGCCTGCAAGTATTTTAATGACAGCGTAGGACGGTATTGCTAATAGCATCCATACAATTCCTCCAAGCATACCAGCAGCTAAGACAATAGTAAATATTTCTAATGGATGAATTTTTAATATTTTAGAAAATATCATGGGTTGAAATATAAAGTTGTCTGAGTTTTGAATAATTGCAAAAAGAATAAATGTTTTAACTAATAAATTAGGAATCAAATCAATATTTTGGGTTGTTGTAATAATTATGATCGATGCAAAAGAAAAACCAATAATAGGACCTACATAAGGAATAATATTAATTATTGCTGCGAATAAAGCAATTACCCAAGCGTGTTGAATATTTAAAAAATCCATTCCAATTCCATAACAAATAAATAAAATACTTAGTTGAGTTATTAAGCCTGTAAAATATCTTCTTAAATAATAAGTAATTTCAATTAATTTTTCTTCAGATTTTAAAATGTAATTAGAAATAAATTTTAAAAATTTATCTTTTAAAATTTCTGTATCTTTTAATAAAAAAAATGTTATAAAACATATTGAAAAGCTTGCTAAAAATACATTACCTAATAAACTAAAAGTTTTAGCAAATAAACTCGTAAAAGAAGTAAAATTTAATAATGAAAAAATTTCATCGCTTTTTATATTTGAGTTGATATTATATTTTTTAAAAAAATCATTAATATCTGAGATCCAATTATTTAGATAATTTTGAAAATTATTATAATCTATTTTGCTAATAGTTTCTATTTCATCTAAAATAATAGGGGAGCCAACAAAACCTAACATAAATATTACAAGAAAAATAATGAGTATACAAATTAAAGAGGAAAACACTCTATTTAATTTGTGAAATTGTAGTTTTTTATTTAGAGGGTTAAGGACAATAGCTAAAATGATAGAAATGAACAAATAAGCAAATAAAATACTAAGTTTCCAAAAAAGAAATAGTAAAGAAAACCCTATAAATAATCCCCATATATTACTTGTTTTTTTTTTCATCCTATAAATTTAATTATTAGTCATAATATAATCTATTATATTTGCACCCATTTTTAATGCTTTCTCTCTTTTGTTTTTTGAATTTTGATGTATTTCCTTGTCTTCCCAACCATCTCCAAGATCACTTTCATATGAATAAAAACAAACTAACCTTCCATTTTTTATAAGAGCCATTCCCTGTGGGCGTTTATTGTCATGTTCATGAATTTTTGGTAATCCATTTTCAAATTTAAATTTCATATTATAAATTTTATGACTTTTTGGAAGTTCAACAAAATCTAGTTCAGGAAAAACTTTCTTCATCTCTTTTCTTACGTATTGATCCATTCCATAATTATCATCAATATGTAAAAAACCACCACTCATCAGATAATTTCTTAAATTTTCAGACTCAAAGTTATTAAAGTATACATTCCCATGTCCGGTCATAAAAATAAATGGGTAATTAAATATTTCTAAACTACCAACATCCACTGTAGCATAATTTGGGTTAATATTCATATTTAATTTTTCGTTGCAGAAAATTGCTAAATTTTTTAATGAACTTGGATTCGAATACCAATCTCCTCCACCTTGATATTTTAGAACAGCAAATTGATAAGTTTTTTCGTTTAAACTAATTGAGCTAGTACATAAAAATAAAATAAGTATTAGATAAAACTTTTTCATCATTAAGAAATTAGTTGGTTACAAGCAATTATTGCAGCAGTTTCTGTTCTTAGTCTGTTATCATTTAATGTTACTGTTTTGAATTGAAATTTTTTTGCTAAGATAATTTCTTTATTTGAAAAATCTCCCTCCGGACCAATTAGTATACAGGAAGATTTTTTTTTGTTGTTTTTAATTTTTTCTTTACTCATGTCATATTTACAATGAGCAATATATTTTTGATCTAAACTAGATTTTTTAATGAATTCAGAAAATTTTTGCATTTTAGAAATAATTGGTAAATATGTTCTTAATGATTGCTTCATAGATGATATGGCAATTTTATTCATTCTATCATGATTTATTTTAATTCTTTCAGATTTTTCACAAATTATTGGTGTTATTATACTAACTCCAATTTCTGTTGCTTTTTCAATTATCCATTCAGATCTTATACGTTGTTTAGGAAATGAAATGGCGAGTTCTATGATCGGTTTTTTTCTTATCTTCTTTTTACTAAGAATTTCAACTTTTAATTCATTTTTTACTTGTTCTTTAATCTTACATTCATAAAAATTACCAACACCATCCGTTACGAATATTTTGTCATTTTTTTTTTTTCTTAAAACTTTTAAGCAGTGCTTACTTTCTTCTGTATTTAAAGTTTGGAATTTTTCAATTTCTTTTGAGTAAAATAATTGCATTATTATTTAACTTTTATATGTGGGTCCACCATCCAATATTTCATTTTCTGAAATATTATTAAATTTTTCAAAGTTTTTGTTAAATAATTTAGCTAGTTTTTTTGCCTGTTTTGTGTAAGCATCTTTATTTTGCCACGTTTTCCATGGTTTTAGTATTTCACTTGGCACATTGGGGCATTCCAAAGGAATGTTTAATCCAAAAATTCTTTCTTTCTCATATGAAACATTATTTAAAGTGCTATTTAGAACTGCATCAATTATTGATCTTGTATGCTCCAATTTTATTCTATATCCAACACCGTAAGGGCCTGAAATCCAACCAGTATTGATTAACCAAACATTAACATTTGATTTTTTTATTTTTTCAGATAACATTTTTGCGTAAACAGTTGGATGAAGTGGCATAAATGGAGCTCCAAAGCAGTTAGAAAATGTTGCTTCAGGTTCAATAATTCCATCTTCTGTTCCTGCAACCTTTGCTGTGTAGCCTGAAATAAAGTGAAACATTGCTTGATTATTATCTAATTTTGATACGGGGGGAAGAACCCCAAAAGCATCTGCAGTCAAGAAAAATATATTTTTTGGTGCTTTTCCTATTGATGGTTTGGCAATATTTTTTATGTGATGAATTGGATAGCTAACTCTGGTATTTTGAGTTTTAAGAGTACTGGAAAAATCTACTTCATTTGTATTTTTTTTGAAACAAATATTTTCTAATAAAGCACCACTTTTAATCGCTGAATATATGTCAGGTTCTTTTTCATATGAAAGATCTATACATTTTGCATAACATCCTCCCTCAAAATTAAAAATTGATGTTTCATCCCAACCATGTTCATCATCACCAATTAATTTTCTATTTTGATGAGCTGACAATGTTGTTTTTCCTGTGCCTGAAAGACCAAAAAATAATGCAGTATCATTTTCTTTGCCAATATTTGCTGAACAGTGCATTGATAAAACATTTTTTTTAGATGGGAGTAAGAAATTTAAAACTGAAAAAATACCTTTTTTAATTTCACCGGTATAAGCAGATCCTCCAATAATAATTTCTTTATTCTTAAAGCTGATAATAGCAAAATTTTCTTTCCTAGTTTTGTCAATTTCAGGGTTTGATTTAAAAGAGGGCGCGCAAAATATTGTCCACTCATTATTAAAATTGTTAGCCTTTTCATCAACTCTTAAAAACATATTATAAGCAAATAAGCTGGCCCAAGCAGTTTCAGAAAAAACAGTAATTTTTAATTTGTAACTCTCATTTGCACAAGCATAACAATTTCTTGCATAAATTTTCTCTTTTGAGTTTAAGTGTTTTACTATTTTATTCTTTAATAAATTAAAGTTATCTTCTGGAAAAGGTTTATTTATATTACCCCACCATACTAAACTTTCTGTTAAAGAATCTTTAACTATGTATCTATCTTTCGGTGCTCTTCCAGTAAATTTTCCTGTATCAATTGTTATGGCGCCTAAACTAGTTTTTTTTGCGCTTCCTTCTTTAATGCAAATATTTTCTATTTCATTTGGACTCAAATTCCACTTAACAGTTGTGGATATGTTAAGTTTTTTTAAAATCGATGTCATTAGTTTAGGTCTAATTTATTAATCTTAAAACAAATATTGAATGTTATCAATAGTTGTAATTATCAAGCTAAGCTAAATTAAAATAAATATTTAGTTTAGTTTATTAAAAAAAATATTATTTTTCAAAATAATGAAATATATTTTAGTCATAGGTTCAGGTAGGTCTTCTAGTGTGTTGATAGAGTATTTAATAAATTATTCTAAAAAAAATGATATTTTCTTAACTATTCTTGATCAATATGAAAATAAATTTCTTCAACAATTTTCAAAGTTTGATAATTTTAAAAATTTAGTTCATAACATCAATAATAATGATTTTAGAAGAAATGAAATTGAAAGAGCTGATTTGGTAATCTCTATGTTACCACCTAGTTTTCATACACTAATTGCAAAAGATTGCATAGACTATAAAAAAAATTTAATAACAGCATCATATGTTTCTGATGAAATGAAATCATTAAACAGTATTGCTAAAGAGGCAGGAATATTAATACTTAATGAAATTGGTTTAGACCCTGGAATTGATCATATTTCAGCAATGAGTATAATCGATAGTTTAAAAAAAGAAAATAAAAAAATAACTTCTTTTAAATCTTTTTGCGGAGGACTCATTGCTCCTGAGTCATGTAACAATCCTTGGGGGTATAAGTTTACATGGAATCCTAAAAATGTTGTTTTAGCTGGTAAGGATGGTGCTAGGTATTTAAAAAATGGGACAATAAAAAAAATTTCTTATGATGAAGTGTTTAAAACAACTGAAAGTGTGTTTATACCAAATTTTGGAAATTTTGAATCCTATCCCAACAGAGATTCGTTACACTACAAGGAAAAATATAAGTTGGATGAAGTTCAAACTTTAGTAAGAGGAACTTTGAGAAAAAAAGATTTTGCTTCTGCTTGGGATTTTTTAGTAAATATTGGTTTCACTTCTTTTGATGAATCAAGAGAAATGATTACTAAGGATGTTTATTTAGATAAATTAAAAATGATAAAGGATAAGAAAATATTAGAAATGTTAAATTATTTAGATTTTTTTGATCTAAAATTTAAAAATTCTAAATCAAATGGACAAATACTTCAGAATACTTTGGAAAAAAAATGGAAATTACAAACACAAGATAAAGATATGATTGTAATGCAGCATAAATTTGAGTTTGAAAAAGGAAATATTAAGCAAAGGCTTTACAGTTCAATGGCTATTATTGGATCAGATAGTATTAGAACTGCAATGGCTAAAACTGTAGGACTTCCAATATTTTTTGCTGCTAAATTGATCTTAGAAGGAAAAGTATCATTGAGAGGCGTTAGGATACCTGTCCATAAAGAATTATATATGCCCATATTAAAATCTTTAGAAAAAGAAGGAATTAAATTTATAGAGTCAACAGAGCAAATTAATTAACACTTGGTAAAAAAGAGTAATCATTTGCGTATTCCATCATCTGAGTTGTAAAATCATCAGGATAATTTATTAGTACATCTTTTATTTCTCCGTTGTTTTCTTTCAAAGTATACTTTGGATTTATAAATCCACCGTACGGTGCACTATTAAATTTTTCTGATCTTTTTAAAACCTCCTCATGAATTTGAGGATCAATTTGAACTCCATAGTTTTCTACTAACTTTTTTCCAGCTTCAAAGTCACCCTCAGAGGTAATTCTTTGAATTTCTCTCAACAATTGTCCAAAAACATCTTGTAATTTTTTGTGATCATTTACTACAAAGTATGTTTTACCATTTTTCGTTATCTTTTCAATTACATTTTCTTCAAGTCCTTTTTCATAAGCCCACGCTGATACAAGTTGCCTATTTCTCATATGATCTTGTTCAATGTTGTCTCCTAATTCAATTCTTCTTAATTGAAGCATAAGGCCATTTCTAATATATGAATCGTATTCAGCCATTCCGCATTCCATTGACTCCATTAAACCTATTTCTATGAGCTTTTTATTCATCATGTAATATAAAGCTACTAAATCAGCTCTTGCTTCTTCTAATGTGGACTTGTAGTTTTTTAATGTTTCTTTAGGCGTGCCTACACCTTCATTAATTTTTCCTGATGCATGTCCTACTACTTCGTGAAGAAGAGTACCTAATTTGTCAGCCGTATCTCCGTACTTTTTTGCTCTTTCTATTTCTTCTTCAGAATAACAAAATTCTTCTAAAAAACCTCCACCAGACGCAGCACCGCTATATGCTGCAATAATATTACCTAGGCTTACCGATTTTGATCCCTTTTCAGTTCTAATCCAATTATTATTTGGCAAGTTAACTCCAATAGGTGTAGAGGGGGAAGCGTCCCCAGACTCCATTGCTACAGTAACAACTTTATAGCTAACTCCAACAACATTTTCTTTTTTATGTTCATCCATTATACTTGAATTATCTTCAAACCATTGTACGTATTCATTAATAACTTCAGTGGTTTTAGATGCTTCCATGTCTTTAATTTGAACAATAGATTCATAGGCACCTTTACGGCCAGCAGCATCGCCATAAACTTCAACAAATCCATTTATCCAATCAATATCTGTTTGAGTATTTACCCACTGAATACAATATTCATCCCACTTGTAAATATCTCCTGTTTTATAGTATTCAATTAATAAATCAAAAGATTTTTTTTGACTATCATTTTCTGCAACATTTTTAGCTTTTTCTATCCAATAAATCATTTGTTCTAACGCTTCTCCATATTTTCCACCAACTTTATATACTTCTTCGTAGATTTTTCCATTTTCTTTTACTAATCTTGAATTTAGTCCATATTCAGGAGCTCTTTCTTCAAATTCTTTTTTGTAAAAAAAGTTCACATCTTCTTCAGTAATATTAGGTCCATAATAATTATTTGCAGAGCCTAATATTATATCCATACCTTTATCTCGATTTACTCTTTTTGAGTCAATATTTTTATTGAAAATTAATTCAGATATACCAACTCCTAGGTCAGACTCTATTAATGTATTAGATTTATTTAAAAGTTCTGGATTTACATTTATAATTAATTTTTCAAAGTATTCAGGACTAAAACTAGGTTTTATTTTTGCGCTTGAGTAGTGATGGTGAATTCCACCTGAAAACCAAAAACGTTTTGTGTAAACCATAAACTCATTCCATTCTGTACTATTTCTATCTCCTTTATAATTTTCTACTATGGACTCTAAAACTCTACGTATACTTAAATTGTGTCTATAATTTTGATCAAAAATTATATCTCTACCACACAAGGATGCTTGGGAGAGGAAGTAAATCAATTTTTTTTGTCTTAAATCTAGTTTTTTAAAACCTGGCACTTTGTATCTAATCATTTTTATATCGGCAAATTGTTCGGTTTGATATTTAAAATCCTGATCAGTATTACTATTTTCCGGTGGAAAAAGAACGTATTTTCCGTTTGACATCATAAGGAAAATAACACCAAGAATTATTGTTAGTAAAGTTATTTTTAAAAAATTGTTTTTAATGAGGTTCATTTTAAATCTTTTGAGGTTAGTAAATTAAATAAATCTAGTTATTTTTTTTTTTATTAGTAATTAAATTAACACTTCTTTCTTTTAAATAATTAATGACATAATTATAACATGAATTATTTTTTCCAATAGTTTCAAGTGGAATAATACCTTTTTCAGAAATTAAATTCTTAGCTATTAAATTAGCACAAGCAGTACAAGTAAATCCAGTAGTTCTTGACATGGAAGATTGATTTTTTTTCGTATCAAATTCATCAAATAAGTCAATAGTATATTTATGATCTGAATCAGTTATCTCAATTTTCATAACCGTAAATTCCAAATCACTTTCATTCAAATACCAATTTTTTTTTAGCAGCTCTGTAGTAAAGTCAATAGGTTTTATTTTTTTACCCATGATTTCCACATGATTTTCATTAAAAAATCCAGCTTTTTTAAAAATTTCAATCTTTTCCGCGTGTCCAGGGTATCGTAAAGTTTTTTCTTTCATATTTGGAATATGAGACATTGTATATAGTAGTGACCTCAATCCATCTGTATTAAATGCTTGTAAATTACCAATGCTTTCAAAATTAATTATTTCTTTTTCTGTTAGGGGTTCTTTAATAATAATTTTGGAGTTTTCATATAATCTTGCAGGTCTTGTATATTCCTCTATTACGTCAATTGGTGAAAACGGAGCCTTATATTCAAATGGTTTTTCTTTAGTTACTGGTAATCCGCCAACATAGCAGGCGTAATAATTAACTTTAGATAAAGAATCATAATGACCCAAAATTAAATTACTTAATCCAGGGGCAACACCAGCGTCGACGATAGCTGATACATTATTTTTAATTGCAAGATCCTTTAATTCAAGGCAGTCTTCAGGAAAAAAAGATATATCAACAACGTTTTTTTTTTCTTTAATTATGGTTTTTAGAGTGTTAAATCCCATGAATCCTGGAACAGCACTAATGACTAGATCAAAATCTTTGATATTATTTGCTAGTTCACTTTTGTTAGAAATATCAAAGTTTTTTTTATTTATTTTTTTACTTTTTAATTTTTCTAAATTTTTATTGGAGATATCAGCTACTGAAACAGAAAAGTTATCAGACAAGTCTTCACAAATTGTTCTTCCAACTCTACCGCAACCTAAAACAATTATATTCTTCATGAGTTAATATAAATGAATTTTCTTTTAGATATAAGTTCATAAATTCCAAATAATGAAAAAGAAAAGAAAATATTTCCTAAAAGTGTGTTAAAGAAAAAAGGAATTCCAGCATAATAACAAATTAGTAATCCATAAATATTATTAGGATAAATAGTGCTGAAAAACCAAACGCTTAAATTTGTTACTAAAAAAAATAATATACTAGCATATATTGAAGTTTTAATAACTGATAAATTAGATAATTTATTTTTAATACCAATGCCTAGAGGAATCATTATTAAAAATGATAAGTAAACTGAGAGGGCCAAATTAAATCCTAATAAAAAATCTGAAATTAACATTGACAAAATTGGAACTAAAAATGCTAAATAATTTTTTCCAAAATAAACACCACCTAAGATAGATATTGCACCAATTGCAGTGAAATTTGGTGGATGGGGGATAATTCTAGAAAATGCTCCAATTAATATGATTGTAATTATTAGTAAAGTTCTATTTTTCATATCACGAATTTAACAAATATTAAATAAACATGCTTCAATTAGTTGTATATTGTAAGAAATTAATAATTAACCCATGAATCAGTTCCTATTCTTTCTATTTACTTCTGTAATTTTATTCTCTCAAAATAATGATAATATTTCAAATTCTATTGAGTTGTTTTGTGGTGATGTAATAACTTCTACTACATCAAATTTTAACTCTGATGAAGAGTATTTAGAATCTGTTGGGTTAGGTGACTGTGGCACCTCAGTTGACTCATCAGCTGGTGTTTGGTACTTTTTTAATTCTCAATCTGAAGAAAATATTGAAATTTCAATGTGTGAGTCTTCTTATGACACAAAAATTCATGTATTTAGAGACGATGGTTTTAATTTAACATGTGTTGACGGTAATGATGACTCTGATTGTGATAATTATTTACATTCAAAATTAAATTTTAGTACTGAAATTGGTTACAATTATTATGTATATATAAGTGGATTTAATGCCAATGAAGGTGACTTTACCTTCACGTTCATTTGTTTAGGTTGTGCAGATCAAGAAGCTTGTAACTATGATCCTAATTCAACAAATAATGACGGTTGTATATATTCTGATGATTATGTTGATTGTGATGGAAATTGTTACAATGATGAAAATGAAAATGGTATATGTGATGAATTTGATATTTATGGATGTAGTGATGAATTGTCTCCAAATTTTAACTCTGATGCAACTTTTGATAATGGATCATGTATTTATGATATGAATTGTTCAGCTGATGAAATCCAAATTGATATTTTACTTTCATCAGATAACTATCCCTGGGAAACATCATTTATTCTAAATGATAATCAAGGAGAAGTATGGGCTTCTGAAAATGAGTTTCAAGAACTATATACGGATTATCTATTTCAATATTGTCTTTCTGCTGAAGGTTGTTACATATTTACTGTCTATGATTCATATGGTGATGGCATCTTCGATTCCGGAGGGCTTCAAGTTTACTATGAAAATGAATTAATAATGTTTGACCCTGAATTTAGTTCTGAGGCTTTTACTACTATGAATTGCCCACCTGGATATGATTGTAATACGGCTATAGAAGTTAGTTTAGGAAATTATCAAACTGAAACTAATAATTATTGGTATGTTTTTTCACCTGATCAAAATGGTCAGTATGAAATTAACACCTGTGAGTCTGATTGTAATACAGTTATTTACGTTTATGATTATTGTTCAGGCTTATTAGCAACTGACTCAAATGATGCAACAATATATTATAATGATGATGAATGTGGTTTACAGTCTCAAGTAAATCCTTTGTTAGAAGGGGGGAGTATTTATTATTTAAGACTAGTTGCTGATTGTGACAACATAGATTGGGAAATATCTTACATTGGACCAGTTCAGGGTTGTATGGACACAGATGCTTGTAATTTCAATCCAATCGCTGAAATTGATGATGGTTCATGTCTGTATCCAGGTGATCCTGATTGCACTAGTGGTCCTGATTTGGCAGTTTTACCATTTGAAGATTCAATGTATTTAGAAGTATATGAGAATAATGATGGTTGTGCTATTGATGAAGGCTGTTTAAATGGCTATGGAACAAGATACTTAGTAAGATTCGATACCTGGATAAAAAATATTGGTGATCAAGATTATTTTATTGGCTCTGTAGAAGACAATGAAGAAACAAATCAGTTTGAATGGGATGAATGTCATAATCATTGGCATTATAAAGGTTATGCAGAATATGTTTTATTTGATTCTAATGGTCAATTAATACCTGTCGGATTTAAGAATGGTTTTTGCGTAATGGATCTAGAATGTAGTGATGGGGGTACTGCTCAATATGGTTGCAGTGTAATGGGTATATCAGCAGGTTGTGGTGATATTTATGGAGCTAGCTTAGGTTGTCAGTGGATTGATATTACGACAGTTCCAGATGGTGATTATACAATGGTTGTTAGAACAAATTGGGATCAAGATCCTGATGCTCTTGGGAATGTTGAATTAACATATGAAAATAATTGGATGCAAAGTTGTATTCGGGTAATTACTTTAGAAGATGGTTCAAAAAGCTATGTAATGGCTACAGATATAGATAATGATGGAATAGATAATATTAATGATCCAGATATTGATGGTGATGGTATTTTAAACAGTGAAGATGATGATGTTGATGGAAATGGAGTTTTAAATGAAGAAGATTCAAATCCATATGGTTTATCTGAGTGTTTTTCATACACTGATTGTAATGGTGAAATATACGGAAACGCTCAATTAGATTGTAATGGTGTTTGTGGTGGAGAATCTACAACAGGTGATTTAAATATGGATGGTTTTATTGATGTTTTTGATGGACAAGAATATATAAATCAAATTTTAAATGATGATATAAATGCAACGACTTGTAACGATTTAGATTCTGATAATGAAATTACTGTATCAGATATTGGGCTCCTAGTAAATTGTATAAATAATGAATCAAACTTTAGAGATAATCAGTCAGAACCCTGTCAATATGGTATGGAAATAACTAATCCAAATAACACAGTATATTTTGATATTTCTGAAGTGAATTGGGAGGAGAGTTATTTTGATATTAGCATTTTAAATCCTGATAATGAAGTTTTAGGTTATCAGTTTATTGTTGGTAATGAGAATATTGTTATAAATGATGTTGAAAATTTAATTCCAGATTACATATCAGAACCTGATTTCTCCCCAATTGATAGAATGATAATAGGTATCTCATTAGAAGATAGTTTAATTCAAAAAAACTATGACCCAATTCCACTATGTAGAGTTTATTTTGAACTTCCATTAGGATATGACACCAGTGTTGAAAATTTATTTTGTATTGAAGAAATAATCGATGTTGTTAATCAGGATTATGAAAATGTAATATTTATTAATAACTCTGAAGAATGTGATCCATTTGAACAATTTGATATAGTTGAATATGAAGGATTAAATAATTTAATATTTTATCCTAACCCAACAAATAGTTTAATGTTCATGAACATTTCTTTTGATAAGAAACAAGAAATTTCGATATCTGTTTTTGATGTAGTTGGTAATATGATTTCATCAAAAAATTATTTTGAAAAAAATATTTATGATAAAATAGACTTTTCAAATCTATCAAAAGGAATTTACAATGTTTCTATTAATTATAGTAAAGGGATAATTAATAAAAAAATAATAATTAAGTAATAGGTTTTTCTATTTTTTCTGATATGTATTTTCCACTAAATAATTTGTCTTTTACTTTAGTGAAGGCTTCAATAGTTTCATTTACATCATCTTCAGTATGAACAGCTGTTGGAATTAATCTTAACATTATTTTCCCTTTTGGGATTACCGGATAAGTTACAATAGAACAAAATATTCCATGGTTTTCTCTAAGGTCAAATGTTAAATTTGTTGATTCTGTAACACCCCCTTCTAACCAAACTGGAGTTACACAGCTTTCAGTTTTTCCGAGATCAAATCCTTGACTTTTTAGTCCGGATTGTAATAATTTGGTTATGTGCCATAAATTATTTTTGAGCTCTGGTTTATTTCGTATCATATCTAATCTTTTTAATGCTCCAACTACTATTGGCATAGGAAGGGATTTTGCAAATATTTGTGATCGTGTTGTGTATTTTAAAAAATCAATAACAGTTTTCGTAGAACTTATAAATGCCCCGATACTAGAAAAACTTTTAGCAAAAGTGCCAAAATATATGTCTATTTCATCTTGAACTCCAAAATATTCACCAGTACCTCTACCATTTTCACCCATTGTACCAATACCGTGCGCGTCATCTACAAACAATCGGAATGAAAATTTGTTCTTTAATTCACATATTTCTTTTAGTTTTCCAAGATCACCTGCCATTCCAAAGACTCCCTCAGTTATAACTAATATTGATCCATTTGTTTTTTGTATAGCTTTTTCTGCTCTTTCAAGATTTTTCTTTAAACTATTTATATCATTATGAAGGTATTTAAATGTAGTTCCATTAAGTTTATGTAGTCTTATACCGTCTAAAATACATGCATGAGATTCTTCATCATAAACGATAACATCTCTTCTGTCAACTAATGCGTCAATTGCTGAATGCATTCCTTGATAACCAAAGTTTAATAAAATTGTATTTTCTTTTTGTACAAAATTAGATAATTCATTTTCTAATTGTTCATGAAACTTTGTTTCGCCTGACATCATTCTTGAACCCATGGGAGTACCTAGGCCCCAGTCAGAAGCAGCTTTACTGTCAGCTTCTCTAACTTCTGGATGGTTTGATAAACCCAAATAATTATTAATACTCCATGTAATAACTTTTTTACCTCTAAATAACATTCTACTTGAAATTTCTCCTTCTAGTTTTGGATAGGTAAAATAGCCATGTGCTTCTTTTGCATGTCTTCCTAGCGGTGAGAGCTGCATATTTTGTTCAATTTTCTTAAATAAATCCATAATAATTTGAGTTTTTTAAAATACAAAAGTACAATTAATAAATTTGTTTTAATTTAGTGTCGTGAAAAAGCTACTATTTATTTTTTTAATTTTTAATATCTTCTCATGTAGTAAATATCAAAAACTACTGAAAAGTGATAATTTTGATTTAAAATATGAAACTGCTATTGGTCTCTATAATCAAGAAAAGTTTTCAAAATCATTAATTCTATTTGAGAATTTGTTAAGTGAGTTTAAAGGGAGTAATAAATCTGAAGATGTTTATTATTACTATTCTTATTGTTTATATAAATCAGGTGACTATGTTAATGCAGCATATCATTTTAATAATTTTTCAAGAACATTTTTTTCTTCAAATAAATCTGAGGAGATGGCATTTATGTCTGCTAAGTGTCATTTTTTAGATGCTTCTCCTAGTTATTATGATCAAACTAATACTTTGAAAGCAATTAATATGTTGGAATTGTTTATTTCAGTATATCCAAATAGTGATTATATTTCAGAGGCTAATAATTTAATTTCAAAACTGAACTTAATATTAGAAGAAAAAGCTTATAACATTGCACATTCATATTATAAAACCGGAAAGTATAATGCGTCTATTTACTCTTTTAATAACTTCATTGAATCTTATCCAAACTCCAATTTTTTAGAAAAAGTTTTTTATTATCAAACAAAATCTTTTTTTGAATTAGCTAAAAATAGTGTAGAAGAAAAAAAGGAATTACGGATAAAAGAGTTTATATTTGCATACCGAGATTTTAGCTTAACATATCCGGACAGTGAATTTATTACTGAATTAAAAAATTTAAGAGATGAATTATAAAAAAACTAACGCTAGCAAAACTACTATTTCTAGAGATACAAAAGATCTTAGCAAAGAAACTGAAAACATCTATAAGACCATTTCTATTTTGTCAAAAAGAGCTCGTCAAATAGGTGTCGAAATGAAAGAAGAATTACTAGAAAAAATTGATGAATTTGCTACAACTAATAATTCTTTAGAGGAAGTTTTTGAAAATAAAGAACAAATTGAAGTATCTCGATATTACGAGCGTTTACCAAAGTCAACATCTATTGCAATTCAAGAATTGATTGAAGGGAATGTTTATCATAGAGTTCCTGAGCCTGAAAATGATATAGATTTTCCTGATGTTAATGATGAAGAAAAGGAAAATCAATCTGAAATAGTTCAAAAAGATAAAAAATAGTCAATAATTTTTTTTTGAAATGAAATTATCTAAATCTTCATTATTCAAAAAGAAAATTCTACTTTGCGTATGTGCAGGTATCTCTGCTTATAAGTCAATAATTTTACTTAGGTTATTAATTAAATCAGGTGCTGAAGTTAAAGTGATATTATCTCCTGATGCTCATAGATTTGTTTCTCCACTTGTTCTTTCTGTTCTATCAAAAAATAAAGTTTTTTCTAGTTTTACCAATAGTGAAAATGAATGGAATAATCATGTTGAATATGGTATTTGGGCTGACTTGATAGTAGTTGCGCCAGCAACTGCAAACACTATTTCAAATATTGCAATTGGTGCATCAAACAATTTATTACTATCAACAATTTTATCTTCAACATGTCCAGTATTTATAGCTCCTGCAATGGATCACGACATGTATCTTAATAAAATAACTCAAGAAAATATAAAAAAGTTAAAGAAAAATAGTTTTTTATTTATTGATGTTGAATCTGGAGAGCTTGCAAGTGGTTTAATTGGAAAGGGTAGATTATCTGAGCCTGAAACAATTGTTACTAAATTAGAGACCTTTTTATCTAATATGTTACCTTTAAGTGGTGTTAATTGTCTAGTAACTGCAGGCCCAACTTTTGAAAAAATTGATCCAGTTAGATTTATAGGTAATTTTTCATCTGGAAAAATGGGCTGTTGTATTGCAAATGAATTAATCATGCAGGGAGCTACTGTAGAATTAATTTTAGGGCCAAGTACAGAATCAGTAAATGAGAATATAAATTTAAATCGTGTTGTGTCTGCTCAAGAGATGTTAGATATTTCTTTAGAAAAATTTGAGAAACAAGATATAATAATTTTTTCCGCTGCCGTCTCTGATTATAAGCCAAAAATAATCCATCATAAAAAAATAAAGAAGAAAAGTGATGATTTAAATCTATCATTAAATAAAACAGAAGATATATTAAAGACTTTGGGTCGTAGAAAAAAAAACCAAATTTTATTTGGGTTTGCTTTAGAAACTAACAATGAAATTGAGAGTGCAAAAAGAAAGCTTGAAGATAAAAACTTAGATGCAATTATCTTAAATTCATTAAATGACAAAGGTGCTGGTTTTGGTTTCGATACTAATAAAATTAGTATAATTGATAGTAATTTCAATATTAAAAAATATCCTTTAATGTCAAAAGTAGAATTATCTAAAATAATTGTTAAACAAGCAACAAATATGTTTTTTAAACGTTTTGATATAAAAAATAAGTCAGTTAAATAATGTATTCAAAGTTTATATTTTTTTTATTTATCTCTCTTAATTCTTTTGTTTTTTCTCAGGAAATTAATTGTAGAGTTTCTTTAAATTATTCATCTGTCCCTAGTGCAAACAGAGAAATGTTTAATTCAATGAGGCAAAGTATTAATGAATTTATTAACACAACGAAGTGGACGAATGATGTTTACTCAAATGAGGAAAGAATTGACTGTACTATTTTAATTAGAATTAATCAACAAATATCTACTGATGAATTTTCTGGCACCATATCAGTTCAATCTTCAAGACCAGTATTTAAAAGTACTTATAATTCCCCTGTCATCAATTTAGTTGATGACCAATTTAAGTTTAAATATGTAGAATTTGAACCACTTGAATTTAATGAAAACACATATACTTCAAATTTAACATCAGTACTAGCTTATTATGTCTACCTAATTCTGGGTTTTGATTATGATTCCTTTTCATTAAACGGAGGTGATAAATATTTTCTTAAAGCACAAAAAATTGTCAGTAATGCTCAAAATGATAATAATATTTCTGGTTGGAAATCTTTTGAAGGTTCAAAAAATAGATATTGGTTAGTTGAAAATTTATTAAATCCAGATTTTACTAATATGAGAGCTTCTTTTTTTTCATACCACAGAGAGGGAATGGATAATTTTACTGAAAAACCGGATTTAGTTAGAGAAAATATTGCTGATGCTTTAATAAAACTACTTGATGTATATAATCAAAGGCCTAAAAGTTATTTAATTCAACTTTTTTTTGATTCTAAAACTGATGAAATTATCAGTATTTTTTCTCAAGGCACTTTAATGCAAGCAAATCAACTAGTTAATGTTCTTACTAGAATGTCACCAAAAAATGCTGATAAATGGCAAAAAATTTTAACAAGTAATTAAATGTTAAATAACTTAATTATTAAAAATTTTGCTACAATTAAGTTTGTAGACATAAATTTTTTTAATGGATTTTCAGTTTTAACCGGTCAAACTGGTTCTGGTAAATCAATAATTATTGGGGCATTAAATTTAATTTCTGGTTCCCGAGCAGATTTTTCAAAATTTTACGATAACTCAAAGAAAATAATTATTGAAGCTCATTTTGATATTTCAGATTTAAATTTTTCAAGTCTTTTTACTTCTAATGATATTGATTATGAATCAGAACTAATAATTAGAAGAGAGATTCTTCCAAATGGTAAATCTCGATCATTTATCAATGATTCCCCTGTTAGATTAGAAGTTTTAAGAAACTTTTCTTTAAAAATAATTGATATTCATTCACAACACGAAAATTTATTGCTTAATAATGAATTTTTTCAATTAAATTTTATTGACACTTTATTGTCTTTTGAAAACAAAGATTATAATAATAAATTAACTCTATACCAAAAAAAGTTTTCTGAAAATCAAAAATTATCTCAAAAAATAGATCAATTTGAATTAAATAATAAATTACAAAGTGATGAATTAGAAAATTTAAAAAAACTACATAACGAATTAAAAATTGCAGATTTAAAAATTGGAGAAAAAAAAGAAATTTCTGAACAATTTAATTTATTAAAAAACATTTTTGAAATAAAAAAAAACCTAAGTGATGTATTATATTTTTTTCAAGGAGAAAATAAGATAGTTAATTCAATGGAAAAATCTAATTCTTTGTTAAAATCTATTTCTTCTTATAATGACAAGTTATTAAATTTTAGTAATAGACTATCTAGTAATTTAATTGACATAAAAGATTTGTATGAGGAGATAAATATTTTTCAGGACAGGTTAATTGTTGATAATAATCTAATGAATGAAATTGAGGAAAGATTGAATTTAATTAATTCATTGGAGGAAAAGCATTTTGTTAACTCTGAAGAAAAGCTTTTAGAAAAGACTAATGAACTATCAAAAAAAATTTCACTTATTAAAAATCATGATTATGATTTGATCAAGACAAAGGAAGAATTTATTAAAAATAATGAATGGTTGCTATTAACTTCAAAATTTATTTCAAAATCAAGAATTGATTTTTCACAAAAAATAGAATCTTTATTAATTAAAGATTTAGAGTTCCTAGGTATTTCTAACGGAAAATTAAAATTTGTTATAAATGAATTAGATTCTTTAAATTACCATGGTAAAGACTCTGTTGAATTACTTTTTTCTGCCAACAAAGGTCATGAATTAAAAGAAATTCATAAAATTGCTTCTGGCGGTGAATTATCTAGATTGATGTTGTGTATTAAGAAGCATTTATATTCAATAAATAATTCATCTACAATTATTTTTGATGAAATTGATTCCGGTGTTTCAGGTAAAATTGCTGAAAAAGTAGGTTTTTTTATGAAACAAATATCATCAAACCAACAAATTATTGCAATTACCCACCTTCCACAAATCGCATCTTTAGCAAATAATCATTATAAAGTTTTTAAAACTGAAAAAACAGAAAGTAAAACTGAAACTAGTATAATGAAATTGAATGCTGAAAATAGGGTTTATGAACTTGCTAGATTGTTGAGTGGTAGAGAAATTACTGAAGAAGCAATTGCAAATGCTGAAAAAATGTTGAATATTTGAATATAAATACAATTTTTTATAATTTATTAATATGAATAATTTATTAAAAGGAAAAAAAGGTATAATTTTTGGAGCTCTTGATGACAAATCCATTGCTTGGAAAGTTGCTGAGGAATGTGTAGAAAATGGAGCAAAAATAATTTTAACAAACGCTCCAACTGCTTTAAGGTTAGGTAGTATTAATGATTTAGCTAAGAAATGTAATTCACAAGTAATTACAGCTGATGCAACTTCATTAGAAGATTTAGAGAATTTAATTTCAAAATCTTTAAAAATTTTTAATGGTAAAATTGATTTTATTTTACATTCCATTGGCATGTCTGTTAATGTAAGAAAGAAAAGGTCATATACTGATTTAAATTACGATTATTTAATGAAAGGAATTGATGTTTCAGCAATATCATTTCATAAACTGTTACAGACGTCAATGAAACTTGATGCAATCAATAAATGGGGTTCAATTTTAGCTCTATCATATATTGCCGCTCAGAGAACTTTTCCAAGTTATAACGATATGGCCGAGAATAAAGCATTTTTAGAATCTATTGCTAGAAGTTTTGGGTATCATTTTGGTGTAAAAAATAAAGTTAGAATTAACACAATATCTCAATCACCAACAATTACAACTGCTGGTAGTGGCGTTGAAGGTTTTGATACTTTTTTTGAATATTCAGAAAAAATGTCTCCATTGGGTAATGCAAGCGCCAAAGACTGTGCTAAATTTTGTGTAGCTTTATTCTCAGATTATACTAAAATGGTAACAATGCAAAACTTATATCACGATGGTGGATTTTCAAATACTGGTATAAGTGAGGAAATAATTAAAAAATTAAAATAAAATTATTTTTTAGTCAATATAATTTCATCATTTTTTTCATTAAAATCTATTTTAACTACGTCTCCTTCACCTACTTTACCAAGAATAATTTCTTCCGCAAAAGGGTCTTCGATGTATTTTTGAATCGCACGTTTTAAGGGGCGAGCTCCAAAATTTTCATCAAAACCTTTAAGTGCTATATATTCCTTTGCCTTCTTAGTTAATTTTAGATCGTAGTTTAAATTTTTCAAACGTTTTTTTAGTTTTTTAAGTTCAATATCAATGATAAGATTAATATTTTCTTTAGAAAGATTGTTAAATAATATTACATCATCTAATCTATTTAAAAATTCCGGGGCAAAAGTCTTTTTTAAAGATTTTTCTAAAACACTTTTTGTATGCTCATCAAGGTTTTCTTTTTTTGAAATTGTACTAAAACCTATACCAGCTCCAAACTCTTTTAATTTTCTTGTTCCAACGTTAGATGTCATTATGATTACAGTATTTTTGAAATCTATTTTTCTTCCTAGGCTATCTGTCATCTCACCATCATCCATTGCTTGTAACAGAAGATTAAAAATATCAGGATGAGCTTTTTCTATTTCATCTAATAAAATAATTGAATATGGTTTTCTTCTAACTTTTTCGGTTAATTGGCCTCCTTCTTCGTAACCTACGTAACCCGGAGGAGCACCTACTAGTCTGGAAACAGCAAATTTTTCCATATATTCACTCATATCAACTCTAATTAAGGCTGATTCAGAATCAAAAAGATATTTAGCAAGTTCTTTAGCAAGTTGTGTTTTTCCAACGCCAGTAGGACCTAGAAAAATAAATGATCCAATTGGTTTATTAGGATCTTTTAAACCTGCCCTGTTTCTTTGAATTGCTTTAACAATTTTTTCTACGGCCTCATCTTGACCAATTATAGTTTTTTTCAAGTCATTTGACATTGTAGAAAGTTTTGCACTTTCACTTTTAGCAATTCTTTGAACAGGAATACCTGTAATCATAGAAACAACTTCCGCAACATTGTTTTCTGAAACTAATTCTTTTTCTAATTTTATTTTTTCTTCCCATTTAATTTGCGCTTCAATTAATTTAGATTCAGTTTGTTTTTCAGTATCTCTTAATTTTGCAGCTTCTTCATATTTTTGTTGGTTTACAACAGTCTTTTTTTTCTTTTGGATTTTTTCAAGTTCTTTTTCAAGTTTTGTGACAGTTTCAGGTACATTGATATTTGTAATGTGAACTCTTGATCCTGCTTCATCTAAAGCATCGATTGCTTTATCAGGTAAGTATCTATCTGAAATGTATCGAGTAGTTAAATTTACACAAGCATTTATAGCCTCATCTGAGTAAATAACATTGTGATGGTCCTCGTACTTTTCTTTTATATTTTGGAGTATTTCAATCGTTTCAGAAGGTGATGTGGGATCGATAATTACTTTTTGAAACCTTCTTTCCAACGCTCCATCTTTTTCTATAAATTGTCTATATTCATCTAGAGTAGTTGCCCCTATACACTGTATTTCTCCTTTGGCTAATGCTGGTTTAAACATGTTCGAAGCATCTAATGAACCAGTTGCGCCACCCGCTCCAACGATAGTATGAATTTCATCAATAAATAAAATGATATTAGGGTTTTTTTCTAATTCATTCATAATTCCTTTCATTCTTTCTTCGAATTGACCTCTATATTTAGTTCCTGCTACTAATGAAGGAAGATCTAGTGTTAAGATTTTTTTATTAAATAAAACTCTTGATACTTGCTTTTTAACAATTCTTATAGCTAATCCTTCAGCTATTGCTGATTTTCCAACTCCAGGTTCTCCAATTAGTAATGGATTGTTTTTTTTTCTTCTTGATAAAATTTGTGATACTCTTTCAATTTCATCTTTTCTACCTATGACAGGGTCTAGTTTTCCTTCTTCAGCATATTTTGTTATATCTCTACTAAAATTATCTAAGATGGGAGTGGAAGACTTAGTTTTATTTTTTTGTTTACTAACCCAACTTTTAGATTCTCTTTCTGTATTCTCTTCATCGCTCAAAGATGCTCTGTAGACATTATCAGTTTTCTTTTCTTTTTTAAACAAGTAATTGTTATACTCGTTTTTTACAGTTTCATAATTTATATCAAATTCATTTAAAATTTTTGTAATTGGATCATCAAAATTTCTTAAAACGCAAAGAAGTAAGTGAGCTGTTCCAATTACAGTACTTTCAAACTTTCTCGCTTCTAAAAATGTTGTCTTCAGAGCTTTTTCTGCTTGTTTCGTTAGTGGGAGTTGTTTTTTTGTTATTGCTTGCTCTATGTTATTTTTTTGACCAAACTCTTCAATTTTATCTTTTAAGGTAAGTAATTCAATATTTAAATTATTTAATACATTAATTGCGCCTCCTTCACCTTCTCTAATAATTCCAAGAAGCAAGTGTTCAGTACCAATAAATGCGTGTCCTAACCTTAGAGCTTCTTCACGGCTATAACTTATAACTTCTTTTATTCTATTTGAAAAACTTTGATCCATATTACAGTTTTATTATAATCAAATATAACGACTTTTTGTCATTAAAAAACAAAACAAAATATGTTTAACAAATTGTTATTAAAAACATTGACATTTTATATCAAAAATTAATATTTAAACATTATATTGCTGGTATAAATTTACTACTAAACAAAAGATAATTTTATGGATAATCAAGATATAAATGATGACCAACAAAATCAAAAAGTAATTCCTATAAATATTGTTAATGAAATGGAGTCTGCTTACATCGATTACTCCATGAGTGTAATTGTGTCAAGAGCGCTTCCAGACGTTAGAGATGGTTTAAAACCCGTACATAGAAGAATATTATACGGGATGCATGAATTAGGGCTTATGTCCAATAGATCTCACAAAAAATCTGCTAGAGTTGTTGGTGAAGTTCTTGGTAAGTATCATCCCCACGGTGATTCATCTGTATATGATGCAATGGTTAGAATGGCACAAGATTGGTCTCTTAGATATCAAATGGTAGATGGTCAAGGTAATTTTGGATCTGTTGATGGGGATAGTCCAGCTGCTATGAGGTATACTGAAGCTAGATTACAAAAAATGGCAGAGGAGATGTTGTCTGACATTGATAAAGATACTGTAGACTTTCAGTTAAATTTTGATGACACTCTAAAAGAACCAACTGTTTTGCCAACAAGAATTCCAGCTATATTAGTAAATGGTGCTAGTGGAATAGCTGTTGGTATGGCTACAAATATGGCTCCTCACAATCTGACTGAAGTTTTGGATGGTATAATTAAATACATTGAGTTAAGAGGAAAAATAGAAGTTTCGGAGCTTATGAATTATATTAAAGCACCTGACTTTCCAACAGGAGGAATCATATATGGTTATGAAGGTGTAAAACAAGCTTATGAAACTGGTAAAGGAAGGGTAGTGTTAAGATCAAAAACACATTTTGAAGAGTTAAAAAACAACAGAGAAGCAATTATTGTTACTGAAATACCTTACCAGGTAAATAAGTCTGAAATGATTAAGAAAACAGCAGAATTGATTAATCAAAAGAAAATTGAAGGAATTTCTGATATCCGTGATGAGTCTGATAGAAGAGGTATGAGAATTGTTTATATATTAAAAAGAGATGCTATTCCAAATATAGTATTAAATAAACTTTTTAAATATACCCAGTTACAATCATCTTTTAGTATTAATAATATAGCATTAGTTAAGGGGAGGCCTAAACTTCTAAATCTCAAAGAAATAATTCAATTGTTTGTAGCTCACAGACATGAAGTCCTTATTAGAAAAACTAAATTTGATCTTAAACAAGCTGAAAAAAGGGCTCATATTTTACAAGGTCTTTTAGTTGCCCTTGATAATTTAGATGAAATTATTGAATTAATTAAAAAATCTCATACACCTGAAGAAGCTCGAAATGGACTAATAAATAATTATTCTTTATCTGAAGTTCAGGCAAAAGCAATTTTAGATCTTCGTTTACAAAAGTTAACAGGACTTGAAAGAGATAAGATAAAAAAAGAACACCAGGATCTTATGGATAAAATAAAGTCCTTAAATGAAATTTTATCTAGTGAAGACATAAGATTAAATATGCTGGTTGAAGATTTTAAAGATGTTAAAGAAAAATTTGGTGATGAAAGAAGAACTCAGATTGAATATTCAAGTGCTGATCTATCTATTGAAGACATGATACCTAATGAAAAAGTTGTAATTACCATTTCTCATTTAGGCTATGTAAAAAGAACTCCACTCTCCGAATATCGACAACAAAACAGAGGGGGGGTTGGTCATAGAGGAGCTTCTTCCAGAGATGAAGACTTTTTAGAGCATATTTTTATTGCTACTAATCACAACTATATGCTCTTTTTCTCTGAAAATGGAAAATGTTTTTGGCTTAAAGTTTATGAAATACCCGAAGGTTCAAAAACATCAAAAGGAAGAGCTATACAAAATCTAATTAATATTCCATCTGATGATAAAATTATGGCATACATTAATGTCGACAATTTAAAAGATGAAGAATATATAAACTCTAATTATATATTAATGTGTACCAAAAAGGGTGTTATTAAGAAAACATCCTTAGAATCTTATTCTAGACCAAGGCAAAATGGTATAAAAGCTATAAATATTAGAGAAGGTGATCAGTTACTAGAAGCTAAGTTGACAAATGGATCAATGGATATAATGATGGCGCTAAAATCAGGTAAATGTATAAGGTTTAACGAAGAAAAGGCTCGTTCTATGGGTAGAGGAAGTACAGGAGTAAGAGGTATCAGATTAGCTACGGATAATGATCAGGTCATTGGAATGATATGCGTAGATAATATAGAATCTGAGGTATTAGTTGTTTCCGAAAATGGATATGGAAAAAGATCAAAAGTAGAAGACTATCGAACTACTAACAGAGGAGGAAAAGGAGTGAAAACAATTAACATAACTGATAAAACAGGTAATTTAATTGCTATCAAGAATGTTAAAGATGGAGATGATCTTATGATTATTAATAAATCAGGAATCACCATTAGAATGTCTGTTGATGATATGAGGGTCATGGGTAGAGCAACTCAAGGTGTCAGACTTATTAATCTTAAGAACGATGATATAATTGCTGCTGTAGCTAAGGTTGAGGTTTCTGATGATGATGAAGTAATCGATGATAGTCAAGAAAATGTTATTAATGAGGATAATAAAATTGAAAGTAGTGATGCTAATGTTGAAAGTAAATCTATTGAAAATTCAAATGATTCAAAAAATGATAATTCCTCAGCAAACAACAATGATGAAGAAAATAATGTAAACTTAAATTAATACAAATGAAACTATCTATTATATTTTTCTTTGTAGCAAATTTTTTATTTGCTCAAAAAGCAGATTTAACTGGAAGTATTATTGCTTTTAATAAAGAGGATATTGAAACCGCTAAAGAATTAATTGATATTGCTCATGATAAGTATATGAAAAAAATTAGTGATGGTACTAATAAAGATAAACCAAAGATAATGTCAAAATTTTGGCACTACAGAGGGCAAATTTATTTAAAATTAGGAGATCTTAATGTCGCAATAGAATCCTTTAAAAAGGATTTAGATTTAAATGCTAAAGGAGGCTTTCAAAAAAAATCTATAAGTTCTTTAAATTTATGTGCCGCTCAGTGTTTAAATGAAGCTGATGAAAGCTATAAAAAGGCTTTAGAACTTTTTGAAAAAAATAAAGATGAAGCAAAAAAAAATATTTCAAAATCAGCTGATATGTTTTTGAAGACGTATGAGATAAGAAAAAATCCATCTATAGGCGTAATAGATACCGCTTCACTTTTTAATGCTTGTTTACTTTATTCAGATATTGGTGATTCAAATTCAGATCTATTAGCTTTAGAACAAGCTAGAAAATTAGTAGATCTTGATCCCAAAGATGAAAAATTTCAGGTTAGATTGTTAGTTTGTTTAGAAAAAAAGGGTGACAAAAGCTTATTAAAATCTGCTATTGATAATGCAAGATTAAATATCCCATCATCTCAGGATATAATTAATAGAGAAGTTAATTATTATATTTCTATTGATGATAAGGAGGGTTTAAAGAAAAGTTTAAACACTGCAATTCAGTCTGATTCTCAAAATCCAGTACTACATTTTGCTCTTGGAACAGCTATGCAGTCCTTAGGAGATAACGATGGTGCAAAAGAATCTTATATAAAATCTATAGAATTAGATCCTACTTATTTTGATGCACACAATAATATTGCTAGCATGTATTTAGATGAGACAGCTTCTCTGATAAAAAAAATGAACAAATTAGGTTCAAGTTCTAGCGATCAAAAAAAATATAATAATTATAAAAAGAAGAGAGATAATTTATATAATCAAAGCATTCCACATTTAGAGGATTGTATAAAAATTCAACCTGATAATATTACTATTTTAAATGTTTTAAAAGAACTGTATTATAAAGTTGGTGATATAAAAAACATGAAGAGAATTAAGTCTCAGATTGATTCGCTTTAATTTTTTGTGATAGTCAATAAAAAAATAGAGCAAGCAAGTACGATTGATAGCAAGTTCTATACATCTGATTCAATTTTTTCTAAATCAAAGAAAATTTTTGAAAACACTTGGCAATTTATAACACATGAGTCGAATTTAGACGCTAAAAATGCTTTTCCATTTAACTATTTAGATAATTTTATCGATGAGCCTTTATTAGTCGTTAGAAATAAAGATAATATAATTAATTGTTTTTCAAATGTTTGTACCCATAGAGGTAATGTTTTAGTTGAAGATCATAGTACAGTTAAAAATAATTTTTTTTGTCGCTATCATGGCAGAAGATTTGACTCTGAAGGTAAATGTATATTTATGCCAAAATTTGAAAATGTTATTGGCTACCCCTCTGCTACTGATAATTTAACTAAAATTTCTATTTCAAAGTGGCGTCAATTTATTTTTTGTTCATTAAGTGGCGATTTGAAAATTGATAATTTTTTTTCAGATATGGAAAAAAGAATTGGTTGGTTGCCAATTGAAGATTTTATTTTTGAACCCAAATTATCAAAAGATTATGAAGTAAAGGCAAATTGGGCTTTATATTGTGACAATTATTTAGAGGGTTTTCATATTCCGTTTGTTCATCATGATCTTGCAAAACAATTTGAGTACGATGAATATTCTGTTGAGTTATTCCCGTACTCTAACCTACAACTTGGAATCGGAAAAGATGGAGAGGATTGTTTTGATTTACCAACCACTTCCGTAGATTATGGTAAAAATATAATTGCCTATTATTTTTGGGTTTTTCCAAATATGATGTTTAATTTTTACCCATGGGGCCTTTCATTAAATATTGTTAAGCCAATTTCCAAAGATTTAACAAAAATTGAATTTCGTTCCTTTGTTTGGGACAAAACTAAATTACAAATTGGAGCTGGATCTAATTTAGATAAAGTAGAGCAAGAGGATGAAGAAATAGTTGAATCTGTACAAAGAGGAGTGAATTCAAGATTTTATAACAAAGGAAGATTTTCCCCATCTATGGAGACTGGAGTTCATCATTTTCATACGCTATTAAGTGATTTTATAAAGTAAGATTTTAAATCTTTATTATAATTATTTACCTTTAGTTTATCTAACTAATTGTTTTACCCATGAAAAATTTTTTACTTTTCTTTATTTTTTTAAGTTTTAATATATCCTTGTCTCAAGTCGTAACTTTTGAATGTAATAATACAATTATAACCGTTTCATGGGATGAAGTTGTAAATAATCCTAATGCTTATATGGATTGGGATGGTGATGGAGATATTGACGAAACTGATGCTGTTATTTATTTACTACAAGCATATGAATGCGAT
>TARA_B100001057_G_scaffold176499_1_pt1 | contig 34806 bp, 29 predicted proteins | sample TARA_B100001057 | Tara Oceans TARA_B100001057 (sample SAMEA2621839) | marine metagenome | biome: marine biome (ENVO:00000447); feature: surface water layer (ENVO:00002042); material: "saline water (ENVO:00002010), including plankton (ENVO:xxxxxxxx)" | depth 5 m | reverse complement strand
GTTCATCCTGAGCCAGGATCAAACTCTTCATCGTTATTTTTTAAGCTTCTAACTAAATAGAAACTAATTCTAATAACAACTAAAGGATATTGAAAAGGTCTACAAAATGGTTTATTCTCTAATTGAAATAAATCGTTTCCAATTTATTTCTTACGCTGTCAATCAATATGTTAAAAGAACTTAAATTTCTTAATAAAACCCTAGGACAAAACCCAAAGCGGGTGCAAATATAAAACCCTTTTTTAAACTGCCCAAAGCTTTTTGGTTTATTTTTTCAAAAAAAACTACTTCAAAATTTCTTACGTAACTTTAGAATGCCAAATAATCTAATTTTAAAAGCTTAACAGAGGGCAAATATAAAACCCTTTTTCTTTACATACAACACTAACTCTATTAATTTCAATCAAAAAAAATATCAATTTACACTCCAAAAAAGCGGAATAAAAAATAAAAAACAAAGTAAATAATTAATTGATAACCAGTTTATTAAAATATTTTAAACAGTAATGCCCTTGTTTTAAGAAAATAACAACAAATAGTATTGAATATTGTTTTAAAAGGGATATAAACTTATATTTGCGCCCTATATAGACTATAAGTATGATTAAAATTACACTCCCAGACGGCAGTATCCGCAATTATAAATGCGCATTAACTGTAATGGATGTTGCTAAAGATATAAGCGAAGCATTTGCCCGCAATGTTATCTCTGCAAAGTTTAATGAGGTGGTAGTCGAAACAACAACCATGCTTGAATCCGATGGGAGACTGGTTTTATTCACTTGGAGCGATGCAAACGGAAAGAAAGCTTTCTGGCATTCATCTTCTCATGTTATGGCCCAAGCATTAGAAGAACTTTACCCAGGTGTAAAGTTATCTATTGGTCCTGCCATCGAAAATGGCTTTTATTACGACGTTGATTTAGAAGAAAATACCATATCTGAAAAAGACTTTCCAAATATTGAAGCTAAAATGCTTCAAATTGCTCGTGGAAAGCACGATTTTAAAATAAAATATGTTTCCAAAAGAGATGCGTTAAATAAATATCAACTAGAAAAAAACACATACAAACTTGAACTTATAAAAAACTTAAACGATGGAGAAATTACCTTTTGTGACCATGACACATTTACAGATTTATGCCGTGGTGGACACATCCCTAACACTGGTTTAATAAGAGCAGTTAAAATACTAAGCGTAGCTGGTGCATACTGGCGTGGAGATGAAACTAACAAACAATTGACACGCATTTATGGAATTACTTTTCCCAAACAAAAAGAGTTGAAACAATACCTAGCACTGTTAGAGGAGGCTAAAAAACGTGATCATCGTAAATTAGGAAAGCAGTTAGAGTTGTTTATGTTTTCAAACAAAGTAGGCCAAGGACTTCCGCTTTGGCTACCCAATGGAGCTGCCTTACGTTCTCGCTTAGAAGATTTTTTAAAAAAAGCACAAGTGAAAGCAGGATATGAAATGGTGTCAACTCCACATATTGGCCAAAAAGAATTATATGTTACTTCTGGACACTATGAAAAATATGGTGAGGATAGCTTTCAGCCAATTGAAACTCCAAAAAAAGATGAAGAGTTTTTGTTAAAGCCCATGAACTGCCCTCACCATTGTGAAATTTATAATTTCAAACCCTACAGCTATAAGGAGCTTCCTAAGCGTTATGCCGAATTTGGAACCGTTTATCGATATGAACAAAGCGGTGAGCTACATGGCCTAACACGTGTGCGAGGATTTACTCAAGATGATGCCCATATTTTTTGTACACCTGAGCAGTTGGATAGCGAATTTAAAAATGTAATTGACTTAGTATTGTATGTCTTCAGGTCTCTAGGATTCGAAAAATTTACAGCACAGGTATCGGTCCGAGATACTAAAAAACCTGAAAAATACATTGGATCGGTTGATAATTGGAACAAATCAGAACAAGCCATTATTAATGCAGTTGAAGATAAAGGTTTGATTTACAAAATCAAAGCTGGTGAAGCTGCATTTTACGGACCAAAATTAGATTTTATGGTTAAGGACGCAATTGGAAGAAGTTGGCAACTTGGAACAATCCAAGTGGATTACAATTTACCAGAACGCTTTGATTTAAGTTACAAAGGAGCTGATAATTTGTCTTATCGGCCCGTGATGATTCACAGAGCACCTTTTGGAAGTATGGAACGTTTTGTTGCTATTTTACTTGAACATACTGGAGGGAATTTCCCAATTTGGCTGATGCCACAGCAAGTTGCTATTCTTACAATAAGTGAAAAATTTGAGAAATACGCTCAAAAAGTTTTAAGTTTGTTAGAAATTAACGAAATTCGCGCCCTCATTGACAACAGGAGTGAAACTATGGGCAAAAAAATTCGGGATGCCGAAGTAAAAAAAATACCTTACATGGTTGTCATTGGAGAAAAAGAACAAAAATCAGGTACTATTTCTGTGCGACAGCACGGGGGAGATAGCATAGGAAGTCTAAGTATTGAAGCTTTTAGGAAAATAATTCAAGATGAAATAGCTAAAAAGTTGAAAAATTTTAAGTTTAATTAAAAATATATAGTCATAGCAATAAGAAGAAGAAGAAGTAGAGGCCCTATGCGGGTCATTCAGCAAGATAAGCACCGAATCAACAGAAAAATCACATCTGAAGAATTGCGCCTTGTTGGTGATAATGTAGAGATCGGAGTCTATGATTTGTCACAAGCGCTGGCTATTGCCAATGAACAAAATCTTGATTTGGTCGAAATATCTCCAAAGGCAGTACCTCCCGTTTGTAAAGTCATGGATTATAAAAAATTCCTTTACGAACAAAAAAAACGCGAAAAAGTATTAAAATCCAAGGCTGCAAAAGTCGTGGTAAAAGAAATACGTTTTGGTCCTAACACTGACGATCATGATTACAACTTCAAGAAAAAACATGCCGAAAAGTTTTTGAATGAAGGAGCGAAATTGAAAGCATTTGTATTTTTTAAAGGTCGATCTATAATTTTCAAAGAAAAAGGTCAGATTTTATTGTTGCGTTTAGCACAAGATCTGGAAAAACTAGGAAAAGTAGAGCAGATGCCAAAACTTGAAGGAAAGCGTATGATTATGTTCATCGCGCCGATTAAAAAATAAAATCGTACAATTATATAAACTGCAGAACATGCCAAAAATGAAAACAAAATCCAGTGCCAAAAAACGCTTTAAAGTAACAGGCTCTGGTAAAATCAAAAGAAAGCATGCGTTTAAAAGTCATATTCTTACCAAGAAGTCTAAAAAACGTAAGCTTGCCCTCACCCATAGTACTTTAGTACACGAAAGTGATGAGGCTAATATTAAACAACAGTTGCGTTTAAAGTAAATGTATACTAAGGTAACTTAATTTTTAACCATGGAGTTTGGCAATAAAAGTTCTCGAAACAAATTTGGGGCGCCAACTACAAAAAAACAAATAATATGCCAAGATCAGTAAATTCAGTGGCCAAAAGAGCCCGTAGAAAAAAAATCCTAAAACAAGCTAAAGGCTATTTTGGGCGTCGCAAAAACGTTTGGACTGTTGCAAAAAATGCGGTTGACAAGGCTATGCTTTACGCATACAGAGACCGAAGAAGTAAAAAGCGAAAGTTCAGAGCTCTGTGGATATTAAGAATAAACGCAGGAGCTAGACAATACGGTATGTCTTATTCGCAATTTATGGGAAAACTAAAAGCTAGTAATATTAACTTAAATCGAAAAGTTTTAGCTGATTTAGCTATGAATGAGCCAAAGACTTTTGAAGTAATAATTAAAAAAGTTAAGTAACCTATTTGTAAAACATATCACAGAATATTTTTTTAAAGTTCACTTCGACAGGTGGACTTTTTTTTTAATATAATATGTTTTATGTTTTTTGCTTTTTCTTTTTTGCTGCAGGAAACAAAATATTATTAAGAATCAAACGGTATCCTGGAGAATTGGGATATAACTCTAATTCGGTTTTTGGATCTCCTACTCTATGAGTATAATCTTCAGGATCATGTCCACCGTAAAAAGTAAAAAAACCTTTTCCTTTGATTCCGTGAATGTATCGAGCTTCACCATTAATTTTATTTTTACCTAAAATCAAAATATTAGATTTAATTAAGGTTGGATTATAAGCTGTTGTTTGTCCCATGAAACCTTTCACAAGGATTGTATGATTTTGATTTAGCATAGTAGGAACTGGATCCCATTTTGCAGAGTATTCCATTAAAGTGAAGTAATCTAAATCTTTTGAAATTCGACGTATAGAAGTTAAATCAATTGAGGAAAATTCATATACATTGGGATCACGTTCCAAGATAAATTCTTTGAAGGCAAAAGTCTTAGAAAAATCTAAATTGGCTTGATAATTTGGAGTGGTGTCATCTCCGTCAAACATTACCTCGCAAATATCAAGCTCTTGTGCCGCTAATGCTATGTCAAAACTATCAGTTGCACTACACATAGCGAACATAAAACCACCACCTAAAACATACTCTTTTATTTTTTTTACAACCGCTAATTTCTGTTGCGATACCTTTTCATAACCCAATTCCTTGGCTAATGCCATAGCATTTTTTTGTTGTTGGATGTACCATGATGCGTTGCGATAAGCTCTATAGAATTTACCATACTGGCCAGTGAAATCTTCGTGATGCAAATGAAGCCAGTCGTAAACCAACAAGGCGTCACTCAAAATCTCTCTATCATATATGATATCATATGGAATTTCAGCATACGTTAAAACCATAGTAACTGCATCATCCCAGGGCTGTTTTCCTTTGGGTGAATAAACAGCAATTCGTGGAGGTTTTTCTAACACAACCACATCCATATTTTTGCTAGGGCTACTAATTTCTTTAATTATTCTGAATGCTTCTTCATCACTAATTAATTCGTATGAGACTGCTCGAATTTGGCATTCTTTTGTAATGTTATCAGAGTTGGGTAATAAAAAAGCACCACCCCTGTAGTTTAAAAGCCATTTAATATCTTGATTTTGATTTAGTACCCAGTAGGCAATACCATAAGATTTTAGATGATTATTTTGTGAATAAGCATCCATTGGGATTAAGATATGACTAGCAAATCCTTTGAAACAAATAGATATAAAAAATATATAAATAAAAAGATTAGATCGTATGTTAAGAATGTTTACCATTTTTTCAATATAAATTAACCTAATCCGTAATTCCAAAAGCATCATCTGGATCGTTTTGGTAGGATAAATCGTCAGAAAATGTGTCATCGTTTGCAGCTGCATTCATTTTGGAGTGGTATTCTGCATCAAAAGGAGAATCAAAATTATCCAAATTATCGAACTTACCTAAATGACCGATAAATTTTAATCTAATGCTATCAAGCCCTCCATTTCTATGCTTTGCTATTATAAACTCTGCTTGACCTTCACATGGAGTATGTTCTTCATCATCCCATTCGTCAATTTTATAGTATTCTGGTCTATATATAAAAGATACAATATCTGCATCTTGCTCAATAGCTCCTGATTCTCTCAAATCAGAAAGCAATGGACGCTTACTACCACCGCGAGTTTCAACTGCTCTTGATAATTGTGATAATGCTATTACAGGGACGCTCAATTCTTTGGCAAGAGCCTTTAAATTTCTAGAAATCAAAGAAATTTCTTGTTCTCTATTTCCAGATTTCTGGCTATTACCAGCTGTCATAAGTTGTAAATAATCAACTATAATAAGTTTTATTCCATTTTGAGAAGCCAAACGTCTAGCTTTGGCACGTAAATCAAAGATGGATAAAGATGGTGTATCATCTATATAAAGGGGTGCTTTCTCTAATGATTTGACTTTTACATTAAGTTGCTCCCACTCGTGCTTTTCAAGTTTACCTGTTCTTAATTTATCAGAACTTAAACCAGTTTCAGATGAAATCAATCTGGTAATTAATTGAACGGATGACATTTCTAATGAAAAAAATGCTACTGGAATTTTCATATTTACAGAAATGTTACGAGCCATTGATAGTGTTAAAGCTGTTTTACCCATACCAGGTCGGGCAGCAACTATAATTAGGTCACTTTCTTGCCATCCTGAGGTGAGCTTATCAACTTTGGTAAATCCAGAAGGAATTCCACTGAGACCATCTTTATTTGAAATTTCTTCAATCTTTTTTTTAGCTTGAAATACTAAATCTTGAGCAGTTTCAGTGGACTTCTTTATATTTCCTTGAGTAACGTCGTATAATTTGGATTCAGCTTTATCTAATAAATCAAAAACATCTTTAGTCTCATCAAATGAATCTTCAATTATTTCATTTGATATTTTAATTAGGCTACGTTGTATAAATTTTTGTAATATTATACGTGCATGAAACTCAATATGGGCAGAAGAAGACACTTTCTGAGTCAATCCAATTAAATAAAAGTCTCCACCAACAATATCTAATTTTTGGTTTTTTCTTAATTGTGCGGAAACTGTTAGTAAATCAATGGGCTGACTTCCTTCAAAAAGTTGGAGGATTGCCTGAAATATTGACTTATGAGATTCTTTATAAAAGGATTCAATACTTAAAATATCAATCACCTCATCTACCCCTTTTTTATCAATCATCATCGCACCCAAAACAACTTCCTCCAAATCAATCGCCTGAGGAGGGATTTTTCCTTTTTCTAGATTGATAACACTGGGTTGACTGGGCTGGATTCTTTTGTATTGTTCTGACTGTTTCATGTCATCTAATTTACGTAAAAATTAAACTTATCAATCAAAATTAACTATGTAAGATTTAACACAATTATTGTTAATAAGTTTAAATTATTGTTAACAACAGTCCAAAAAGGTATTTTTTTTAAAAAATAATTTTTAGAAGGATTTTCAAACTTAATCACTATATACTCCCATTTCGGAATACTTTTGAATACGTTGTTCAACTAAAGCTTTTGGAGATAAAATCTTTAACTCATCGAAATATTTTAAAATTGTGTTTTGAGTAGTAAGAAAAGTTTTTTCAGGGTTTTTATGCGCACCTCCCAATGGTTCCTTTATAATTTCGTCTATCAATTTCATCCTTTTCATATCTTTGGCAGTCAATTTAAGTGCTTCAGCGGCTAGTTCTTTATATTCCCAACTACGCCACAGAATAGACGAACAAGATTCTGGTGAAATAACTGAATACCATGTATTTTCAAGCATCAATACACGGTCTCCAACACCAATTCCAAGTGCACCCCCAGAAGCACCCTCACCAATAATAACCGTTATAATTGGAACTTTAAGCCGTGTCATTTCTAATATATTTCTGGCAATAGCCTCCCCTTGACCCCGCTCCTCAGCCTCTAAACCAGGATAAGCTCCAGGGGTATCTATAAGCGTTACTACAGGAATTCCAAATTTCTCAGCAGATTTCATTAATCGAAGTGCTTTGCGATATCCTTCAGGACTAGCCATTCCAAAATTACGATATTGACGCGTTTTTGTATTAAAACCTTTTTGTTGACCAATAAACATAAAAGTTTGATCACCAATTTTTCCTAAGCCTCCTATCATAGCCTTGTCGTCTCTGTAATTACGATCTCCATGAAGTTCTAAAAAAGAATTTTTAAAAATAGCTTTTATGTAATCCAAAGTATAGGGTCTATTTGGGTGCCTGGAAAGTTGCACTCGTTGCCAAGGCGTTAAATTTTTGTAAATTTCCTTTTTTGTAATTTCGAGTTTTTTATTTATTTGTTTACATGTCTCAGTTACGTCAACTTCACTTTTGTCTCCGATAACTTGACATTTTTGAAGTTGATCTTCCAACTCTTTAATAGGTAGTTCAAATTCTAAATATTCCATAAAAAATTACAATTAGTTGATTTTATTGACAAATATAGGAACTTTAATTTTTTGGTTAATATCAAAAGTTAATTTTTCCTGTTTTATACTTAATGAATCCATTTAATAAAATGGTAGCTATGATTATAGCTGTACCAAAGTAAAAAAGAGGTGACATCAGTTCAGTATTTGGAAAGAAAATAACAGCTAAGAAGAATCCATATATAGGCTCCAAGTTATATGTTAAAACGACAGAATAAGGAGTAATATAACGCATAACATATATCGAACCAATAAAGGCATATGCAGTACATACTGAAGCTAAAATTAAGAGATAAATCCAATCAGCGATAGATAAATTAAAAAAGGAAACATCAAATCCATTATCGCTAAATGATAAAAAAATTGAAATAATAAATACTCCACTAATAAATTCATAAAATGAAATTACAGAAGGGTTATAAAGTTCAACAAATTTACCATTCATCACTGAAAAAAGGGAGGCAAAAAAGGCAGATAAAATACCTAGTATAATTCCAAAAATATATTCAATTTTTGTATGAACAATCATAAAAACAGCTACCACTACAATAAAACCAAACAAAATTTCATAATTAATTATTTTACGTTTGTGGATAATTGGCTCAATTAAAGATGTAAAAAAAGCGCCAGTTGAAAACATAGCTAAAGTTATTGAGATATTAGACAATTTAATTGCCGCAAAGAAAGTAATCCAATGTAAAGCAATAAAAACACCAACAAAAAAAAATTTAATAAAACCTGCAATTGAAATTGATAATTTGATCCTTCTAAGTTTTATAAATATGAAGATCATTATTAAAGCAATTAACATACGATACCAAACCAGTGGGATAGCCTCTAAAGAAATAAGCTCACCTAGTACACCTGTAAAGCCAGCAATGAAAACTAGCAAATGAAGATGTAAGTGATTTTTGAATTTAACGCTTAGCATTCAATAAAAGATAAATAGCTAAAATGCCAAAAATAATATTAGGAAACCAAACAGCTATAATAGGAGAAAAATTTGATTGTTCAGCCATAACTCCGAAAACCTTATCAAAAAAAACATATATCATTGCAATAACAATTCCAAAAGCTAAATTTACCCCCATACCTCCACGACGCTTGATTGATGAAACTGAAACTGCAATAATTGTTAGTATATAAACTGAAACGGGAAGGCTCCATTTTTTATATTGAACTACTTTATACCTATTAATATTTGAAGAACCACGAGCTTCTTCTCGTTCAATGAAATCAGATAATTCAATGATGTTTAGAGTTTCAGCTACATACTTTGGGGGGGTTAAGTCTAAAAGATCAAAGCCTAATAAAGTATCTACACGACGCTTAAAAGTAATATAATCATCATTAATACCTATGCGACGCAAATAATAATTTGATAAACGGTAAATACTGTCAGTTTCAATATAACGAATAGATGAAGCATGAATTTTGTATTCTAACTTATTACCATTAAAATGTTCAAGTGTAAAATTATTACCTCTTAATGATTTTGTGTCAAAATTACTCACATAAATATATTCGTTATCGTTAATCTGTTGATGGATATGTTGTGTTTGAGCAACTTTTTTATTTTTTAAATATTTATAAGTAAACTCATTAAATCCTTTACTTGCATTAGGCGCCCAAAACATTCCTAGAAACAATGCAATAATTGCGATAATAGTTCCGCCTATGAAATAAGGTCTTAAAAATCGAAAAAATGAAACACCAGAACTTAAAAATGCGATTACTTCGGAATTGTTAGCTAATTTTGAGGTAAACCAAATTACAGAAAGGAATAAAAATAACGGAAAAAGGAGGTTTGCAAAATAAATTGTGAAATCAAAATAATAAGTAGATACTTCTTCGAAAGGTACTTTATTTTCAAGGATTCTATCAATTTTTTCAGCTAAATTAACTGTTATTCCAATGGGTATAAAAAGCAGTAACATTAAAAAAAATGTCAGCAAGAAACGTTTTAAGATATACCAATCAAAAATTCTCATAATCTAAAGGCGCTTATCCATTTGTGTAACCATTGATGTTTTCCAAGAAAGAAAATCTCCAGCTAAAATACGTTTTCTTGCCTCACGAACCAACCACATATAAAAGCCAAGGTTGTGAATGGTTGCAATTTGTTTACCCAATAATTCATTGACCGAAAATAAATGTCTTAAATAGGCTTTTGAGTATTCTGTATCAACCCAAGTAATTGACATTTCGTCAATGGGTGAAAAATCATCAGTCCATTTTTTGTTTCTGATATTTATGGTACCATTTGCTGTAAACAACATACCGTTCCTGGCATTTCTAGTAGGCATCACACAGTCAAACATATCAATACCTAAAGCGATGTTTTCTAGGATGTTAATTGGAGTCCCCACTCCCATCAAATAACGTGGTTTATCTTGTGGTAAAATTGCACAAACTACATCTGTCATATTATACATTTCCTCTGCAGGCTCCCCTACTGAAAGTCCACCAATAGCATTTCCAACTGCATTGGTGTTAGCAATATACTCAGCGGACTGTTGCCTTAAATCTTTGTAAATACTTCCTTGAACGATCGGAAAAAAAGCTTGTGAATGTTCATATCTAAAAGGTAGATTATTTAATTGAGTTATACAGCGATCTAACCAACGATGAGTCATGTACATTGAACGTTTGGCGTAATTATAATCGCAAGGATAAGGCGTACATTCATCAAATGCCATGATAATATCCGCTCCAATGCTGCGTTGAATCTCCATAACATTTTCAGGTGTAAAAACATGATAACTACCATCAATATGGCTTCTAAACTTTACGCCTTCCTCTTTAATTTTTCGGTTAGCTGATAAAGAATAAACCTGATAACCGCCTGAATCTGTTAAAATATTTCGATCCCAATTCATAAACTTATGCAAGCCGCCTGCTTTTTCTAAAGTTTCAATCTGAGGCCGTAAATACAAATGGTAGGTATTTCCTAAAATAACATCAGGATTGATGTCATTTTTAAGCTCGCGTTGATGCACGCCTTTTACCGTACCAACAGTACCGACAGGCATAAAAATTGGAGTTTCTATAATTCCATGATCGGTAGCCAACGTTGCTGCACGTGCTTTAGAATCAGTATCCGTTGCGATTAAATTAAATTTCAAATAAAATATTTAATAACTCCTACAAAGTTAGTCTATTAAAATCAATTCTGTAGATGTAAAAAGAATAGCAAAAATGATGCTAAAATTGTTAGTTAAATAGTAATAATTAAAACATTCAAATGTTTTTAAGCTAAGAAATTAAATCTATTTTTGAAAAATTAAACTTTTAAATTATGTCCAATATAGAACTCAATGCTTTAGTTACCCAAATTAGGCGTGATATTTTACGAATGGTACACAAAGTAAATTCAGGTCATCCAGGAGGATCACTTGGTTGTACAGAATTTCTCGTAGCCCTTTATTCAAAAATAATGAATAGAAAGGCTGAGTTTGATATGCATGGTTTTAACGAAGATTTATTTTTCCTTTCGAATGGGCATATTTCCCCTGTTATATACAGTGTACTTGCAAGAAGCGGCTACTTTCCTGTAGAAGAATTAAATACGTTTCGTCTAATTGATTCACGACTACAAGGACACCCAACGACTCACGAGGGATTGCCTGGTATTCGAATTGCCTCTGGTTCTTTAGGCCAAGGCATGTCTGTGGCTATTGGAGCAGCACAATCAAAGAAACTTAATGGTGATCAAAGTATTGTTTATAGTCTTCACGGAGATGGCGAATTACAAGAGGGTCAAAATTGGGAAGCTATTCTTTATGCAGCTGCAAAAAAAGTTGATAATTTAATTGCAACCATTGACCTCAACGGAAAACAAATTGATGGCTCAACAGACGATGTTTTGTATATGGGAGATATGAAAGCTAAATTTGAAGCCTTTGACTGGACCGTGATTGAGATTGATTCAGGAAATGAGATTGACGCTATTTTAAAGGGTATGAATGATGCCAAAAAAGCCAGTGGAAAAGGAAAACCCGTTTGTGTAATTCTTAAAACAGTAATGGGGCATGGCGTTGATTTTATGATGCACACACATGCCTGGCACGGTAAGGCTCCTAACGACGAACAACTAGCTCTAGCTCTTGACCAGAATCCAGAAACTATAGGAGATTATTAATATTCAAAACCATTAAAATGAAAACATATACTTATACAGAAAAAAAAGATACAAGAAGTGGTTTTGGAGCAGGCTTAGCTGAGCTTGGAAGAAATAACCCCAATGTAGTAGCCTTGTGTGCCGACCTTGTTGGGTCTTTGAAAATGAATCAGTTTATTGATGAAAATCCCAATCGATTTTTTCAAGTCGGAATCGCGGAAGCTAACATGATGGGTATTGCCGCTGGACTAACGATTGGTGGTAAAATTCCTTTCACAGGAACTTTTGCAAATTTCTCAACTGGTCGTGTTTACGACCAAATAAGACAATCCATCGCATACTCTGGAAAAAATGTAAAAATTTGCGCATCTCACGCAGGTTTAACATTGGGAGAAGATGGTGCAACCCATCAGATACTAGAAGATATTGGTCTTATGAAGATGCTTCCTGGAATGGTAGTAATCAACCCATGTGATTACAATCAAACCAAAGCCGCAACATTGGCTATTGCAGATTATATAGGACCTGTATACTTACGCTTTGGACGACCCTCTGTACCAATTTTCACCCCTGAAGATCAAGTGTTTGAAATAGGAAAAGCTATCCAGCTAACCAAGGGTTCTGACGTGACTATTGTTGCCACAGGTCACTTAGTTTGGGAAGCATTAGAAGCATCAAAAGTGTTAAATGCCAAAGGAATTTCAGCAGAAATTATAAATATTCACACCATCAAACCTTTAGATGAAACTACTATTTTAAAATCTGTTACAAAGACAGGCTGTATTGTTACAGCTGAAGAACACAATTACTATGGTGGTTTGGGTGAAAGTGTTGCAAGAGTTCTATCGCTCAACTCTCCAACTCCACAAGAATTTGTTGCTACTAATGATACCTTTGGAGAGTCTGGAACTCCTGCTCAACTTATGAAAAAATATGGCTTAGACAGTACCACCATTATTCAAAAAGCGGAAAAAGTAATAGCTAGGAAGTAAGCACTCTCTCTTTTGAAGTTAAATATTGCTTAATTATCCAATGTTCCGGTATCGTTTACATCCAAATAATTGGGAATTCCATTGCCATTAGTGTCTTCAAGTGTAATAAGTTTGACTGAAAAGGTCCCATCCTCAGCAACAGCTAAAGGGGTAAATAATTGATCTGAATCTAAAGGCTCCAATGCCTGCATTTGAGCTTCCAAACCTTCAAGACTTGTGTCGGTAAAGTCAACAGCAATAACTTCTCTGTATGTACTAAATCCATCACCATCATCATCCGTGTCTAAAAAATTACTAAACTGATCATTATCAGTGTTATCATCCAAAATTTCAATATCACCATTAACATCTTCTAAGTATGAAGGAATATAATCATTGTCATGATCCATAACTTTGTATTGTTGCAGTTCAAATTTAAAAATCAAACAAGAGTATGATGGTATTCCAGACTGAGAAACATTAAAATATGACAGCCCTGATGGTAAAAACATTACTCCAAGTCCATAATTTTCAAAATTGACAGTACCATCGCTATTAATTGAATATTGATTAGCTGTTTTAAACTGTGGTAATACTCTATTCCAACCAGCAATGGAAAAAGCTAGATCTATATCTAATGAAGTTACTGATTCATCAAAAGATACATTATTAGTTAAAAAACCATCATAGTTAACTCTTACTTGATCAGTAAAGTTAGGATGTTCTCCCTCTCCGTTTCTGATTTTCAAAAGATAGTATGTGTAATCAACATCTTCATATGTAGTGTGCATTTCCTCAACTGCATCAATTAAAAAAGTTGAATTATCAGGTAAGATTTCATCATCATTTAGCTTACTGATTTCAATATCAGAAATTGATGGGTAAACTGATAAATTATTAAGTTGACCAGAATTGTAATAATGTGTATTTAAATAATTATTTAAAGTATCCAAATCTATCAATTGCTGTTCTGAACGATCGCGAGCAGGAGCAGTTTGGATTTGATTCTCATCTTCTTCACAATTAAATAATACAAAAGATGCAATCAAAAAAACAGAAACATAGTATTTGATTTTCATAATTTCTTATTTGCTAAGGCAATATACGATTTTATAGTATTTTTGTATGTACATTAAAGTATTTTAAAAAATGAGAATTGATAAATTTTTGTGGTGTGTTAGATATTTTAAAACAAGGACCATGGCTACAAATGCATGTAAAAAGGGACTAGTTAAAATAAATGGTAAATCTGTAAAGCCGAGCCATAAAGTTTATCCTAATGAAAAAATTACTTTGCGTATTCACCAAATCAATTTTCAGCTTACTATTTTAGATTTACCTAAATCTAGAATGGCAGCTAAACTTATTGATATTTATAGGGTTGACACTACCCCAAAATTAGAATTTGAAGCACGTGAGTTCTTAAAATATTCCAAAGATTGTCACTCAGAAAAAGAGAAAGGAAGGCCAACTAAAAAAAACAGGAGAGATATTGAAAATTATATAGATTTTAATGATAATTAAATACCAACTATAAAATGTCTTTTTTATATTTGAAAAAAGTAATTACATGGCCTTATCAAAAAACTGCATACTTACCGACGAAGAAATCAATTACAAAATTCGAAGAATTGCCTATCAAATTTACGAATGTAATGTACATGAAAATCAAGTGATTTTAGCGGGTATTGAAAAAAATGGTTACATTTTAGCTGAAAGGATTAAAAAGAAATTTGAAGAAATATCCAATATAAAAGGGGTTTTGTGTGCAGTGAAGATAAATAAAAAAAAACCAATTAGTAAGGTTAAAACATCCCTTAGCTGTGAACAATATTCTAATAAGTCCGTAGTCTTAATCGATGATGTTTTACATTCAGGAACAACCCTAATCTACGCAGTAAAGCACTTTCTTGAAACTCCTTTAAAGCAAATTAAAACAGCTGTCTTAGTTAACAGAAATCACAAGAAATACCCTGTGAAAGCTGATTTCAAAGGAATTTCTCTATCAACATCAATTAATGAACACGTTGATGTGGAATTTAAAGGCAATAAATCAAAAGTCGTTCTTTTTTAAAGCAATAGATATAGCTTCAACAATTTGACTGTTACTTTTTGATTCCACAGATATTATGTGATGGGCTTGGCTATAAAAAACAGAACGCTCAAATAAATGCTTAGCAATAAATTCTTCTAACATTTTATCTTTAATTTTTGAAATCAAAGGGCGTTTTATTCTTTTGTTATTCAATCTCTTGTAAAGAGTTTGAGAAGTAGCTTTCAAATATACTGTGAAAACATTTGGGTTTTGAAGCAATAATGACATTGTGTTATCATAACAAGGAGTTCCTCCTCCAAGGGATAAAACAATATTAGATTGGACTTTACAAATTTTTTTAACTTTTTTAGATTCAATTATTCGGTAATAAATCTCCCCCTTTTTTTTAAAAATATTTGAAATAGATTCATTTAATTCTGTTTCTATGTAATTATCTAAATCTACAAATCTATAGTTAAGCTTTTTGGCTAAAAGACTTCCTATCGTCGATTTTCCTGAACCCATATAACCTAACAAAATTACAATCATAAATATTTTATAATATTTTTATTTTTGAATAAGTTTTTGTGCAAAAAAACAAAAAAATATTGAAAAAAAAATATTGTATAATTAATTAAAGAGCTTATCTTTGACCCCTCAATATTAACACTCAAAAGACCTGGTAGCTCAGTTGGTAGAGCATCTCCCTTTTAAGGAGAGGGTCCTGGGTTCGAGCCCCAGCCAGGTCACTAAAATTAAGCTTTTTTTTTTAAAGTAACTATTGCGCACGTGGCGGAATTGGTAGACGCGCTAGCTTGAGGGGTTAGTGGGAATTTTCCCGTGGAAGTTCGAATCTTCTCGTGCGCACTTTAGCTTTTTTACAATGTTCAATTTTATGATCTATTAATATTAAGTTAGTACATGAGGAAAAAAATTATTATTATTGGCTCTGGGTTTTCCTCACTCGCTGCTGCATCTTACTTAGCTAAAGCAGGTAATGAAGTCTCCGTTTTTGAAAAAAATAATAATGTAGGTGGTCGTGCGGGACAATTAAAGAAAGAGGGCTTTACTTTTGATATTGGTCCGTCTTGGTATTGGATGCCAGATGTTTTTGATCGTTTTTTTATAGACTTTGGAAAAAAAACTTCAGATTATTACAAAATTGATAAGTTAGACCCTGCTTATCGAATTTTTTTTAAGGATGAAATAATGACTATCGGAGACTCCATGGTAAAAATCTGTGCCGAATTTGAACGTATTGAAAAAGGAAGTGGAACTAAACTTAAAAAGTTTATTGGAAAAGCTCAAGACAACTACGGAATAGCCGTTGATAAAATACTTTATAATGCCCCGGGAGTCTCTCCTAAAGAGCTAGTTACCAAAGATACAATTCTAAAAATTGACCAGTTTTTTAAAACTATAAGTCAAGAAGTAAGAAAAAACTTTAAGAATCCAAAACTGATATCTACACTAGAGTTTCCATCTTTATTCTTAGGAGCAAAACCAAGTAAAACACCTTCGTTTTTTAGTTTCATGAATTTTGCAGATTTTGGGTTGGGAACATGGCATCCGAGAGGGGGTATGTATGAAATTATCAAAGGGATAGAATCATTGGCAACAGAATTAGGAGTTAAAATACACACCAACTGCGCTATCAACAAAATAGTTGTTGAAAATAATGCTGTATTGGGTGTGGAAACCAAAGGGGATTTAATCAAATCAGATATTGTGATCAGCGGGGCAGATTATCATCATTCTGAGACACTTCTAGACATTAAATACCGTCAATATTCTGAAACATATTGGGGCAAAAAAGTCTTTGCTCCTTCCTCATTACTTTTCTACATTGGAGTAAATAAAAAATTAAAAAATATTGAGCACCACAACTTATTTTTTGATGCTGATTTTGAAAAGCACGCTGAAGAAATTTATGATAAACCCAAGTGGCCAAGTCATCCTCTATTTTATGTAAATATTCCCTCAAAAACAGACCCGTCTATGGCTCCTGAGGATTGTGACGCATTATTTATTTTGATCCCTATTGCCCCAGGGTTGGACGATAACAATAAACATAGAAATTATTACTTAGAACATGTTCTTAAAAGATTTGAAGAAAAAACAGAACAATCGATTCAAAATAATATTATATTTAAAGAATCATTTTGTGTTAAAGATTTCAAGTCAGAATATAATTCGTACAAAGGAAATGCATACGGTATGGCAATGACATTATTGCAAACTGCCTTTTTAAGACCTAAATTAAAAAGTAGTAAAGTAAAAAATTTGTACTTTACAGGCCAATTAACTGTCCCTGGACCTGGGGTCCCTCCCTCCCTAATTTCAGGAAAATTAACCGCCGAGCTGATTCAAAAATTTTTGTAACCCACTTATTTTTATTTAAAAATATTATGAAATCTATTTTTGACATCGTTTCTAAAGACTGTAGCAAAATTGTTACCAAGACCTACAGTACCTCTTTTTCTATGGCAACTAAAATGTTGTCGGGCTCAATACGCCAAGATATTTATAATATATATGGTTTTGTTAGATTGGCTGATGAAATTGTGGACTCTTTTCATGATTACCCTAAAGAAAAACTATTCATGAAATTTGAAAAAGATTTAAAAATAGCTCTTCAAAATAAAATTAGCCTAAACCCAATATTAAATGCTTTTCAATCTACTTATCACAATTGTAATATAGACATCAAGCTTGTTGATGCTTTCATGAATTCAATGCGGCAAGATTTATATAAATCATCTTACAAAACAGAGGAAGAATACAAAAATTATATTTATGGCTCAGCAGATGTAGTAGGATTAATGTGCTTAAAAGTTTTTGTTGGTGGAAATCAAGAAAAATATGACTCACTTAAAGGATTTGCGATGTCACTTGGCTCTGCTTTTCAAAAAGTCAATTTTCTCAGAGATTTAAAAGCTGATTTTGATGGTCTGAATAGAACTTATTTTCCGAATACAGATCTTGAGAATCTTAATGAAAAGGCTAAACAACAAATAATTAATGATATTGAAAATGATTTTTCAGAAGGAATTAAGGGTATAAAATTATTACCGCTAGATGCTAAATTTGGTGTTTTTATGGCTTACCGCTATTATAGACAATTACTCAAAAAACTAAAAAAAACTCCAGCACTTGAAATAAAAAACACCCGTATTAGAGTACCCAATTATAAAAAAATTGAATTACTTACTCGTAGCTATGTTAAATATCGCCTTAACTTATTATAACATGATCATTAAAACATTACTTTGGATTGCCGTATTTTCATCAACTTTTTTAATAATGGAGTTCATGGCTTGGTTTACACATAAGTATATTATGCACGGCTTTTTGTGGAACTTACACAAAGATCATCACCATAAAGATCATGATAGTTGGTTCGAACGAAACGATACCTTTTTTATCTTTTATGCTGTAGTTAGTATGACTTGCTTTTACTTTTGGAGTTATGAAGGTATTTGGGCAGCACTTCCCATAGGATTTGGAATTATGGCATATGGAGCAACTTATTTTATAGTTCATGATATTTTTATCCATCAGCGCTTTAAAATATTTCGTAAAGCTAATAATTGGTATGCTAAAGGAGTTAGAAGAGCTCACAAAATACATCACAAACATTTAGGTAAAAAAGACGGTGAATGCTTTGGGATGTTATTTGTCCCCTTTAAATATTTCAAAAGATAAGTTGATGAGTAATCTTTACTTATGGCTTAATCTTAGTTCGGCTGCCATTCCATTTTTTTATAGTTTTCATCCCAGATTAAAGCTACACAAAAAATTTCATTTGGTTTTTTTATCACTTATAATAACAATGGGGGTTTTTATTCCATGGGATATCATTTTTACAATAAATGAAATATGGGGATTTAATCCTGATTATTTAAAAGGTGCTAAAATTTTAAGCTTACCATACGAAGAATGGTTGTTTTTTATTTGTATTCCTTTTGCATGTATGTTTACACACTATGTATTACTTCTATATTTTCCTAATATGAAGCTAAAAGCTTTAAAAACTAAGTATATTTCATTTGGATATATTTCAATTTTGTTTTGCTTCATAGTATTTAATTACGATAGGTGGTATACCTTAGTTAACTTTAGCGTAGCAATTGCCATAACAATTATAGCATTAAGATACAATTCTAAATTATTACAATACTTTTTCTTGACTTTTTTAGTAATGCTAGTTCCTTTTTTTATTGTTAATGGGATTCTCACAGGAAGTTGGATTGAAAATCAAATAGTATGGTATAATAATGCAGAAAATCTAGGTATTAGATTTGGAACTATTCCTGTTGAGGACAGTGTATATGCTTATTCAATGATTCTTATGAATCTACTATTATTTGAATATTTTTCAACAAAATTTGCAAAATAAAAAAAGGGCTTTTTTAAAAAGTTACTATTTTCAAAATGTGAAGAATACATTTTCAGTAACTAATATTTCTTAACTCAACAACAATTTCATTTTTTCGATTGAAAACTTCGTATGGAGCATTGTAACCTAGAAATAAAAACTGATTTGTGTGTGGAAAGCCTTTTTTATTTAGTGCTGAAATTAATTTTAACTTATATTTTTCTATTTTTTTTTCATTTACCCAACCACCAAAACTGATAGCTGCAACCATTTTTTCTGGAAGCTCTTGAAATTTTATATTGGAATTATTAGGAGTAGGGAGATCTTCTTTTTTAAATTTTTCAGGAATCATAAATAACATATAAGACGAATCTTGTAAAGACATAGTTACAGGTGAGGTCATTGCGATCTTTTCGTTTCTATCATTTGCTCCAAAAATATATCCTGCTAAAATGGAAAAACCTTTAGAGGAAGCCTCTTCGAAATTATTTGTTGGGAGTTTTGTAGTCGCAAATAGTGCTTTATGATAAGTTCTTATTTCAATATCATCGAACTTGTTTTCCACATGGTATTTATGCGTTTCAATAGCATATTGACTTTTTAAAGCAAACAGTTGTACAGCAACAAATCCTAATAATAAAACAAGAATTAAAATTAATAAAATCTGCCTCATAATTTCCAATTAAAAATAGTTCAATAAGAAAGTAAGTGACCTGGTTTAGAAGTCATTTTTTTAATTGGTGGTGCAAATTGGGTAAGCTTTATTCCTTTAATTGCTGCTTTATATTCTTCAATATCAGGAGTTCTTCCAAGTATAGCAGAAAGAACAACAACTGGAGTAGAAGCCAATAATGATTCTCCTTTTTTACGATTAGAATCTTTCACCACTCTGCCTTGAAAAAGACGGGTAGATGTAGCCATAACGCTATCCCCCTTTTCAGCTTTTTCTTGATTACCCATGCAAAGATTGCAACCTGGCCGTTCAAGATATAAAATGTTATCATATTCGGTTCTGGCTACTCCTTTAGGAGCTAAATCATCAAATTCAAATCCAGAATATTTTTGAAGAATTTCCCAATCACCTTCTTCTTTCAGTTCATCTATAATATTATAAGTAGGAGCTGTTACTACCAGCGGAGCTTTGAATTTAACCATTCCTGAGGATTCTTCCAGATTTTTTAGCATTTTAGCAACAATCTTAATGTCACCTTTATGAACCATACAAGACCCTACAAACCCTAAATCAATATTTTTATTACCCTTATAGAAGGATAGTTCGCGAATAGTATCATGAGTGTAACGTTTAGAAACATCTTCATTATGAACATCTGGATCTGCAATCATTGGTTCATCAATAATATCTAAATCAACTACAAATTCTGCATAATAATTAGCATTTTCATCTGGTGTAAGTGGTGGTTTTTCACCTGAAATAATTTGTTTTATTCTCTTGTTTGCTCTATTTATAAGACCCTGTAAAACTCTAGCGTCATTATCCATACCCTTGTCAATCATTATTTGAATCCTTCCTTTAGCAATATTAAGAGATTCAATAAGTGTATTGTCCTGAGAAATACAAATAGAAGCCTTTGCCTTCATTTCAGCGGTCCAGTCTGTAAATGTAAATGCTTGATCTGCTAAAAGGGTTCCTATGTGAACTTCAATAATTCTTCCTTGAAAAACATTTTCTCCATTGAATTTTTTGAGCATCTGGCTTTGAGTTGCATGCACAACATCACGAAAGTCCATATGGTCTTTCATTTTTCCTTTAAAAGTAACTTTTACGGACTCAGGAATTGGCATTGAAGCTTCACCTGTGGCAAGAGCTAATGCTACAGTCCCTGAATCTGCTCCGAAAGCAACTCCCTTAGACATTCGTGTATGAGAATCACCTCCAATAATAATAGCCCAATCATCAACTGTAATATCATTCAATACTTTATGAATAACGTCTGTCATAGCATGGTATTTCTTATTGGGATGACGAGCAGTGATTAGTCCAAAATTATTCATAAAGCTCATAAGTCTTGGGATATTTTCTTGGGACTTTAAATCCCAGACAGATGCGGTATGACATCCTGATTGATAACCAGCGTCAATGATAGGAGATATCACAGTAGCAGCCATCATTTCTAATTCTTGAGATGTCATTAAACCAGTTGTGTCCTGAGACCCAACAATATTAACTTCCACACGAACATAAGAACCTGCATGTAAAGTTGCACCAGAAGTACCAACAGCATTTTTGTTAAAAATTTTCTCAACAGCTGTTAGACCTTGATTTTTAATTGAAACTTCTTTTGATTTTGCGAAAACAGGAGTTATGTTCCTACCTAGAGCTTTTGCGGCAAAGGATTGTAGTTTTTTACCAAAAACGATTGCATAAGATCCTCCGGCTTTCATGAATTCTATCTTTTGAGGAGTGAATGCTGAAGAAACATCCATTAATTCATTATTACCATTTAAAAGTTTTTTTGTTTTTGTATTGATAGTTAGAACAGTCCCTGTTTTAACAGAGTAAACTTCCTCTAGGACAGGTTCATCATTTTCATCAAGTACTAGATTGCCTTCAGCAGTGTACTTTTTCTTCCAATTTTTTAAATCCAATCCTATACCGCCTGTAACACCAACTGTTGTAAGGAAAATGGGAGATATACCATTGGTACCAGCTACGACTGGGGCAATATTAATAAACGGTATATACTTACTTGCTTTTTGACCAATCCAAAGTGCAACATTATTAACCCCAGACATTCTTGAAGATCCAACTCCCATAGTGCCTTTCTCAGCAATCAACATTACTCTTTTGTCAGGGTGTTTTTGTTGTAATTCTATTAGTGCTTTTTGTTGTTCTTTATTATGCTCGAACATACATTTACCATGTAATTGTCTATCTGACCTTGAATGTGCATCTCCACCAGGAGACAACAAGTCTGTTGAGATGTCACCAATACCTGCTACAAATGTGACAAGAGAGATTTCTTCTGGAAGATCAGGAAGTTTAGTGAAGAATTCAGCTTTAGAGTAACTTTCAATAATTTGTTTAGCAATAGTATTTCCATTCTTGAAAGCGTTGTACAAACGATCTGTATCAGATTCGTAAAGAAAAACCTGCATCTTTAATACATTGGCAGCTTCTTTTGCTAATGAGTCTTCCTCACTTAAAGCTATATCTATGAGAACTTCAATCGAAGGACCACCTTTCATATGTGATAATAGCTCAAAAGCAAAACTAGTAGAAATTTCTTCTATTATGGAATTTCCAAGAATGATTTCCTTTAAAAATGAGGCTTTGACAGCTGCTGCCGAAGTAGTACCTGGTAGTACATTATAAAAAAGAAATTTTAAAGAATCATTCCTGTGCTTATGGTTTAAGTCTTTAATCTGCTCAATAATTTCAGATAACAGTTCTGCATTATCAATTGGTTTTGGATCAAGATCTATTTTTTCTCTCTCCCTAATCTCATTTAAATATTCGGAGTACAAGTTCATAAATGATTTAAAATCTACAGTAAATGTACAAATTTTAAAAAATAGAGTTGTAGTAAATTATATGTTAATACAACCTTTCAATAATTTCATCAATACTAATTCCTTCGGCCTCAGCTTTATAGTTTTTAATAATTCTGTGTCGTAAAACACTTTTTGATACTTTCCTAACATCTTCAATGTCAGGAGTGTATTTTCCATTTAAAACTGCATTTGTTTTAGCTGCGAGGATTAAATTCTGTGAAGCTCTGGGTCCTGCTCCCCATGAAACAAGCTCTTTAATAAAATCAAAAGAATTATCAGGACCAGGTCTAGATTTAGAAATCATTTTCACAGCATACTCGACCACATTATCAGCAATTGGAATTTTTCGAATTAAACTTTGAAATTCAGATACTGAGGAGGAATCAAAAACAGGATTTGGGACAAATATTTCATTTGAAGTTGTTTGCTTAACAATTTCAATTTCTTCGGTAAACGTTGGATACTTTAAATTAATAGAAAACATAAATCTATCCAGCTGAGCTTCGGGTAGTGGGTATGTGCCTTCTTGTTCAATTGGATTTTGAGTTGCTAGTACAAAATAAGGCCTATCTAAATTGTAATTAATACCTGCAACAGTGACTGAATTCTCTTGCATTGCTTCCAAAAGTGCAGCTTGTGTTTTGGGTGGCGTTCTATTTATTTCATCAGCCAATACAATATTAGAAAAGACAGGGCCTTTAATAAATTTAAAATTTTTTTTGTTATCAAGAATTTCACTGCCAACTATGTCTGAAGGCATTAAATCAGGAGTAAATTGAATACGTTTAAAATCTAAACCTAAAGCTATTGAAATAGTTTTCACCATTAAAGTCTTAGCCAATCCAGGTACACCAATAAGCAATGCATGACCACCAGAAAATATAGAAATTAAAATCTCTTCAATAACAGCGTCCTGACCAACAATAACTTTAGAAATCTCTCGCTTTAAATCTTGATACTTTTTAAGGAATTTTTTTATAGCTTTAACATCTGACATCAATAATCAATTTTTAATTTTAAACCAGTTACTATTAAAATCGCAAGTCCTTAAATCTCCATTAATTTTGATGTAAGTATCCATGATTTTTTGTTCTTGCCAATCTGATATAGCATTAAGCTGTTTTTCTTGTAAAGCTAGATCTTTAATTTTAAGATAATCTTTTGCAAAGTCAGCTTCGTGCTCATCAGTACGCTGTGTAACGGATAAAATTTTGAACTTAACCGAGTTATATCGATCTTCATCTTGATAAATTGGACTTATTTGATTGTCTGTTAAATTTTGTATTTGAGAGTATAACTCTGGATCCATTTTTGTTAATTCAAAATTATAATCCTGTGTTTCAGGATTTCTTAATTGACCGCCATCAAATTTAGTTTCTTTTTCATCACTAAATTCTAAAGCCGCAGCTTTGAATGTGATTTTACCATCAATAATATTTTGTCTTACTTTTTCGATTTTTTCTTTTGCTGCAATTATCGCATCTTTAGTTAGTTTAGGCCTTAATAAAATATGTCTCGTATCATATTCCTGTCCTCTAATTTTTTCTAAGTAAATAATATGATATCCAGATTCTGATTTAAAAGGTTCAGAAATTTCACCTTCTTCTAGTGAAAATGCAACTTCTCGAAATTCTTTGACCATTCTGGGGCGCTTTTTATTTAATGTATACTTACCACCAGTACGTTTGGAACCTGGATCTTCAGTATAAAGTACAGCTTTAGTTGTAAAACTACTTCCATTATCTAGAATGTCAGCTCTAAATTCACGTAAACGTTTTATGACTTTATCAACCTCTTTTTGTGTAGTTTGAGGTACTACAACAATTTGTGCAACCCTTAATTCAGTTCCAAACAAAGGACGTTCTTCTTCAGGTATTTTATTAAAGAATTGTCTCACTTCTTCGGGTGTAACCTCAATTTCCTCAACTACTTTTTGTTGCATTTTAGAAGCCATTTGTCCATTTTTATTAAGTTCATACATCTCGTCTCTTAATTCTTGTTCTGAAGATTTATTATAATATGCAATTAATTTATCCATTGAGCCTATTTGCTCTGCAAAGCCTTCTAATTGTTGATCAACATAGGATTTAATTTCCGTAACATTTACTTCAATACTATCTTGTATAGCATGATGAATGTAAAGCTTATCTTCAAGTAATTTACCAAATAATTGACAACGCGAGATATCGGTAGTTGAAACTCCACTTGCCTGTAGTTGAGCAAATTGTTTATCAATATCAGAATCTAAAATGACAAAATCGCCAACGACAGCTGCAACACCATCAACTTTAATCAATTTAGTTGAGTCCAAATCTTTTTCAATGACGATTTCGACTTTTGTATCTTCAATAATTTCTTGAGAATAAGAATTGTAAGATAAAAAAGGTAATAAAAAAATTATAAGTGACTTAGATTTAATCATAAATTTCGAAATTTTTATTTTCAATAGCATCATTAACAATTTCACTTTTTAATTGATTGACTAGTTTAAGTTTTCGTTTGTTAATTATAATTTGTTTTAAAGTTGGTAAAACATAAGCTAATGGAGCTTGATTATTAATTCCAACAAAATCTTTAATTTCTACCAAATATAACCCTAATGAATCTTTGAGCTGTATAAAATTTAATTTTTTTAATAAAAGCTTATTAAATCCCTTTTGTAAAGGCTTAATCTTTGAAATTACCTGGTCTGACTTTATCCAAACAGAATCATTGAGGAAAAATGATTTAAATTGAATTGATATTGAGTCTAAAACTAATTGATCATCAAAATTATATCGCTTAAAACGTTTCTTTATTTCTTTTGCATTTGGTAAGTTTAAATCATGATTGATGTATCTTAATTTTACCAAATCTTCCTTTAAAACAAAAAGCTCTTTATTTTGAAAATAAACCTTCTCTAACTCAGAATTAATGATGACTGTATCCAAGTTTTTCTTTACTAGCGCTTCAAGATATGCTGAGGTGTGCAAATCACTTTTATACTGTTCAACAAGTACTTCAAATTCAAGCTGTTTTTCTTTATTAAGATTTATAAATGCAACTTCTTCAAGTAATCGACGAGTAGCCCAATTATTAATTATCATTTGAATTTTCATTAAACTATCTTTTTGATTCAACCCTTTAAATGAGGATTTATCAATTTCATCAAACATTAAAAAAGTATCGTTAACCCTAGCAACAGGACTGTATTTTGACTCCTTTCTTGAAATATCACAAGATGTAAGTAGTAGTATTATAAGTATAATGATATATGAAAATTTCATTATTTAATTAGGGATTTCTTAAGCTCTTTAAGAACTTGATTATCAACTTTAATCAGGTATTTATTTCTTAATTTTTCAATCCAATTGGACTCTAAAAAAGATTGGTATTCAGATATTACAGATCCTTTTATTTTTTCAAATGTAAGGCTGCTTGAAGGTATTATATCTTCAACTTTAATAACTACATAATTATTATCAAACTCAATTATTTTTGATATACCTTTTTTAAAATTCTCATTTTGTGGTAATAAAGGGTCAGTTATCTCGAATTCACCTGTGGATAGAACAACAACTTGAGAATTATAATTTAATTTGTTTATAATCTCTTGATCATCAATTGATCTTTTCCAAAATTTAACAACACTTTTTAAATCCTTTTTATTTTTAGAACTAAAAATAGTTCCAATAATTATTTCCTTGGATTTAAATTTTGAAATATTATTATCGTAAAATAATTTTAAAGCAAGAGTGTCCTTTTTTGCTTTGTCCCATATTTTATCTTGCATAATATCGAACAATAATAACCCATCTTCGTATTCCTTTAAAATATTAGCATATTCTTCATTTTCATTTATTAGGTTATTTTTTTTGTATTCAAAAAGTTTGTTTTCAAAAAAGGTTTTGTATTGTTTTTTTATAAATTCGTCATTGTTTTTTAATTTATCTTGTAATCTGTTGTTTTTGTTTAAAAAATTCAAAAAGGTTTCATAAGTGTAAATTTCGTCTTCAATTCTTAAAAACACATCTTTCTGCTTTGAAGCCTTTAACACCCAAATAGATTCCTTGGTATTTTTAATAATAAGTTGAGAACTTAAATCTAAATTTGGTTGAAAAATATCATATTTACTGACTAACTTTTCAATCATTTTTTTTCGAATTATTAGTGAGCGTGAATCACGTTTTACTTTTTTTTCTAAATCTTGTTTTATTATTTCATAGGGTTGAATTGGTGATTTTGATATTAATTTTAATATATGCCAACCATATTGAGTTTGAATTGGTTTAGATATTGAGCCTATTTCATTTAAATTAAAAGCTGTATCAACAAAAACTTCAGAATTAATATCCCCGGACCTAAAAGGATTCATAATTCCGCCTTTTGATGCTGAGCTTTTGTCGTCAGAAAACTGTTTTGCTAAAGTTTCAAAAGAACTCCCTTGAATTAAAGAATTATGAAGCTCATTAATACGAATTTTAGGAACTAAGCTACTGTCCTTTTGAGTATTAGAAATCATGATATGAGCAACTTGAACTTCTCCTCTTGAAGGTCTTTTATCTAATACTTTAACCACGTGATATCCAAATTGAGTTCGAAAAGGAGCAGAAGTTTGACCAACAAGAGTGTTGAAGGCATTATTCTCAAACTCATAAACCATTTTAAAAGCTGAAAAATATCCTAAATCCTCAATAAAAATTGATTTACCATCATGTAATGAACGGCGGAGTTTTAAAAAATCTTCGTTAATTAAACGCGGCCTTAGTGATTGTATTTTTTCATAAGCTAGTGATGAATCCTGATTGTCTTGAAATCGTACTAAAATATGCTGTGCTTTTATTTCATTTGCAGTACGATTATATGCCTCTTTAACAAGAGATTCTGTAACTTCTTTATCGGTTGTATATGCGTTCGAAAGCTGATTTTTATATGATGTAAACTCTTTCTTGTAACTGTCTTTAAGATCATATCCCAATTCTTTTGCTTCAATTAGCTTTAATTTATATTTTGAGTAAAGATTAATGTAATAATCAATATCTTTTTGATTTTGATCTTGAACTAAGTTTATATTCTTATTATAAACCCTTAGAAATTCTTTAACTGAAATATTTTGATTACCAATAGTCATTAGTGTTTTTGAATCTAAATCCTGAGAATTTAAAATATTTATACTAAGAACAAAAAGGATGAAAAAAAATGAAAAAATGCGCATAGCTTTATTAATGTAAAAATTAACAAATTTAAAAATTATTAAACAATCTTAAATGTTTAGTAACGATTATAAAGTAATTATCTAGAATAATTTGGAGCTTCTTTTGTAATCATCACATTGTGCGGGTGACTTTCGCTAATCCCAGAAGAAGTAATTTTAACAAATTGGCTGGTTTCTTTCAATGTATGTATATCTTTAGCACCACAATAACCCATACCTGCTCTGATGCCACCAATAAACTGGTGAAGACTTTCAAAAAGTTCACCCTTGTAAGGAACGCGTCCGACGATTCCTTCTGGAACAAGTTTTTTAATATCATCTTCTATATCTTGAAAATAACGGTCCTTACTACCTTCTTTCATGGCTTCTAAAGAACCCATTCCCCTGTAAGATTTGAACTTTCTTCCCTCGAAAATAATAGTTTCTCCTGGTGATTCTTTAGTTCCTGCTAAAAGTGATCCTAACATTACACAATCAGCGCCTGCAGCCAAAGCCTTTGGAATGTCTCCAGTATAACGAATCCCTCCGTCAGCAATTACTGGAACCCCAGAACCTTTAATTGCTTCTGACACTTCTAAAATAGCAGAAAACTGTGGAAAGCCAACGCCGGCAATAACACGTGTAGTACAAATAGACCCTGGTCCAATACCAACTTTTACTGCGTCAGCTCCTGCTTTTACTAAATATTTTGCAGCAGCCGCAGTAGCTATATTACCTACTACAATATCTAAATCAGAAAACTCAGATTTGATTATTTTTAAAGTACTAACCACCCCTTTTGTATGCCCGTGGGCTGTATCAATAACTATGGCGTCAACCCCAGAGTTAACTAAAGCTTTAGTACGTTCTATAGCGTCATGAGTAACGCCTATTGCTGCGGCTACTCTTAGGCGGCCATATTTATCCTTATTTGATATAGGTTTTTGGGTGAGCTTTGTTATATCTCTAAAGGTAATTAATCCGATAAGTTTATTGTCTGTATCAACAACAGGCAATTTTTCAATCTTATTTTTTTGTAGGATACCTTCAGCTTGTTTAAGCGAAGTACCTTCAGAAGTCACAACTAAGTTTTTGGACGTCATAACCTCTGTGATTAAGCGATCATTATTCTTTTCAAACCTAAGATCCCTGTTAGTAACAATTCCTTTCAATACCCCATTGTTATCTATAATTGGAATACCCCCAATACTGTGTTCTTTCATACTATTTTTAGCGTCTATTACCTTAGCGTCCAACTGAAGTGTAACTGGGTCTATAATCATACCACTTTCAGCACGCTTGACTTTGCGAACTTCAACAGCTTGTTGTTGAATAGACATATTTTTATGTAACACTCCAATACCTCCTTCTCGGGCAATAGCTATAGCCATTGCACTCTCTGTAACTGTGTCCATTGCTGCTGATACTATTGGAACATTTAATTCAATATTTTTGGAAAATTTAGTTTTTATACTGACATCCCGGGGTAAAATATCAGAATAAGCAGGTATCAACAGAACGTCATCATAAGTGAGACCTTCTCCAATAATTTTAGTATGGTTTGATTGCATTGCAATTAGGTTTAATTGCATGCAAATTTAAGGTTTTTTATTTTATTGTCTATTTAATATTTTGAAATCATCAAAAAGTGGTTTGATTTTCGTTGGAATTATATAAATAATTAAATGTATAATAGCGTGCATTTTCGGAGATAGAATTGTCTAAATTCTTATAATAACTTAAAATCTCAACCTTTGCGTATTTAGAATCATGAGTTCTAAAAACTAAAGTTATTCCAGGTATTGGAAAAATTAAATGGTCTGGTGGACCTGTATATGTATACCAACCATTTCCACTTCCAGTGGAAATGGCAAAACCGTTTGAAGAATCTTGTATAAAAAGACTCTGGTTAACAGATGACACAGCTGAAAATATACTGTTTTCAATGTAAGCAGCTGCATTACCATTCCGCTGTGGTTCATCTGCAGCAACTATTGGTGTGCCGCCATTAACGATAATTGTTGTCCCTCTAAAGGCAATATCCCAATCGGTTTCGCTTGTAGTGACCTCACCTGTGGAGAAATTAAACTTTGTATAAGAACCGCCTGATGGTTCTTGACCTTGGCCACCTGTCATTGGCGCATGTAAGTTTATTATTTGTAAATATTCCTCAGCTGGTAAAGGGGTTCCTCCATCGTCACTACAGGAATTGAATGCAAAAAAAAACAAGATTATTAAAATTTTATATTTATTAAATGGTTTCATTAATATTGTATTTATTGTTAAAAATTTATTATCACATTTCCGTAAACGATCCTGCCAGCGATATTACTTATATTTTGAGGGTCGTTAAAATCTAAAAAATTATCCATTCCAAAACCCAATTTGTAATGTTCAAAAATGGTTTTATTAATCGCAAAGTCAAAAATTGAATAGCCAGAAACAAAAGTATCATAAGCGTCTAAATAACCATTACCATTGTTATCATAAAGCCCAAATTTACTTCTGTATGTGGCTCTTATGTTACTTTCTAAATTCGATTTTTCAAAACTATAGGAAAGCTTAAAATTTAGCATATGTCTGGAGCGGTTTAATAGGCCAAAATAATCTTTTTCAGAAAGTGCAAAAGCGGGTGATGTTGGTGTTAATCTAGCAAATACTTCACCATTTTTAAAAGCTTGAACAGCTTTTTTATCTTTTGCATACAACAATTGATAACCAACCGTTAGCACTGTGCTTTTATTGAATTTTAAGCTTGAATTAAATTCTAGCCCTTGGGTGTAAATCTCGTTTACATTATAATAACTAAAAACGTTTTGACCGTTTGATTTTATAGCAATCACTCTAGTGTCTATTAGGTTGTTGATTTCATTCCTAAATAAATTAAGATTGATCTTAAGATTTGGATCAGGTGTTAGGTCAATTCCAAGGTTATATCCAATTGAACTTTCCGGATTTAAATCTCCTTCAAAAGAACTAAGAGGTAGAATAAGGCTCGAAATATCTCCATTGGCCTCCAACTCTGGGATAAGTGTAGCTACGGCATTGTAGCCTAAAACCGTATAGCCCACAGTTGCATTTGTAAAATCAAAATATAATTGTCTAAAGTCAGGGGTTTTAAATCCGTAACTTATAGAACCTTTTAAAGCTAGTTTATCATTGAATTTATATCGCGCAGCCGCTTTGGGGCTAAGTTGAGATGTGTATTCGTTATGACCATCAAAACGAATACCTAAAATCAAATTAAACTGATCATTTTTAGTGTATTCATATTGTGAATAAAGATAGGATGAATTAAACTTGGGGTATCCAAAAAAATCTGTTCTTTGTAAGCTTTCGAATTGCATACCTATCCCAGCGATGAATGAATTTTGTGCATTCGGCTTAAAGACAGTTGTAAATTCAGGTCTTAAAAAACGTTGTTTAAAATCGCTGTATGAGAATAAATTACCTTCTGTGTCATTTAGAAATTCTTCTGCCTTGTAAGTAGTGGTGTAGAATTCGAATTGATTATCCCATCTTTCATTGAATTTAAGTTCTAATTTTGAATGAAAATTCCATTCATCAATTTGACTCTTTCCATCATAGCTGGCACTCGCGACATTGTCTTGCATTTGGCGGTAGAGCCTGCCAGAGACGAAGAGCTTGACTTTTTCTGAAAACTCATAATTAATTTTAGTGTTAAAAGTATAATTGTGAAAAGGCTCAACAGTGCTTACATCGTCTGAATCTACTAAATCGTACCCCTCATTAGAAAAGCGATTGACAAAAGCATAAAGCCCAAGTTTGTCTTTTTTATAACTCAATTCTGTACTCAAGTCATTTGAACCAAAAGTACCTCCGCGGTAATAAAAACGACCTCCAAAACCGGTCTTAGGGGTTTGCGTTATAATATTAACAACGCCCGCCAAAGCTTCATTACCATAAAGGCTAGAAGAAGGCCCTTTTACAATCTCAATTTGTTTGATATTGCCTACGGTAACTCTGGATAAGTCAAAAGTGCCTGCGGAACGGCCTACAAGCGGTACTCCGTCAATTAAAATTAAATTGTATTGGCTATCTAGTCCCTGCATTTGAAGGCCTTCTACTCCACCAAAATCAGGAACCATTAGCAAGCCTGTTTGTTCCTCAAGAATGTCATTGAGGCGAATGGAATTTGCAGCGGCTATCGCCTTGGCTGAAATCAGTTGTGTAGGCAAAGGCACTGAAGCCAATTGCCGTTTGGTACGGGTAGCAGAAATGATGACTTCATTAAGATTTTCAACTTCTGTCGAATCCAAAACAATTTCAGTTGGAGCTTGGGAAAAAAGCCATTGCGTACCGCAAAATAAGATTAATAAAGAAAGTTTTAGAAAATGCATTAACTACAATTTATATTGGACGGTAAAGAAAAAATTTCGAGGAGCAGAGGGAATGATACCTGGACCTGGATAACCGGTTGCCCGTCTTGTAAAATACGCATTATCAAGAAGATTGTTTACACCTGATTCAAACTGAAATGCACCCCATTTATAGGAACATCCAAAATCTAAAATATCGTAAGCAGGAATGGCGCCAATGACACCACTTAAATTCCCCTCAGTAGCATTGGTGGCATCTGTAAACTGGTCTGTTAAATAAGAATACTGAAGGTTAACGATGAAATCATCATAAGAAAACTTAAATCCAGTCTTAAAATTAACTCTGGGAATAAACTCTACACGATTTCCTACAACTCCATTGGCTTGACTTGCAGTATATTTGGAATTAATAAGGGAGGTGTTAAAAAACACATTAGATTTAAGCTTGTTGTCAAAATTAAAAATTTCATTGAGATTAAAATCCAACAGACTTTCAAATCCGAAAATTCTTGCTTTTCCAATGTTACCTCGTTCAGAGCGCACATTTCCATCAGGAAAAACTTTCTGTAAAAATCCAATACGGTCATCATAAATTAATGAGAAGATACTGATGTCGTAGGAAATGTAATTTTTGAAAACACCGCGCGCGCCCATATCCATTGTTGCGCCTTTTTCATCTGTGATATTGGAGTTAATCACAAAGGCTGGATTGATGATGCTGATGTCTGCAAAAGTTACAGATCTATAGTTTTGAGATAGGTTGCCATAAAACTCCAAGGAAGTATTGGGTTTATAACTAGCGCCAAGACCCAACAAAACAAAGGAGCGCTCACGTGTTTCGTCGTAAAAATCAGTTTCATTTAAGATGACATTACCAGCACCGTCTAAATTTATGCGTTTGCTATAGCCTTGGCTTTCGGTTTTGATGTACTCAAATCGAAATCCTGGGGTGATTGAAATTTGATCATTTAAGTAAATTAATTGTTCCCCAAAAATAGCGGTGTTAAGATTTGGATAAGTATAATCGGACTGGGCAGGATAGTCAATGTATTGTTGGGTTTGAAAACTAAAATTGGGACCTGATCCGCTGTTGCCGGGACCTTGTTGACCTGTATTGTTGGCCTTGTAAAGCTTAACACCCAAAAGCGCTGTAGCATTTTTATTTAACAGTTTGTAATTGTGAATCAATCGCGACTCAAAACCGTAATTTTTAAAATCGCCTTTAATGAGGTCTCGTGCTTCAAAAGAATCTACTTGATCAACTCTGTTGGTCCTAAACCCAAGGGCATCTCTGGTCGCATCAAGTCCAAAAAAATTAAAACTGAATTTTGTGGTTTCAGAAAATTCATGGGTCACTTTGGTATTGTAAAGTAACCAATTGATGGCAAACCAATTTCTAGATCTATTGCTTTGATAAGGATCGCTGGCAAACATTGAATCGTTCAAGCCTCCGGCCTGCTTGGCCAAATAATTCAAATACGTTATTTCCCCTGATATCTCTGTTTTGTCTGAAAGTTTATACACCAATTTTAAATACATATTTCTAGATGAAAAGTTAGAGTTATCTCTAAAACCATCACCTTCTTTATAATTAAAAAACGCATAATAGCCAAGCTTGTTTTTAGTTCCACTAATGCTTGTGAAATTTGTATAAAGATTGTTGCTGCCCATGGTGTTTCGTGTTTGAACTTCCAACAAACGATTGGGGTTAGGGTCTTTCATTTTAAAATTTACCAAGCCGCCAAACTGGGTGCCATATTGTAGTGAGGCCGCCCCGCGAACAATTTGAATTTCTGAAAGGGCTTCGGAGGCAGGGGTATAATAACTCTCAGGATATCCCAATACATCCGCACTAATGTCATAGCCATTTTGACGGGTGTTAAAATTTGAGGTTCGATTGGGATTCAGACCACGACCTCCAATATTGAGTTGTAATCCAGCATCGTCGTTTTGATAAATATTCAACCCTGCAATCTGGCTGTATATTTGCCTGGCATTGTTAGTGGCCAGATTTGCAAAAATATTATTCATTACGACCACCTCGTTTTTTTTACCGGCGTAAATAGCCATTTCTTCTACATCAGCCATGCGTTTGACAGAAAAATATTGTTTTTTTACAACAGCCAGTTCAACAGATGATAACTGCTCTGTAAGTGGCTCTAAAACAACCTTTAACTCAAGATTTTTGGAAGTATTTAAGCTTGTTTTAAAAGGTTTATAGTTATAGGAAAAATAGATCAAATCAAGACTGTCTTTGTCTGTGACAAAGGCATAAGATCCCTTAATATCGGTTGTAGTTAACAATTTCCCAAATCCTGAAAAAATTTCAACGGATGCAATAGGAGCTTCTGTAAATTTATCGTAAACGGTTCCCGAGACTTCGGATTGCCCAAACGATAAAAGGTTAGAAAGTAACAGTAAATAAATAATTTTAAAATCCTTTAATCTCATCTTTAAAAGGTTTA
>TARA_B100001057_G_scaffold282246_1_pt1 | contig 34818 bp, 37 predicted proteins | sample TARA_B100001057 | Tara Oceans TARA_B100001057 (sample SAMEA2621839) | marine metagenome | biome: marine biome (ENVO:00000447); feature: surface water layer (ENVO:00002042); material: "saline water (ENVO:00002010), including plankton (ENVO:xxxxxxxx)" | depth 5 m | reverse complement strand
TTGATGGGCTTATATGTACAACAATTGTTGAAATGGGTTTGGACATTACAAATGCAAACACAATGATAATAATTGACTCACATAATTTTGGACTTGCACAGTTACATCAACTAAGAGGGAGAGTTGGAAGATCAGAAAAACAAGGATATTGCTACTTTATGATACCAACAATGGAAATTCCAAAAATAGCAAAAAATAGACTTGATTCTGTTGTTAGATACTCCAATTTGGGTGAAGGGTATTTTATTGCTCAGGAGGATTTAGAAATACGAGGTGGTGGCGAGATGTTAGGTGAAAAACAAAGCGGTCATGTTGATAGTGTTGGCTTAAGTTTATATTTATCAATGCTTAAAGAATCTTTAAATGTTGTCACTAATAAAAAAGAATCTGAAATTGAAGTTAACTTTAATGATTCATCATATATTAATGAATCCTATCTTCCCTCTCCAGTTGAGAGACTTAAAATTTACAGAAAAGTTAATAAATCATCAAATCTTGAAGAGCTGAATAAAGTAAAGAATAGTCTCAATGATAGATGTGGAAAAATGCCACAAGAGACAAAAAATCTTTTGGATAACAAAACCATTATCTTAAAGATTAATGGTTCGGGAATAGAGTCAATAAAATCTAGTGAGAAAAAAACAACAATATCTCTTAGTAATCACATAAATAATAAATTATTTAAAAAAATAATTGATTTAACAAACAATGATCAAAATTGCTCAATATCTAAAGATAATAAATTAATTTACACGCATAATAAGTTTGAGTTGATTGACAGAAGAAAAATAGTACATAATTTATTAAATGAAATATTATAAATTTATCCTTTATGTATCTATTAGTTTCTATTCAATAAATTCAATATCTGATGACCTTAATCAATACAAAATAGAACTTCTTATATATAAATATAAGAATGTTTCGACAGACGAATCTTTTAATACAAACCTTTCTATTCCTGAACAAAATATAATTGAATTCTATGATCCAGATCTGTATGTAAATAAAAAAGCCTTGTTAAACTTTGATAACACCTCATCATTTTTTTCTAATCTTTTAAAAAATATAAATCCAGTAAATAGAACTAATAATATTGAAATAATAACTGATAAAAAAGATAAACTAGAAAATCCAAAATACTGGTTTAGAAAATCTAATGAACTTATAACTCTTAATAAGATAAAGAATGAGATTGAAAAAAATAAAGAGCTGGTGTTGCTTGAATCAATATCATGGTTACAAGGAATTAATACTTCTGAGGATAGCGTTTATCTATTCAACCAAGATGAAGTAAAGGAGTTTGGTTATTTTATAAGATTTTATCAAAAAAGATTTCTTCATGTTGATATGAAATCATTTCTTGGAATTAGTGAAACAAATTCAAATACTAAATCTACTTTGGATTATATAAAAAGTATGGAAACAAAAATAATAGATAAAAACACAAATAACCAAATCTTAAAAAAAGATGATTTAGAAATAAATCTAACTTACCCAGATATGAATGAATTCATTAATATTAATGACCTTGATGAAATTGAAAGAAAATATAATCCCACAAAATTAAATATATATATAAATGAACAAAGAAGAATATTTAATACAGAGACTTATTTGTTTGATCACCCATATTTTGGAGTGTTACTGAATATTACAAAGGTTTAATTATTTATAATATGCATTTTCATCTATTGTGTGGTCTGTAACATCTTTTACACCAACAACTTCAGGAATTTGTTCAACTAAAGATTTTTCAATTCCTTCCTTAAGAGTAAGGTCAACCATTCCACAACCCTGACATCCACCGCCAAACTGAAGAATTGCAATACCTTTATCATTAAACTCAATTAAGCTCACATCTCCACCATGAGACTCAAGCATAGGGTTTATTTCATTGTAAATTACATAATTGATCTTATCCTCAATTGAGCTGTCTTTTGAAATATTCGGCAATCTTGCATTTGGTGCCTTTATAGTTAATTGACCACCAAAATTATCTTTATCAAAATTAACAATTGTATCTTTAAGAAATGGTAAGCTTCGTTTTTCAACATAAACAGTTATCAATTCTAGATTTATTATAATATCATCGGTTATGATTTCATCTGGATTACAATATGCTAGGCATGTTTCAGCTTTTGGAGTGCCAGGATCAGTAATAAAAATTCTTATGGATAAATCTACTTCGTTTTTATCTTTAATTAATTTAAAAAGATATTCTTCAGCAGATTTAGTTATTTCAATTATTTCATTCATTTATATATGTGGTTAACTAGAATTATAAGTTCATTATTTGGAATTAGGAAAAAAAATCAACTTTCTGATGATCTTAAAAATATATCTTTATTTAAAGTAGTAATGTTATTTATATTACTAAATATAGTTTTTATCAGTATCGTTATTGCCATAACAAATTTATTTATTAATTAGTGATGAATAAATTTGATAAATTGATAAATGCTGCATCTTCACATTACAAAGAAAAAATATTAATTAACTTAAGTCCTAACGAAGGCTATAGATCAAGGTGTGAATTTGGATATAAAAATAATTTTTATGTTATGTATGATAAAAGTAAAAAAGTTTATTTTTCTAGCTTTTTAAAAGCTACCAAATATATTTCGAATCTTATGCCCGTGCTACTGGATGAAATAAATTCAGACGATATTATTAAGCAAAAACTTTTTCAAATTAATTTTAGATCTAATAATATTGGTAATGTGATGGTCTCCTTAATTTATCATCAACAAATAACAGATAAACTAATCCAACAAATAAATTTATTAGCAAATGAATTAAGTATTCAAATTATTTTAAGAGCTAAAAATGAATTATATAAGACTAGTGGTAAAAATTTTTATGACAGAATTGAAGAACATAAAATAACATTAACGCAGACAGATTATTCCTTTTATCAACCTAATTCATATCTCTTAAAAAGAATGATATCTAAAGTTAATTCAATGATTGAGGACCAAAATGATTTAATGGAGTTATATTGTGGTGTTGGAACTTTTACATTACCCCTTTCTAAAAAATTTAATAAAATCTTTGCTACAGAAAATAATCGTTCTTCGTTAAGGTGCCTTCATGAATCAATTAGTTTTAATAAGATAAATAATATTTCTTTTTCAAGGTTGTCAGATATAGAAGTTAGTGAGCTTCTTAATGGGAGAAAATTTAATCGAATGAATGATATAGATATCAATTCTTTTAATTTTTCACACGTTCTTGTTGATCCACCAAGATCAGGTATGAATTCATCCCTTATTGAGGTTATTAAAAAGTTTACATACATAATTTACGTATCTTGTAATCCAAATTCATTTTTTAGGGACATAGAACAACTCAAAAGATTTAAAATCATAGATTTAGAAGCTTATGATCAATTTCCCTCTACACAACACTTAGAGATAATATGTTTATTAAAAAAGACTCCTTAATTTAATCTTTCGTATTCAATCCAATCAATTAAAAGTCTTTTATCGTCGGGGTTTTCAAAATTTGAACATTCAGGATTATTGCAAATTTCTGTGGGTTCCACTCTTCCACCATCAAAGTTTCCACCTACAGCAACATTTACAATTAAATAATAATTTCTGTTAAATGGATATGTGTATTGATTTAATGGAAATATATCCGGTGTTATTTTTAAATGGGGTGAAGTCTCATTGTTTACATAAAAACTTATTTCATTCTCTAGAAAGATTAATGTTATTGAATGGAAATATTTTTGATAAGTATTTTCAATTGATGAGTAAAAATTAGCAGCAATATATTTATTATCTGGCCATTGCGTTCCAAAATGTACAGCCGAGCCGATTATATTATCTTGACCGGGAGAACCATCAACTGTATATGATCTTCCTCTTGCTTCCATTAAATCTATTTCTCCACCGCTAGGCCAAGGACTATTATCGAATGGAAGCATCCAGATTGCTGGCCACAATCCTGTTCCTTCTGGAACTTTAAAACAAACTGTTAGTCTTGAACCAAAACTAATAGCTAACTTATCTTTTGTAAATATTTTTGCAGATGAGTAACTCTGAGTAACATTATCAGATCCAGTATTTGTCTCAAAAATAGGCTGTATTTTTAATAAGCCATCTTCAATGAATAAATTATCTAAATCATTTGATTTGTAATTTTGATATTCGTTATTTCCATTACAACCACCACCGTTATCGTTACATCCTTCATCATACGACCATGTCGAAAGATTTAGCTGACTAACATTAAAATCTTCATGCCAATCTGTTGAAGAAGATCTTGAAACACAATTGTCCCTAGATGTCTCAGATGGTGGACTGTATGAAAAAACAGGTGGAGCAATATTTGATGAAGTTTCATCAAACGATGAATTACTGCCTCCACCACTACAAGCTGAAAGAAACAAAAGAATACAAATTAAGTGATTAAAATACACTAAATTAGTAAAGTTTATTTATTAATAATGAAGTTGTCAGACAATAATTTCATTTCTTTTCTAAGTGCAAACATTGCAATTAAATTAGGAATTGAAACAAGTGCAACTACAACATATGCAATATTCCAAACAACAGTTGTGTCAATTACAGCAGCTAAAATAAAACATAATACATAAAAATTTCTATACCAAACAACGCCTTTTTCACCAAAAATATATGCAGTAGATCTATCTCCATAGTAACACCACGTGATTGCAGTAGAGAATGCAAATAAGAGCAGCGCAATAGCAACTAATTTACCTCCATATTGACCTAAAATTCCTTGAGAAAATGCTTTTGCAGTCAATTCAGCAGAACTTACCAATGATTTACCTTTAAAAGTTATTTGATCAGTTACTTTTCCATTCAATACATTTAAGGTTCCAGAATAAGAATTGCCGTTGTTAAGTACTGATACATCTTCAGCAACTGATCTTGAATGAATTATTGTAATATCGTCATTACCTAGTATCCCATTATTAACCTCTAATAAACCAGAGAATTCTTTTACATTTGAATCAAGTGATTGAACATATTTATTTAGCTCTTCAATATGATCTGGATTGAGATATTTGCCGTTAGTATCTTTTTGATCACTATATGTACCTTCAAGGATTATCATATCTGTCTTAGAAAAAGTTGTATCGAATTTTTGAGTCCATACACCACTGGATAATATTACTAATGCAGTAACACTACAGACAACAAGTGTATCTATAAATGGTTCTAATATTGATACAACTCCTTGATCAATTGATTTGTTTTTAGATGAAGCATGAGCAATTGGAGATGATCCCTGTCCAGCTTCATTTGAATAAAGTCCTCTTGCAACACCATATTTTAAACTCATTGCAAAACTTGCTCCTAAGAAGCCACCTACAGCGGCTGAGCCTGTAAATACTTGAGCAAAAATAGCATTAAATGATGGTATTACATTTTGATAATTTTCAATTAATATAATCAAGGCTCCACCAAAATATATTAGTCCCATTATTGGAATAATTTTACTCGCAACTGAAGCTATTCTTTTAATTCCACCAATAATGATAATCCATAATAAACCACCTAAAAATAAACCAGTAAATAGTTTTGGTACCGCAAATTCAGTATTCATAACTAGTGCTATGTTATTAATTTGAGGCATGTTCCCAGATCCAATGGCTGTTATCATCATTAGAAATGCAAAAAGTATTGCAATCCACTTAGAAGGTAATTTTTTTCCAGCTAAATTTATATTTAAACCTTTTTCAATATAGTACATTGGACCTCCAGATATAGATCCATCTGAAAGAGTAGTTCTGTATTTATGTCCTAAGGTTACTTCAACATATTTTGTAGTCATGCCAAAAATTGCTGTAATCCACATCCAGAATATTGCTGCTGGTCCGCCTGTCCATATTGCTAATGCAACACCTCCAATGTTTCCAGTGCCTACAGCTCCAGACATAGCTGTGGTAAGTGCTTGAAAACCAGTAGTCTCTCCATCACTTTCGGAATTTCTTGTTTTACCAGATACAATTTTAAGTGCACTTCTAAAATACTTAAATTGAGGAAATCCTAAATATATTGTAAAAAAAATACCTGTACCTATTAATAAAGCTGGAAACCACCATGAACCACTTAAATTAGCATCAAGTAAAATTAAAAAATCATTAAATTTATCCATATAATTAATCCGTATATTTTCCAATCAAATCAGTATAACCACCCACAAGATCATCATCTATAAAAATTTGTGGAACTGTCCTTGCTCTTGGATTCCTTTTAATCATTTCATCAAAAATTTCTGATATGCCTGTATCATAGACTACATAATCAATATCTTTGGAGTCAAAGAATTTTTTAGCCATTTCACAGTATGTGCAATTAGACCTAGAATAAATTTCAACTTTTTTAGACATAATTTATTATAATCAATTAATGTCATTATTTAACCTTAAAAATAAATCAATTTTAATAACAGGATCTTCAAGAGGGATAGGTAAATCAATTGCAGAACATTGTGCATTACATGGTGCAAAGGTAATTATCTCAAGTAGAAAAATTGATAAATGTATTGAAACAGCAGACGAAATTAATGCAAAGGTGGGATCAGAATTAGCATATCCCATTGAATGTAATATTAGTGATGAGAAACAATTGAAAAGACTGATTGATGAAAGTAAAGAAAAGATAGGAGCCATTAATGTGCTTATTTGTAATGCAGCTACAAATCCATTCATGGGTTCCATGTTAGATATGCCGATAGAAAAATTCGATAAAGTAATGAATAACAATATTAGATCAAATCAAATACTTTGTAATTATGCGTTACCAGATATGATAGAAAAAAAAGAGGGATGTGTAATCATAATATCAAGTATTGCTGCAATTAAAGGTAGTCCTATTCTTGGAGCATACAATATTTCAAAAGCTGCAGATGTAATGATAGTTAAAAATATTGCAACAGAGTTTGGACATCAAAATATTAGAGCCAACACTATTGCACCAGGCTTAATAAAAACAGATTTTGCAAAAGCGTTGTGGGAGAATCCTGAAATTTTAAAATCTGTTTTATCATCAACACCAATGCAAAGGATAGGTATACCAGATGAGATTGCTGGAGTTGCAGTAATGCTTGCCTCAGAAGCTGGTAATTATATTAATGGACAAACAATTGTTGTAGATGGTGGCACAACTATATCTTAATAGTATTTTTAAGCTCACTAAATAGATAATTCATAATATGGGTCTCATTAATTTGAGGAACCTTAAAATAGTCATATTTTATTTCATTAATTTCATTTATAAGATTTGATACCTTTAAGTTATTGAATTTAGAATTATAGAAAATTTCATAAATACCACTTAAGTTTTCAGATAAAAGTTTTGATTTAAGAACAATTTTTAAAAGCTCAGTTATGTAATTAAATTTCTCAATGGTATCTATGTCCATATCTGAGATATTTTTTAAAGCCTTATTTTGATCTATATGATTTAAAATAAATGAGGAAATATTTTGAACAAAGATCTTATAATCATTTTGCTTGTCTGATCCTATATCGTCTAAGATTCTGAATGGAGTCATATAACTTGGAAAATCATTTGATTTAATATCTGAAATTCCTTGTGTAATTAACCAATCATCAACTTCAGATTTAAGTATATTAGGAATTGTAATATTTTGACATCTACTATAAATGGTTTTTTGAAGTGAGTTTGATCTATTTACTGTCATTATTATAAAAGACTTGGATGCTGGCTCCTCAAGAGTTTTTAATAAGGCATTTTGACTGGAATTATTCATTGATTCAGCATTTAATATTAATGCTACTTTATTATTGGAAATTGATGGAGTTTTAGATATAAACTCATTTAGATTTCTTTTACCAATTTGTTCATCCCACTTTTCATCTCTAAAAGCTATGTGGTTTATCAAAATTTTGTCTTTATCTAAAAGAAAAAAGTCAGGGTGACTGCCTTTGTCAAATAAGTTTAAATCTTTTTCAATTTCTTCATTATTTTGTAGAAGATCGAATGATATTTTTTTTGCTAATATTTTTTTTCCAATACCCATAGATCCAGAAATAATTAATCCATGAGGAAAAATATCATAGTTGATGTTTGCGTATATTTTATTTAACCAAGGTACACTAGATATTTCCATTTATTTAATCTTTTCAACAATTAGTTTATGAATATGTTCTTTATCTAAGAGTGCATCGATCACTAAAAATCTTTTTGGATGATCTGATGCCAATTTAAGATATCCGTTTCTCACTTTATCAAAAAAATTAATACCAGAAGATTCAATTCTATCTTTTTTGTCATTAATTTTTCTTTTGATACTATCTTCAATACTTAGATCTAATAAAATTGTACTATCTGGCTCAGGACAGTTTATAAGACCTATTAAACTATTTATTATCTCTAGAGAGATGCCTCTACCATATCCTTGGTAAGCAATAGATGCATCGTAATATCTATCCAACAATATATAATCTGCTTTGCTTTTAGCTATATGATTAATTAATTCAGATCTTGAAGAAAACATTAATAAAAGCTCAGTATTGTCTGAAATATTTGAATTTGAGTTTAAAAGAATATCTCTTATTTTTTCACCAAAATCTGTTGCGCCAGGTTCTCTATATACTTCTACATTAAAATTTTTACTAATAAGAAATTTTTTTAATAAATCAATCTGTGTAGATTTTCCAACTCCCTCTATTCCCTCAAATGATATTAATTTCATTGATCTAGTCTTAATTCCTTAATTTTATTAAGATGCTCATCATAAGATTTTGAAAAATAATGAGATGTTTTTGAATCAGCTACAAAAAATAAATATTCTCCTGGTTTGGAAAACGATGCGGCATTTATTGAAGAAATGGATGAAATTGAAATTGGTGATGGCGGTAGACCTTGAATCATATAAGTATTGAATTTATTTTTATTATCTAGAATATCAGATTTTTTAATATCGCCATCAAAATTTGGTAATAAACCATAGATTATTGTAGGGTCAGCCTGGAGTTTCATATTTATTGTTAATCTTTTTAAAAAAACGCTGGCAATATCATTTTTTTCTTTTTCGTTACCAGCTTCTTTTTCAATAATAGAGGCTAATATTAAAACTTTTTTAACATCATTGAAGTTATATATATTTTTTTCAATATTGTTTTCTAAATAATTTATTAATCTTGTATGGCTTTTAGATAAAATTTCAGAAGCTAACATACCATTTTTATAAAAATATGTGTCTGGATATAAAATTCCCTCTTTAAAACCATATTTAGATTGAATACAACTAAGCATTTCACAATCATTAATTAATTTAGAATTATTAATTAGTTTGTTTAAATCATAAATAGTTGATCCCTCTTTAATTATTAATTTATGAGTGACTGTAGACCCATCTACTATATTTGTAATTAATTTTTTAATGGGAATACCTTTGGTCGTGTACTCTCCACTCTGAAAATTTATGAAATCATTAAACTTTATAAATATTTTTAAAAAGAAAAAATGAATATTTCTCGAGCTTATTTGATCGAGAGTATCCGAGATCGTATCACCATTTTTGACAACAATTATTTCTGTAAGATTATGATTATTATCATTTAGGTATGCTATATATGGAGCATAAAAAGAAAAGGATAATAAAGTGAATATGAATAAAAGTTTGAGTTTCATAGGCGTATTTTAACGCCTATATAACGTTTGAAAATAAAAAGTTAAAATTTAAGAATTAGAATTAATGTACTCAACAGCTTCATTAACTGTTGATATATTTTCAGCATCTTCGTCAGCAATTTCAAGATCAAACTCTTCTTCAAGTGCCATTACTAGCTCAACTGTATCAAGTGAGTCTGCTCCTAAATCATCTACAAAAGATGAATCATTTTGAATTTCATCTAATGATTTACCTAATTGATCGCTTACTATTTTTTTTACTCTGTCTTCAATGCTCATAATATTCCCGTACCTACAAATAATTTAAATTTATTTTACAACTAAACAATAAAAGTTGCACATATATTAATGCATTAATAATCCACCATCTACAGAGATAGTTTGACCAGTTATATAAGATGAATTATCAGATGCTAAGAAATAAACTAATTGAGAAACATCCTCACTTTTACCAAATCTTTTTAAAGGAATATTTCTTATAATTTCATCTTTTTTATTATTATCTAAAAATGTTGTCATATCTGTGCTTATAAAACCAGGAGCAACTGAATTGACTGTAATATTTCTAGAGCCTAATTCCTTTGCTAAAGATTTAGTAAAACCATTAAGAGCTGATTTTGATGATGAATAATTAACTTGGCCTGGATTACCCATTAGTCCAGATACAGATGATATATTTATAATTCTCCCATACCTTTTTTTAATCATATTTTTAATAAATACTTTAGTTAGATTAAATGTTCCTGTTAGATTGGTATTTATCACATTGTCCCAATTTTCATCTGACATTTTAAGGAAAAGTTTATCATCGGTGATCCCAGCGTTATTAATAAGTATGTCTGGTAGCAAATCATCATTTTCCAAGGACTGATGCAAATTTTTAATGTCTATACGTGAAGTAATGTCTATGGAAAAATGATGATAATTTTTATAGTCTTTATCAATATTACTTTCAGATCTTGAAGTGCCTATAACAATATAATTATTAATTAAAAAATGTTCTGCAATCGATTTTCCAATTCCCCTTGAGGCTCCAGAAATAAATACTTTTTTATCCTTCATAATAAATTTTTTAAATCACTTTTAAATGTTGGACTTGAGGATGATATTACATTTTTAATACCGTTTGACCTTGCTATACCAGTCAAAACATTACCAGGTCCACATTCAATAACAATTCCGTTATATTCTTTTATTTTATCCATTGTATTCATCCACTTCACTGGTTTAATAAGTTGATTAATAAGATTATTTTTTAAAGTATTAATATTGTTAGATATCTTAGCATTTGTATTATGTAAAATTTCTAGATCTGGCATTTTTAAATTTGCTTTATTGAGGTCTTTAATAAAAAAATTTGCTGGTCTTTTCATTAAATTGCAATGAGAAGCGACACTTACAGACAACTTAATTATTCTTTTGGCGCCCTCTCTTTTAATTCTTTTAACAGCAATATTTGTAGATTTGATATTTCCTGCAATCACAATTTGATTTTTTGAATTTATATTTGCAGGTGAAACTATAAGACCAGTCTCTTTTTCAACATCTTTGCATATTTGCTTAATTTTTTTTAAATCAAAATTAAGAACAGCATACATTGATCCTTTCATTGCTCTTTCCATTAAAAGACCTCTATTGTTGACTAATCTTAAGGCATTAAAAATTGGTATTGAATTAGCGCATGTTAAAGCAGAATACTCACCCAAAGAATGCCCACAAAGGACATTAGGTTTAACTTTAAGTACCTCTGTGATCATCTTAAAGTATAGAAATGATGTAAATAATATAGCTGGTTGAGTTATTGAGGTTTGATCAATGTTTTTTTGTTGACCTTTACTAATCGTTTTTATTAAGTCGAATCCTATTGCACTTTTAATATCAACTGAATGTTTGTTAATGAATTTAGATGAAAAACCATCTAACATTCCTATGGATTGTGACCCCTGACCAGGAAAAATTAAACTTATATGCCTAGGCATAATTATGATGTTACTTCTTCTGACTCTTCTTTAATAGGTTTTCTTAAATCTTTGATTAGACGGCCTTTATAAAAACCATCTTTTGTCATCTGATGTCGTATATGTTTTTCTCCAGAAACAGGATCAACAGACAATGTTTTAGGCTTCAAAGAATCATGGGATCTTCTTTGCCCTCTTCTTGATCTAGTTACTTTGCTCTTTTGTACTGCCATAATCTGCTCTTAAAAAAACGTATCCTAACAAATTATAAATGATAATGACAGAATTTAGACATTCAACTCATTCAATAATAGGATAAAAGATTCAGGATATGGGCTATCGGCTGATATTCTTTTATTATTCATGTCTTTAAAAGTTATATTTTTTGCATGAAGAGCAATATTTTTTGCAGTCTTTAATTCAATAGTTTTATTAAAATCAAGATCACCATACCTACTATCAAATAAAATGGGATGATTTATCATCTTTGAGTGAATTCTTATTTGATGAGTTCTACCAGTAAAAATAATTACTTCAACTAATGTTAAATCATTGAAAGTTTCGATTATATTAAATTGTGTCATTGCTAATTTTTTTTTATTTTTATCATCTTTATAAATTGGTTCATTTACTTCGATATTTTGTTTTAACTGACCTTTTAAAATTGCATGATATTTTTTTGTGATATTTTGATCTTTTAATAATTTGTTGAAATGTAAGACAGATTTCTTGTTTTTTGCTAGTACAAGACATCCGGTCGTATTTTTATCAAGCCTATGACAAAGATCTAAGTCTTTATTAAATTTTTTTCTAAAAATATCAATCAAACCAATGTTATTTTTAGTGCCACCATGAACAGAAATATTTGCATTTTTATTTGTAATTAGATAATTACTATTCTCAAATAAGATATCGCTTGTATGAAGATCTAAGGTATCTTGATTAATATTTTTAATATTTTTTTCATTTATATATATATTTGGTGGAATTCTTAGTTTATCTCCAGCTTTAAGTTTGTAGCTAACTTTAACTCTTGAGGAATTAATTCTTACTTCGCCTCTTCGTATTATTTTATAAATTTTACTTTTTGGTACGTTTTTAAGAATTGATATTAAATAATTATCAACTCTTCTATTGTTGTTATCTTCATTTATGACTAAATTTTTGACACTCATAAGACAAATCTATAGGATATACATATAAATAACTATAAGTTTAGTTATTTTAGAAAAAATTATAAAGAAAGATAAATACACCAGTTTTATAGAAAGGCTCAATTAGTGAGTCCATCATGTAAGCATAAAGAATAAGACTTACTGATAAATAGCTTAAATAAGCGTACTGCTGAATTATCTTCCTAATATAGGGAGAAATTATGAAAAGAATTTTAATAAACTCATCTTATGGTAATGAGCTTCGTGTTGCATTAGTTGATGGTGCAAAATTATACGACTTTGATACAGAATCTCCAGAAAGAACCCTTCTTAAAGGTAGCATTTACAAGGCAACAGTATCAAGGATTGAATCTAGTTTAGATGCTGCTTTTGTAAATTTTGGATCGGAAAGACATGGTTTTCTTCCATTAAAAGATCTATCAAATAAATACTACAAAAAAGACAAAAAAGGTAAATATATTTGTACCTTGGAAGAAGGACAAGAAATTGTTGTTCAAGTCACAAAGGAAGAAAGAGGGACAAAAGGAGCTGCTCTTACCTCTCAAGTCGGTTTGGCAGGTAGATTTCTAGTACTTATTCCAAATTCTACAAGATCTGGAGGTATATCAAGAAGAATTGGTGGTGAAGAAAGAGATCAAATAAAGAATATTCTTGATAAATTAAATATTCCAGAAAATATGAGTGCAATAGTTAGAACTAATGGACTTGGTAGATCTGAAGAAGAATTAAGCTTAGATTTAGCGTATTTGTTAGCGTTATGGGAGGAGATCGAAAATTCGATTCCTAATATTACCTCTCCTTCATTAATTTTTAAAGACGACAAACTAATAGTGAGAGTGGTAAGAGATTATTTTAAAGATGATATTGAAGAAATTTTAATTGATGATAAATCTATATATGATGAAGCTAAGGAGTTTATTTCTGCAGTTATTCCAGATCATGCTGAAAAAGTAAAATTTTATGATGAAGAAATACCATTATTTAATAGGTATCAAATCGAATCACAGATTGAATTAGCATTTCAAAGAGAAATATCTTTAACATCAGGAGGCTCAATTGTTATTGATCCAACAGAGGCAATGACTGCCATAGACGTTAACTCTGCTAGATCAACAAAAGGAAAAGATATTGAAGAGACTGCTTATAAGACAAATTTAGAGGCAGCTAAGGAAATTGCAAGACAACTTAGACTTAGAGATGTTGGTGGCCTAGTAGTCATTGACTTTATAGACATGTTAAATGAAGACAATCAAAATAAAGTTGAATCAGCCTTTAGAAAGGCAGTTTACTCTGACAGAGCAAGAGTACAATTATCAAATATATCTAAATTTGGACTCTTAGAAATTTCACGACAAAGATTAAGACCTTCATTGAATGAAACATATGATATTGAACATGTTCTTGTAAGAGGCCCCAGATCACTTGGCCAATCAATTTTAAGAATTGTTAGTGAAGATTCTGCTAAGGAAAATACAGGCGAAATACAAGTATTTGTCCCTTCCGATGTAGCGAGTTACTTATTAAATGAAAAGAGAAATGATATTACTGTGATTGAAAAAACCAATGATATTAAGATAGTAGTTATTGCAGATCCGTATAAAGCAAGACCTTATTATAAAGTAATTAGAATAAAGAAAACGGATTCCAAATATATCGCTTCTTATGAATTAACACCAAATAGTCCTGAGCCTGACACTAGTTGGAGAGATATTAATAATAAATCCACTGGAATGAAGCCAGTAGTTGATGGAATAAAGCCACCAAAAATGCCCAAGCAAAAAAAAGATGGATTAGTAAAATGGCTTAAAACTATTACTGGTATTGAAAAAGAAGAGCCTAAGAAAAAAGCTACTAGAAGAAAAAATATTAACAAAAAAAATCCTAGGCCAAATAAATCAAATCAGAGATCGAATAAAAAGAATTTCAATGCTAAAAATTCTTCGCAATCAACTAAACCAAAAGCTGACGCAAGTAAAAAAATATCAAAAAATACAAAAAATAAGTCTCATGGAGATAAAAAGAAACAAGCTCCAAAAAAAGACTTAAATAAAAATAATGTTGCTAAAACAAACTCAAGAAAAACAAGTGACACTCCTAGAGTTAAAAAATCGCCAATTCAAGAGATAGTCAAAAAGAAAAAAGTAAAGAAGGATATACCTTTAAGAGCTAAGAACGATCCTCGACAAAGTAATTAATTAGTTGTCCAGATAAACTTGAAGTTGGAGGTACTAAAGGCAGATTGTCATATCTATACCAATTAGCTTCTACGATCTCTTTTTCATCAATTTGAATTTCTCCAGATTTATAATCACATATATATCCAAGCATGAGTTGAGATGGAAATGGCCATGGTTGACTTCCATAATATTCAATATTAGTTATTTCTAAATTAACTTCCTCTAGAACTTCTCGTTTAACAGTTTCTTCAGCTGATTCAGAGACTTCAATAAACCCTGCTAATACACTATATAAGCCTTTTGGAAACATGGCGTTTCTTGCAAGCAATATCTCATCTCCTTTAATGATCATAGCAAGAACACATGGGGAAATTGATGGATATATCATTGATGAAGTGCTTGGACAAAATAGAACTTCTTCTTTAGAATCAAAGTTATTTAATTCACCTGAGTAGCCAGAATATTTATTGCTTTTAATCCAATGCAATAATTGATTTGCTCTTCCCATTAATAAAATTTCTTCAGTAGAAGAAACTGCTAAAAGATTTCTTATATCAAGCTCTATTAAAGATTTATAAGCGATATTAACTTCTTTAATATCACTTTCAATTTCAGCTGAATATATTTTTTTATCCGACTCCCCTATTCCTATAAAATTAATATTTTTATAATCTATATCTAAAAATTTGGTATCTAATTGAAATGTTTTTAAATCTGAATCATATATAATCTTATTATTCTTAAATAAAATAATATGATTTGAGACGTTTGTGTCTATATCTAAAAATTTTTTAAATTGCATTAATTGGTTAAAATAAAGTTATGTTAAATGAAATCCAAAAACTGTTTCTTGGTAACGCTCCTGGTTGGTACAAGTCTATCATAATAGGTTTTCTTATTATGAACCCAATCTTATATATTTTGTTAAATTCTATTGGCTTAAATGGCAATTTTATAATTGGTTGGGTTTTTTTAATTCAATTTATATTTACTCTAGCATTAGCATTAAATTGCTATCCACTTCAACCTGGCGGTCTTTTAGCTATAGAAGCTATAGCGATGGGTTTAACCTCCACAAAGTCTGTATTTCATGAGATTGAAAATAATCTTGAAGTAATTCTTTTACTAGTATTTATGGTTGCTGGAATTTACTTTATGAAAAATCTCATGTTAACGATTTTTACAAGACTTTTATTAAATGTTAAATCAAAAATGTTATTGTCATTTTTATTTTGTTTTTCTGCAGCAATCTTATCAGCCTTTTTAGATGCATTAACTGTAACAGCAGTTCTCATAGGTGTAACGATTGGTTTTTATAGGATCTATCATTCAGTTGCTTCAGGAAATTCATTTACGGATGATGATCATGATTATCATAATAATTCATCTATAAACAGTATTAATTTAAGCGAGCTTGAAAGTTTCAAAGGTTTTTTAAGAGATCTTGTTATGCATGGAGCGGTTGGAACAGCTTTGGGTGGTGTATGTACTATTGTTGGTGAGCCACAGAATTTACTAATTGCCACAATTGCAGGTTGGGAATTTGTAGAGTTCTTCATAAGAATGGCGCCTATAACAATGCCTGTATTTGTAGCCGGCTTAATTACATGTCTATTAATAGAAAAATTTTCTATTGCAGGATTTGGAAATCAAATCCCACTAAATATAAGAGATGTTTTTAATGATTATGCTATCTATAGAAGAGAAAATATAACTAATGCTGATAAAGCTGAACTATTAATTGAAATGTTAGTTGCAATATTTTTGGTAATAGCCTTAGCCCTTCATCTTGCAGCAGTTGGGCTTATTGGGTTAACAGTAATAATATTATTGACAGCATTTAAAGGTATTACAGAAGAACATAAACTTGGTGAAGCATTTCATGAGGCTCTACCTTTCACAGCCCTTCTTGCAGTATTTTTTGCAATAGTCAGTGTGATTCATGATCAACATTTATTTTCACCTGTCATTAATTATGTGCTTGCTCAAGATCCTTCATCGCAACCCTCATTATTTTTTATTGCTAATGGTTTTTTATCAGCTATAAGTGATAATGTTTTTGTTGCGACTATTTATATAAATGAAGTTAAAAATGCTTACGATTCAAATGTTATTACTCTTGATCAGTTTAACAACTTAGCAATTGCAATAAATACTGGTACTAATATACCAAGTGTTGCTACGCCCAATGGTCAAGCAGCATTTTTATTTCTTCTTACTTCATCATTAGCTCCATTAATCAACTTGTCATATTTTAGAATGGTCTATATGGCACTCCCTTATACAATAGTGTTATCAATTGTAGGTTATATTTCGATTAATATTTTTCTATAAAAATGAAGAAAAAACTTGATCACAAGTTTTGTGTAGCTCCAATGATGCAATATACAGATATGCATGATAGATATCTGCTACGTTTAATTTCAAAAAATATATTTCTCTATACAGAGATGATTGCAACTGGTTCATTAATACATGGAAAATGTTTTGATCAATTATTATTCAATAAAGAAGAGCACCCTGTTGGAATTCAACTTGGTGGGTCAAATGTTAACGATCTTATTGAATGCTCAAAGCGCTCTGAGCAAGAGGGTTATGATGAAATTAATTTAAATGTAGGATGTCCCTCAGATAGAGTTCAAAAAGGTAGATTTGGTGCATGTTTAATGCTTGAACCAGAACTTGTTTCAGAATGTCTTTTTAATATGCAAAAAGCTGTCAACATTCCTGTTTCTATTAAATGTAGACTTGGGATTGATGATAATGAATCTTATGACTTTTTATACAACTTTATTTCAATTGTTAAAGAATCTGAGATTAATACTTTTATAATTCATGCTCGGAACGGAATTCTTAAAGGGTTAAGTCCACGTCAAAATAGAAATGTTCCTCCTCTTAAATATGACTATGTTTATAGGCTAAAAAATGATTTTCCTGATCTTGAGATAATCATTAATGGGGGAATTAAAACTATTGATGACTTTCGAAATCATCTTATGCATGTGGATGGAGTCATGATAGGAAGAGCTGCTTATGATAATCCATTTATTTTATCTGATTTAGATTCAATTTTTTACAATGAACAATCTATATCAAAATCAAAAAAACAAATATTAAATACATATCTTGAGTATGTAGAAAGACAAATTAAAAATGGTCATAATCTTAGCCGAATGATGAAACATTTATTTGGCTTATCAAGAGGTGATAAGAATGCAAAATCTTTTAGAATAAAAATATTAGAAGCAATAAAAAATAACACTCTTGATGGTTATAGGAAAGATCTTGAAGAATTATTAGTCAATTAAAAAATCATCCATATCATCAACAAATGTGTCATCAACATCAATACCATCACTAATCTCATAGTTAATTGATTGCATGTAAGCATCTTTTACAAAAATATATTTATCTCCAGATAATAATGATTCAACATCAAGAAGTCTTTCTCTAGTTTCGAGAGCATCTATTGATTTCAGAGCTACATTGACATCAGTATCTGTCATATGAAAAATTACAGATGTAAATGATGAGATTGGTCTACTAATCGTATCTCTAAGAGTTGACGGGCCAAGAAATGGAAGCATTATATATGGACCTTCATCAACTCCCCACACAGCAAGCGTTTGTCCAAAATCTTCTTCATTTCTTTCTAAACCCATAGTTGATGCAACATCAAAAATTCCAGCAACACCAATAGAAGTATTAATAATAAATCTTGTCAAATCATTAAGTGATTTAGCTGGTTTACCTTGAAGCATTTGATTTACAGAGGTCTCAATATTTTCCAAATTATTAAAAAAGTTTGTAACACCAGTTTTTATAAATACTGGAAATTCCGAATAAACCTCAGCAACAGGCTTTAGAACCAATTCATCAAGATTTTCATTAAATTCAAATGTTTTTCGATTAAGTTTTTCAAAAGGATCATTAACTTCGGATGCATGTAGGCTAATAAAACTTGATATAACAATAAACAAAATTATTTTAGCCATTATTTATTATACATTTTTGTATATATACTCAGCTAATTCATTAGCTATAGGGCGATCTATATCTAGATCAAAGTTGTAGATATCTTCTTCAAAATTAAATGAAGATATATGCTCGATACCTTTTATTTTTGTAATTTTTTTATCAATATAATCAACTGGAAAAATATTATTCAACACATAACCAAGAATATTAATTTTAAGCTTTTTAAGCATTGATATAGTTTTGCATGCATCTGAATTAGCAAGCATATTATTTAATGTTACTAAAATAAAATGATCAATATTAAACTGTTCAAAGATTGTTAGATAAGCATCTCCAGTTCCAGGAGGCATGTCAATTAATAAATAATCTAAGTTGCCCCAATTAGTTGATTGAATAATTTTTTTTATTGAACTACTTAACATTGGTCCTCTCCATATAGCAGCCTCGTTAGGCGAAATTATATTACCCATAGAAACAATTTTTATATTTTTTTTATTAATTGGTTCTATTTGACTATTATTAAGTTCAAGTTTTTCTTTTATATTAAAAAGTAAATGTTGATTGGGGCCGTAGATATCTGCGTCCAAAATACCGATAGAATGCTTTTTTGCCATACTTAGTGCAACAGCAGCAGTAATTGAGCTTTTTCCTACTCCACCTTTGGCTGATCCAAAAGCAATAATTTTTTTTATAGACATATAAGCAAGTATTTTCACATATAATACAATCATTAGATGAACACGCCTATAAAAAATATTAGAAAAATGCTTGTAACACAGGCATTACCATATGCTAATGCCCCTCTACATCTTGGTCATATTTTAGAGGCCGTTCAGACAGATATATGGACAAGGTTTCAAAATCATAATGGAAATATATGTCACTTTTTTTGTGCTGATGATACTCATGGAACACCAGTAATGTTAAAAGCAAAAGAATTAGGAGTTGACCCAGAAGATCTGATTGATGAAGTATTTAAAGATCATAAATCAACATATGAGCTTTATGGAATTCAGTTTGCTAATTTTTACTCAACTCATAGTAATGAAAATAAAGAATACTCAGAATATATTTATAAATGTGCGAAGGAAAACAACTTAATATCAAAAATGAATATAGACCAGCTCTATGATGAGAATGAAAAAATGTTTTTATCTGATAGATTTGTATCTGGGACTTGTCCAAAGTGCAGAGCGGAACATCAAAACGGAGATAACTGCGGAGTTTGTGGAGCATCTTATAATGTTCTGGATGTTATAGACCCTGTATCAATTATTTCAAATACAACTCCTATCAAAAAAAAGACTGAGCACATTTTCTTTGATTTACCTCAAAAAAGTGAAATGCTAAAAGATTTTATTAAAAAAGTTAATTTACAAGAATCAGTCAAAAATAAGTTAAGTGAGTGGTTAAATGATGATTTAAAGAAATGGGATATATCAAGAGATCCACCATATTTTGGGTTTATGATTCCCGATGAAGTTGAAAAGTATTTTTATGTTTGGGTTGATGCTCCAATTGGATACTTAGCATCAATATCAAATTGGGCTAAAAAAAATAATCTTGATATGAATGAGCTTTGGTCACAAAAGTCTGACTATGAAATACATCACTTTATTGGTAAAGATATTGCTTATTTTCATGGATTATTTTGGCCTGCCCTCTTAAGTTCAGCAAATTATAAGTTACCAGACAGTATTAATGTCCATGGTTTTTTAACTATTAATGGAGAAAAAATGTCTAAGTCTAGGGGAACTGGGATTCTAGCAAAAGATTTTGTAAGTGTTATTAATCCAGAAACTTTAAGATATTATTTCGCTGCTAAGTTAAACAATAAAGTAGAGGATATTGATTTAAACTTTGAAGATTATGTTCAAAGAATAAATTCTGATATTGTTGGAAAATATTTAAATATAGCTTCAAGATCTGCTTCTTTTATTAAAAAAAATAATAATCTATTATCTAAAAATATTAATCAAGATATCTTAGATTCATTATTAAATAAAAAAGATGAGATTGTCGACCTGTATGATTCGAAGCAATACTCAAAGCTTATTAGAATTATTATGGATCTCGCTGACGATGTTAATAAATTTATTAATGATGAGACTCCATGGAAGAAGGATATCAATGAAGCTATAGATATTAGTTCTACAGCATTGAATGCTTTTAAAATTTTATCAATTTATTTACATCCAGTTATTCCAAACATTACTAAAGATGCTTTTGAATTTCTTAATCTTAAGAAATTTACTTTAAATGATGTTGATGTGAATTTAAATAAAAAAATAAATACTTATAAACCGTTGCTTAATCGACTTGAAAAAATAATAATTCCTGAGGAAGAAGATATGGATAATACAAATATAATAAATATCGATCATTTTAGTGCTGTTGATCTTAGAGTTGCAAGAATTGTCGAGGCTTGTGACGTTGAAGAAGCTGATAAATTACTACAGTTAAGACTTGATATTGGAGAATTAGGCACTAGAAATGTATTTGCAGGTATTAAAAGTGCCTATAAACCAGAAGACTTGAAGGATAGATTGGTGGTATTAGTAAATAATCTAGAACCTCGAAAAATGAAATTTGGTATATCCGAGGGAATGGTTTTGGCATCAAGTAATGATAATGGTATTTATTTAGTTTCACCTGACGAAGGTGCAGAACCTGGAATGAAAGTAAGATAATGAACAAGACAGATATAATAATAATAGGCGCAGGGCCTGTGGGGTTGTTTACAGTTTTTGAAGCAGGTCTTCTTGGATTAAATTGTGTCCTAATAGATAATCTAGACAAACCTGGTGGTCAATGTGCTGAGTTATATCCAGAAAAACCAATCTATGATATTCCAGGAGTTCCGTACCAAACAGCACAGGAACATGTGGATGCCCTTCTAGAACAAATAAAACCATTTAGCTATGAATTACATCTTTTAGAAAGAGTTGATCTAGTTGAAGAGATTAATTTAGATGGTGATCAATTCTGGAAAGTCAAAACAACAGAATCTAAAGAATTTATTTCCAAAAATATCTTTATTGCTGCAGGAGCTGGCTCTTTTGAACCACGGAGGCCTCCTAATATTGTAGATCCTGATAAATATATTAATAAAGGTGTTGAATATGCTGTTCGTTCTGTAGATAAGTATGCTAATAAAGATGTATTTATCTTTGGTGGAGGTGACTCTGCACTAGATTGGACAGTTGAATTATCAAAAACTGCTAAATCAATATCATTAGTTCACCGAAGAGATGCATTTAGAGGTGCTCAACATACAGAAGAATTAATGCGAAAGTTGGTTAAAGAGAAAAAGGTAAATCTACTAACCCCTTATCTTATTGATAGTATCTTAGGAGAGGAAAAGGTGAATTCTATTACTTTAAAAAATTTTGATACTAATGAAATAGAGTCTTTTGATGCTGACGAACTAATTTTTCTTTTTGGTTTAAATAAGAAATTGGGTCCAATATTAGATTGGGATATAGATTTAAATAATAAAAAGATTCAAGTTAATACAGAGAATTACCAAACTTCAAAAAATGGAATATTTGCAGTAGGAGATATCAATGATTATCCAGGCAAATTGGATTTAATTTTATCAGGATTTCATGAAACCACTTTAGCCGTTCAAGAAGCGTATAAAAGAATTCATCCTGGTGAAAGAGTTCCATTTGGCTACACAACTTCAAATTCAAAACTACAAGAAAAACTTGGTGTTAAAAAATAGATTTAGAAAATATCTTCCTGTAGTAGTAGATATTGAGACCGGTGGTTTTGATCCAGCTAAAAATGCTATCTTAGAAATAGCCATAACTTTAATTGAATATAAAGATAATAGTTTTGTTCCTGGAGAAACATTTAGACATCACATTGAGCCATTTGAGGGATCTATAGTTGAGAAAGAATCTCTTGAGTTTACAAAAATTAAGCTAGATCATCCTTTAAGAAATAGTATTAACGAAGCTGACGCATTAAAAGATCTATTTAAAATAATAAATCAGACTAAGAATAAATATGAATGCTCAAGAGCGATACTAGTTGGTCATAATGCTCATTTTGATATGTCATTTCTTAAAGCTTCACTGATAAGAAATGGTATCAAGAAAAGTCCATTTCATAAGTTTTCTGTTATCGATACTGTCTCACTAGGCGTTTTAGCAACAGGACAGACTGTTTTAGCAAGAGTATGTGAAAAACTTTCAATTGATTATGATAATGATGAAGCTCACTCAGCTGCTTACGATACTATGGTTACAGCAAAGGTATTTTGCTCGATTGTAAACAATTATGACAATTAAGACTCAACTGAATCTAAAAGCTTTTTAAGTTCTCCAGATTCATGCATTTGAGCAATAATGTCAGCACCACCAATTAATTCACCATTCACAAAAACTTGAGGGAAAGTTGGCCAATCAGAGACCTTTGGTAAAGCAACTCGTGCATCATTATTTTCGAGAATATCTACATAGCTGAACTTAGATTCACATTCTATTAATATCTGAACAGTTCTTGCTGAAAAACCACATCTTGGCTCATATGGTGTTCCTTTCATATATATTAAGATATTATTTTCACTTATTTGTTCTTTTAATTTTGCTTCAATATCCATGTTATTTCCTTATTATGTCCAAATATTTCTTAATTGTTTCATCAAAACCATATAACAAAGCATCTATTATAATCGCATGACCAATAGACACCTCATTAATGTTACCTATTTCAACTAAATAATGTAAGTTATTTAGGTTTAAGTCATGGCCTGCATTAATTAACAAATTATTATCTAAGGCTTTATCAATCATTGTATTAACTTCCGTGAGAATAGACTCATCATTATTAGCTATAGCTTTCGAAAATTTTCCTGTATGTATTTCAATTAAATCAGCATTCATTTTAGAGGCATATTCAACACCACTAATATCATCAATAAATAAACTTATTTTTGCCTCATTAGATTTTTGTTTTAGAGATTCAATGATATTTTTAAGATCTTCATCATGTGATCCTTCAGACCAACCATAATTTGAAGTAATTTGATCTATAGTATCCGGCACAAGTGTAATTTGATCTGGATTGATAATCTCAACCAACTCACAAAAACCTAAAAATTCTTTATTAGGTTTTGAAAATGGGTTGCCTTCGATATTAAATTCAATACCTCTACTTTTTGCAATATTAGATAGTTTAATAACATCATTACTTGTAGCATGTCTATGATCAGGTCTTGGGTGCAGAGTAAGACCATCAACACCCAAGTCTACAGCTTGATTTGCAAAATCTTCTAGGTCAGGATAATTTTCACCTCTTGCATTTCTAAGTAAAGCAATTTTATTTAGGTTTATACTTAATTTCATATTTGTATTATCTATATAGATCGTCACTCTTATTAACAGTCAAAGTTGCTGCATCATTAATTTCATTATTGAAATGCTTATAACCTTTAATTAATATTACAGGCTGCATTTCAGCACTTTGGCCCATTAACAAACCTGCTGACGCTGCAAGCTCATCTGCAACTGCAACTTCAGTTCCTTTTAATTTTTTTCCATACATATCAATTTCACCCTTTAAATCGACTAAGCAATTTATATTACTGCTTGCAATTGCAAAGTTTACAACTCCAAATCTGTATGGGCGAGTCATTGAGTCAGAAATAATTATTGAGATATTCTTATTAAAAATTTTTGATAACTTATTCTGAAGATCGTCAGCACTTTTTGATGGATCTTTAGGAAGTAATAAAGCACTATTATTATCAATTGGGATATTAGACAGATCTATACCTGCGTTAATATTTACTAAGCCTAGCTTATGCTCAACAACAATTACATTTTTATTAGTTGATATTATTTTATTAGATTCATTCATAATGACTTGAACTAGACGCTTATCTTTATTTAACTTTAAAGCTAATTTAGCAGCATCTTTAGAAACTTTAATCTCATTTAAATTAACATATCTATTTTCAGATTTTGAAATAATCTTATGAGCAATAACAAAAATATCATTATCGTCAATTGATAAATTATTAGAATTAATTGCATTAGATATTATTTCGACGAGATTATCTCCAACTTCTATTATTGGAAAGTCTTTAACTGCTATTAAATCAAGTGAATTCATTTATAGAACATATTTAAAGCTTAAAAATAACATATGTAAACAAAAATTCGTTCATCATGTATACTTTCTTGCTATGAACTCTATAGATAAAAAATTGCTAGAAATTCTAGTATGTCCCAATTCTAAAAAACCGTTAACTTTTAATGAAGAAACAAATGAGTTAGTTTGTAAAGAATCTGGATTAGCTTATCCAATAAAAGATGGGATTCCAATAATGCTACCTGAGAAAGCACGCAAAATTTAATTTCTGCGCCCGTAGCTCAGCTGGATAGAGTACTTGGCTACGAACCAAGGGGTCGGGAGTTCGAATCTCTCCGGGCGCACCACTGCAATAGATAAATTGGCATACAAATTGCTATAGATAGCTGTATAAGGACATATTATGCAAGATTATATTGATAGCGTTATAGATTTTTGTAAGAAAGAGCCAATTTGGGCACTAGCTTTTTTTATTTGTGGTTTTATTATTGGTGATACATACTTCACTCTATAATCATAAGATCCTCTGCAATAATCACATCTCCTCTGAAATTGACATTAACATCATTTAAAATAGACTCATTTGTTGCACCCCAAAATAATATATGAGATAAAACTAATTTTTTTGGCTTAAGTTTATTAGCAATATAGCCAACATCTATTGAAGATGTATGATGTGCTTGATGATATATTTGCCAATCTTTAGTTTTGTTAATAAAAGTTTCACTAGAATATACCTCATGAACTAGGATATCTAAATCGTTACCGTGCTTCATTAAATTTTTACTAATTGCAGTATCACCAGAAAATAATATTTTTTTATCATCTGTAGTAAATAAAAAACCATAGGAATTTTCAAAATCGCCATGATTATTTTTAAATGCCAAAACTTCTACATTCTCGTCTTTATATATTGTTCCCTCTTCAGTAATTTCAGTAACATTAGTTGTGTAACCATATTTATTTGCAGGTTGTGAGCCATATAGACGATAATTAATGTCTTCACGATATGCTTTAATAATATTTTTAGACATATCCTTTAATCCTTTTGGTCCATATAAATTGAGAGGTTTTGACCTTCCCATAATCCATGGGGTTAGTATTAAATCAGACAGCGCACCACTATGATCAGAATGAATGTGTGTTAAGAATGCTATATCAATGTTTTTTAATTCCATAGATGGGAACTTACCTCCCCATGGAGGTGACATTGCAGATATCCTTCTAACAATGCCTGGCCCAAAATCAATTATGTATGCACTTTGATTAACTACAACAGCATATCCTGAGCCATATCTATCTGGATCAGGATTGGGAGTACCTGAACCAAGAATAATTAACTTAGTATCAGCAATCGAATATATAGAAAAAAATAATATAGATAGTGATAAAAAATTTAGTTTTATATCAGACAGATTTAAGTCTTTGTTCAGGTATTTTATTTTTAACATTTGTAATGTTATTGTCTTTATCGAAATAAACAAGTGTTGGTTGATGTGATTCTGACTCAGACTGGTCATAAGATCCATAAGAGCAAATAATAACAACATCATTTGGTGAAACTTTATGAGCAGCCGCCCCGTTAACAGAAAGTGTTTTAGAGCCAGCCTCTGCAAGTATTAGATAAGTTGAAAATCTATTGCCATTAGTTACGTTATATACATCTACTTTTTCATATTCCTGCATTCCAGCAATCTCTAGAAAGTCTTTGTCTATTGCACATGAGCCTTCGTAATCAATTTCAACTTGAGTTACATTTATACGGTGAAGCTTTGATTTTAATAATGTTTTATTCATAAAATGGCCAGTATAGTTAAATATCGACAAATATTAAAGTTTTGAGAGGGTCATGTTATCAATAAGTCTTATATTTCCAATTGTTGCTGCTATAGCAATAAGTATATCTTTATTACTGATTTCAAATGACTCCTCAAGGGTATTTGTGTCACATGCTGTCAAATAATCTACTTTAAAACCTACAGAATTAAGATATTCAATTTTTTTATCTAACAATCTGGGAGTTAAGATATTTTTATTTTTATTTATACTAACAAGTACTTCATATAATTTTGAAGCAATTAATTTTTCTTCTTTTAATAGTAAGTTGTTTCTTGATGATAAGGCTAGCCCATTAACGTCTCTTTGAGTTTCGGCACTTATAACATTTATATTAGATTTATTTTTTTTTATAAAGTCTTTTATTAAGATTAACTGTTGATAATCTTTTTTGCCAAATACCACACTGTGAGGATTAACTATATCAAATAACTTATTTACAATTGTTAACACTCCGTCAAAATGTCCTGGTCTATTTATACCACAAAGTTTTTTTGATTTATCGGATGCCTTTATTGTTAGAATGTTTTCTAAAATTGAATCATCTGGTATTAATAAAAAATCACAACCATGTTTATCTAACAGTTCAATATCAGCATCAATTGTCTTCGGATATTTTAAATAATCATTTTTGTCATTAAATTGAAGTTTATTTATATAAATAGTTGAAATAATTGGATTGTTAACTTTTTTAGCAGCCTCTATAAGGGAAATATGACCCATGTGAAGATTTCCCATTGTAGGGACAAGTGTCAATGCAGGTAGATTTGATTTTAAAGTATTAAATTCATTTATTGATTTATAGATTTTCAATCTTACTTAAACGTATGTTCTTCTGATGGAAATTTAAGATTCTTAACCTCATCAACATATCTATGAATTGCATCTTGAATTGAGGATGACTCTTCCATAAAATTTTTTACAAATTTTGGTGGAGTGTCTAAACATGAAATACCAAGCAAATCATGAACAACCATAATTTGACCATCCGTATGTATCCCCGCACCTATTCCTATGACAGGTATTTTTAATGTGGATGTTATCTCTTGTGCTAAATCACCTGGAACGCATTCTAACAACAACATTGAAGCGCCTGCTTTTTCAAGCGCAATAGCTTCATTAATAATTTTTTCTTTTTGTGATGGATCTCTGCCTTGAACATGATGACCACCAATCCTGTTAATAGTTTGGGGTGTAAGCCCCATATGTGCACACACAGGAATACCTCTATCTGACAAAGCTTGAGCCATATTTGATATCCATTCTCCACCTTCAATTTTTACAGAATTTGCACCTGCTTGCATAAGCCTTTTAGCATTTTCGAGACCTAGATCGTCTGTTGAATAACTCATAAATGGCATATCAGCCATAATATGAGAACCTGAATTTCCATTTACAACACACTCTAGATGGTAGATCAATTGATCCATTGTTACTGGGAGAGTGCTGTCATGTCCTTGCACGACCATGCCCAAACTATCTCCAACTAATATGACATCAACACCATTTTCACTAATGACTGACGCCATTGTGGATTCATATGCAGTTAAGCATGTAAATTTTTCAGAATTTTTTTTAAGATTGCCTAACGTTGTCAGCGTTATAGGTTTTTTGTTTGTATGAATTGACATAATTATTAGTTAATTTTTAAAGACATAAAGTTTAAAATTTCTCGAGCTATTCTAATCTTTTTATCTCTCTTTAGAAAAATACTTTCATTTTTTGTAATTATATTCACCTCATTCTCATCAGCATCAAATCCAATAGCTTTATCAGATACATCATTTGATACTATCATATCTAAATTCTTTGAAATTAATTTTTTCTTAGCATTATTTACGACATCAGATGTTTCAGCTGCAAATCCAACTACATATGCAGATTTATATTTCGAAGCTACGTTAGCAAGAATATCCTCATTTTTTTCAAGTTGTATGTCTATTTTTGATATATCCTCTTTTTTTATTTTTGTATCAGAAATGTCAGATGATTTAAAATCAGAAACAGCAGCGCATCCTATAAAAATATCAGATGTTTTCATACAATCCATAACACTTTCTTGCATTTCATTTGCAGAATTAACTTTAATAAGATTAATTTTACTATTTGCATTCAATGCAACAGGACCACTAATAAGATTTACGATTGCTCCAGCCTCGATTGCAGCTTCAGCTATAGAATAACCCATCTTTCCAGAACTGTTATTAGAGATAAATCTTACAGGATCTAACTGTTCTCTTGTTGGGCCTGCTGTTACTGTAATAGTCTTATTTGCTAGAGGCCCAGAATTAAATGAAGATGAGATAAGATTGATAATTTTATCTGGCTCCTCCATCCTCCCAGGACCTATATCCCCACAAGCTTGTTCTCCCTCTGCCGGGCCAATAAATGTTATACCTCTTTTTAATAAAGTTTTGTAATTATTTTGAGTACTATCATCCAACCACATATTCATATTCATCGCAGGTGCAATAAAAATATCTGCATTAGACGCTAGAAGAACTGCACCCATAAGACTATCTGCTCTTCCGTGTGTAATTTTTGCAATTGTTTCTGCGGTACAAGGAGCGATTAGAATAATATCTGCCCATTTTGCAAGCTCTATGTGTCCCATTGCTGATTCTGCTTTTGTATCTAGAAGTGAATCATGAATTTCATTTCCTGATACAGCTTGTAGAGTAAGAGGTGTAATGAACTCCTTTGCTGATTCAGTCATAATAACTCTTACATCAGCTCCTTGTTTTTTAAAAAGTCTAATAACTTCTGCAGACTTATAAGCAGCCACACCACCTGTGACACCTAAAAGAATATTTTTATTTCTAAAATACATAATTATTTAAAGAATAATACCAATTACCCGGTCTATAAACCAATAGAATCCCAATCCTCCTATTGCATAACTGGCTGTATTCTTAGTCAAATATAGAAAATTATATTTATTAGATAAATATATTAATAATATTGGAATAGGTATCAGCATGATTTGAGCTAATTCAATACCAATATTAAAAAATAGCAACGAAAAGAGCATTTTATCGTTTGCAATTCCTATGTCAGTTAGTGCGCTTGCAAAACCCAGACCATGTAATAATCCAAAGATGAATGCCATTATCCAAGGAGATTTAAGAGTATTAGCATCATTATTTATCTCTAGAGCCAAATAAACAATTGTTAATGCGATTAGAGCTTCTACTGTGCCTTGTGGCAGATTGATAAAGCCAAATATTGTTAAACCTAGAGTAATGCTATGAGCAAGTGTAAAAGCAGTTATTGTCTTTATAATGTTTAAAAAACCAGATATACAAAAAAGTAATCCGAAAATAAATAAAATATGATCTAATCCATCAAATAAATGAGATATACCAAGGCCTAAATAGGAAAAAGGATAATAATTAGTCTCAATTGGAATTTCTAAAATGTTATTATTTACATTTACTAACCCTTCAAATGTTCCATTTGAAAAATTTATTGTAATTAATGCATCAGTTAAAACACTTAAGTTCACTATCTCTATTGATTGACCTTTTAAAGTAACTGAGCAATCTAAATCAATTTTTTCATTAATATACTTTCCTTGATAGAACAAATCATTTGATGAAGTCATGCATTCATCAGGAAAAATAATCTCAGCTCTTTTACCAATATTTTTAAAAGGGTACATCCAAGTTGCAGTATATGAATTACTTTTTTGTTCTAGCTGATCGATAATCAAATGCGCTGGATTGAATTCGTGAGAGTTAAGATTAAAAACAATAAAAAGCAATAAACTATATACAATTCTATTCATTAAATTTTTAAATCTGGATTAATGAAGATTTTATATTCCGTTTTAATTTTATTTAAATATTCATTTAAGGCTTTACTCTTTTCATCTTGGAGTAAATCAATTTCAATGGTTTTATAGATTTCAGACACATCTGGATAATAGCCATCTTTATGGTCTGTGATTAAAATAATATGATATCCAAACACAGATTTTATTGGTTTTAGCCAGCTATTCAATTGAGGAGCATTAAAACTTAATGCAAACTCTTCGCCAAAATCACGTTTAATGTCATTGAAACTAACTTGAACAAAGTTTTTGCCCAAAAGAAATGGATCTGAATCTATAGAAACATTATTTTGAAGGTCTGCGTATGCCTTAAACGATCTTTCCTCTGGTTTATTTTCAGAAGAAAAAAAATAATGTGTAAAAGTGAATACTGAATCAATAAAGTATTTTTCTTTGTTGTCATTAAAATATTTAAGGACATCTTCTTTGGTAAATGCTTCTTTAATAGATTCTTGCTTTAAAAAAGATATTTTTTGAGCTAATCTTCTTTTTATTATCCTATCATCTTTTTCTAGACCAAGATTTAATGCTTCTCTATATAGAATTTCTTCTTCAACTAAATTATTAATAATTCTTGCAATTTCATTATCATTAGGTGTTCTTCCAACCTGAGACTCCCATGCAGTAATTAGGCTTATTATTTCTTGATCACTAATGTAAATATCTTTATCTTGATGAGAATTAATACTTAAATCTAAATAATATAAAACAAGACCAATAATGAGAAATATTAAGACTCTTTTTTTCAATTTAAGTGTTATCTTTAATTAAAATCTCTAAGTCTAATAGTACCACCAAGAGGAACCACTTCAACATCTGTGCTAGCTGGTATATACCATATTGGAGACGACCATGCTCTTTCTTGAATTATTTCATGAAGATCCTCTCGTGGTTCAAAACCTCTTTTAATTGCATCCCAAGTACTCCAACGACAGGTAGGATTTTCAAGAACTCTTACATAGTAAAAAGACTTATCATTGGGATTAAAATCTGGATCTTTCCAAAGTCTTTTTAATTCTGCAGAACCAACACCTTGGGTGATGGAACAATCTGAGATGTTTACCCTTGCACCATTATCTGGACATCTATTCGTAACTGGGTCTACTTCAAGACCATCAGAACAGGCTACGTCAAATACTTTTTCATGAGGACGGCCACTGTTTGAATCCATCCATCCCTTGATAATTTGAACTCTTTGCAATGAAGCACCGTTTTTATCTCTTTGTGCCCACACTATAAATTCCGGAGTTTCACTTTCATTACTTAGAAGATCAGACCCCATCGTTACTCCTTTTTTATAAGCTTCACTAACCAGAGATGAAGAATTCATGTCTATTGACGATAAGTTGTAACCAGCAAAAAAACGAACTGCAATCCTTGATCCTGTTGTAGCAAACGTTTCCTTACGTTTAAATGCATTAAATATTGAATCTCTTGTGTTTTCTTCTGCCCATGCTGCAGCTAAGCCAGATGCGCCCCACTGAGTAAATCCAGTATTAGCATATTCACCTTGATTTAGTTTTATAGTACTTATTGGTTGATTAAAGGCAGCCATATACTCATTTAGCATTTCTAGATTTTCTTCTGCTAATGGTACTGAACCTCTATTTTCAGGATCACCATCTAATAAACCAACTTTAGACCAATAATTTGATTCATCAAAAGCACCAGCTCCAGTGTGTGTATCAGATGAGCCTATTAATCCAAATTTATATGGATTACCTTGATTAGTAAATTCAAGCGTTAAACCATTTAAATATGCCTCTCTCACATAACCACCAGAGGGTTTGCTATATGTAGGTGGTCTGCTCCCAACTCTTATATCCATAATCTCAAAATCTGCCCACTCGTCATCAGGTGACAGCAAAGGATGAGTATCTGATGTTCCCTTAACTTGAGTTACTTCAACAACAGGCTCATTTCTCATTCTTTTTTCAGAATATTCTCTATCAATTGCATTTCCGTAAAATGTTTCCATCTCAAACATTTCACCATTTGATCCATTGCTGTTATGTGGCATGGATATAGTATCAATACCTTTATCCCTAAGTGAATCTTGCCATGTCCAGAGATCTTCAGGATTTAATGAGTCAATTCTAGTCCATGGTCTAATTGAGGCTTTAGAAGAATTAAAAATTACATTTCTATGTAAATTTCCTCCTTCAACATTAGTAGAAGTTGTAAATTCATAACCTATAAATGTTGTAAAATATCCTGGATCGTTATGTTCATTTGCTGATCGTGCAATGTCTGCCCATGCAGATTTATGAACGTTATAATCAAAAGATTTTAATGCTAATTGAGTATTCTTTGTAAGCCATCCTTTTATGATTTTTGGGTGCCAGTCAGGATATGGTTGAATGATAGCTGCGCCTAGAATCGAACTAAATATATTAGATCTTTCACCAGCTGATAGCACTGTTAAGTTTTCTTCTCTATTAAGATTATGGAATGGCTTCGCAAACTCATTTTTTGAAATATCCGAAGAGGTATCAGCATAAGCCTGAATCATACCCATATAAAAACCATGATCAGTAACAGAATAAAAATCTAATGGCTCTCTTAATTTCATTTCATAACCAAGTGGGTGATTAATTGCTTCACCTTTTGCGTATTTATATGCGTCATCTGGTGATGCGGTAACTCCAAAAACATATGCATCAAATGAGTATTTTGTGTGAACATGCAAATCGCCATAATAAGGATTTCTATCAGGATTAGGAGGTGGTTTTTGACTAATGGATTCAGATTTTTCTACAGAAAAATCAACAATTTCTAATGCTGAATTTGATTGAAGTTTTTTAAATAAAGATAGAATTGGTCTATCGTCATATACATCAAAATATATAAAACCCAGAAATGTAAAATAGACTATAACAACAGTTAATATTGATTTAACTATAATACTTTTAATATTCATTAAAATCCCACTCCCACATCAAAATAATATCATAATCAGAAATAAAAATTATTAATGTTTTTAAATAATTTATGGTACTTAATCATATAATTATGCAATGCGCCTGTAGCTCAGCTGGATAGAGTACTTGGCTTCGAACCAAGGGGTCGGGAGTTCGAATCTTCCCGGGCGCACCATAAATAAAAAGGGTCCATTTGACCCCTCTTAAAATTATATAAAATTAAAACGAATAATTAATTGTTAAGCCGTATGTTTTAAAATTATTTGGATATCCAAAATATGTTGTGTATGAAAGATCAGCAACTGCCTCAAATGCAGATTGTATAAATTCATCATCATTTATATTTTTTCCCCAAAATGTAATTGCTAAATTTTCTTTTTCAAAACCAGCTGTGACATTTAGTGTATTTTGTTTTCTATGACCATTTCCTTGTGTTTCAAGAAGAGCTTGTCCAACAGGGTCCTCTAACAATTTAGCCTTACTTGAATAAAGATGTGAGAATCTCAAAAATGCATCCCATTGATTAACATTATAGTTCCAAGTTAATGCTGATGAAATTGTGTCATCTGGTATATTTGATGGAACTGTACCACTTAGATCACCAGGATCTGCGTCAACATATGAGTCATATATTGGATCAATGAATAAACCACTCACTGACACATCAACTGATTCAATTGGAGAATATACCAAATCAAATTCAAAACCATCAGCTGATTGAGATCCGGCATTTGAGAGAAAAAATCCTGTTCCAACAAATGTATTAGTTTGAAAATCTTCAATTTCTTGATCAAAAACTGCAATATTAAGATAACCAGAAGGCAGTGCTATTTTTGCTCCGAGCTCTAAGACTTCTGCTTTTTCTGGATCAGCATATCTTGTGCCTACTGCGGTGTTAGGTCCAACTGGAGTACCTGCTGCTGCTAAAGCAGCAATTTCAGATGCAGTTGGATTAGAATCTCTTGAAATATTCCACGCAGTTGCCTTAAAACCTGTAGAAACTCCACCATAAATAACTGTTGTGTCATTAATTTCATAAGAAAACTTTATATTATAGTCTGTATTATTATCTTTACTTTTTCCATCCATAGCACTATTTGGAAAATTTACAAATTGAGGAAGCAATTGCACTGCTTGGAAAGGAAGCAAGGTGTTAACAGTTGGATCTCTTGCTAATATAGCTGCAGTTGCAGCAGGA
>TARA_B100001057_G_scaffold169178_1_pt1 | contig 34835 bp, 29 predicted proteins | sample TARA_B100001057 | Tara Oceans TARA_B100001057 (sample SAMEA2621839) | marine metagenome | biome: marine biome (ENVO:00000447); feature: surface water layer (ENVO:00002042); material: "saline water (ENVO:00002010), including plankton (ENVO:xxxxxxxx)" | depth 5 m | reverse complement strand
TACAAGAACAAGGTTTTGGGCGTCCCTCAGTCCTTGAGCGCCATGGTTCTTTATTATCGGAAAGATTTGTTCAAGGAATTGGAGGTGGATCCGAAGGAATTGGAGACTTGGGGTGACGTGGCCAAGGTGGGGAAACGACTACAGGACAAGCACGGTCAACGCTTCATGGCTTTGGACGGTACTCTTTTCGACGTTTTGCTCAGGCAAAAAGGAACCGATTTGTTCGATGAGAAAGGAAAGTTCCTTCCCGATCAAAAAATCGCCCTGTCCATTCTCGAGGAATTTGCCTCCATGTCGAAGAGGGAAATTGCGGTCATGCCCGATCGGGGCTCGATTTTCGACCCCGTTTTCTTCAGCGGGGACTTGGAGACCGGCGAAGTTCTGTGCGTACCCGGAGCCGATTGGTATGGCTTGGACCTTTTTCAGCAATTCGCTCCTGAAATGAAAGGCATGTGGGGAATGCTTCCCTTGCCCACCTGGCGGGGCAAGGATGGTAAGCTTGGGCCCCGCACGGCCACTTTCGCCGGTCAGGGCTTGATGATTTGTCAGGGCAGCGAGAAAAAAGACGTCGCTTGGTCGTTCATTGAATTCGTCATGAAAAACAAAGAAGCCAACGCCCAGCGTTTCATGCAGGGAAACAGCTTTCCCGCTTACCGACCTGCCTGGAAAGACAAGCGGTTGCTCGCCAAACACGAGTACTTCGAACAGTCCATGGGAGATTTGCTCGTCGATTTGGCGGATGAAATCCCCCCCGTTGTGGTCGACCCCCGCAGACCCCAAGCCATCTTCATGATGCAGGAAAATTACTTTGGTTCCGTGATGTTCGGGGCCATTTCCGCCGAAGAGGCTCTTAAGCAGTATCGGGACGCGATGAAAAACTCGGGAGGCCCCCGCTAGGATCCTCCACTTCTTACAATGAAGGGGTTCATGGGAGGTAAAACGGGTATTTCCCTGCTTTGCCTGTTGGGTCCTTTTTTTGCCCTTTGGGGTTTGTTTTGGTTGGTGCCTTTGGGCATGGGGGTCGATCTTTCTCTGCAAAGTCCGGATTTTCGGCCCGTTCACCGGGACGAGGTTTTACCCCAAGATACCTCCTCTTCCAGTTCTCTGACTTTTCTTGATTGGCGGAAGCCTCAAATGGAGGTTGAGGTGGAAGCTCCCCGCTACGTCGGATTGGATAATTTCGAGAAGGCCGTTGCCGATTCCAAGTTTCACAAGGCCTTGGGCAATACGTTGATCTATGTTTTCGGTTCGATTCTGGTGATCTTGCCTTTGGCTTTCGCCTTGGCGGTCAACTTGCGTTCTTTGAACAGGATTCCGAGAGGGGTCTTGGTTTTCTTGCTGATGATCCCGGGGTTGGCTTTGCCCGGGGTCCTTTCGACTTTGTTTTATCTTTTCTTTCATGGCCGGACGGGTGCGTTGAATCAATATTTGGTGATCCCGCTTGGGTTTGATCCGGTCAACTGGATGATGGATCCGGCTTTCATCATGCCCTCTTTGATTATTCAGTCGGTTTGGCGATGGACTGGGTTGGTGACTCTTTTCTTTCTTTGCGGGCTGGAAGCAATTCCCCGCTGGCAATTTGAAGTCGCCCGGATCGAGGGAGCGGGGTTGTGGATGCGGGTGCGGTCGATTTTGTTCCCCGGAGTTCGTCATTTGGCTCTATTTGCGGCCGTTTTTTTGGTGGTGGATGGTTTCGCCGCTTTTTCGGGAGCTTACAATCTTCTTGGTGGTTCGGGTGGAATTCTGGATTCGGGGCTTCTTTTGGTGACTTACGTCTACCAGGTTGCCTTTCCCGGTGGGTCCGGCCGGTTTGATTTTCCCGGAGCCGCCGCGATGAGCTTATTGGTGGCCCCGGTGACCGCCTTTTTACTTTTCCTTCTTCTGCAGGCGAGGAAATCGTTTTTTTCCCGATGAAAAGAATTCTTACCTTTCTTTTTCTGGGCTCGGCGGTGTTGATTTGCGTATATCCTTTTGCCTGGATGTTCCTGTCTTCCTTCAAGACGAACAAAGAGATTTACCAGCCGACTTTGTTTTTTCCTTCCGATTACGAGTGGGATTCTTATACGGGGCTTTGGTCGGGCGAATACCTCTCTTTTTTCGATTTTTTCCTCCATTCCCTTCTTGTTTCCGGAGGCCAAGCCCTCTTGGCAACCCTGGTGACCGCAGCGGCCGGGTTTGCTTTTTCCAAAATTCGTTTCCGTGGGAGCGCTTGGCTCTTCGGGGTGGCGATTCTCGTGATTTTGGTTCCCAAGCAGGCCTTGGCGGTTCCACTTTTCGAGTGGATGGCTTGGTTGGGTTGGCAGGGAGACCTTTGGTCGTTGGCCCTCCCCGGGGTGGCGAGCGGATTGGGAGTGATTTTCTTTACTCAGGTCTTTCGCAAGGTACCGGATGAGTTAATCGATTTGGCCCAGGTCGAAGGTTTGAGTCCGGTTCGGACCTTTGTCACCCTTCTGCCTCTGATTGCTCCGGCGTTGATGACCTTTTGCTTTTTGCATTTTATCCTTAGTTGGCAGGAGCACCTGCTCCCTTTGCTCATGCTGGACGACGAGAACCTGACCTTGCCGATCGCCTTGGCCAAATTGCGTGATTCCAGCCATCGTATCCCGGAATCCGTCGGGATGGCGGCGGCTACGCTTTCGCTTGTCCCCGTGGTTTTGCTTTTTGGATTGGGGTTTCGAAAGATGAAGACGGCTTTGGTGGAACTGAGCCTTTCTTAGAGCCTGTTTTCAGTTTCGGCATCAAACCAATGGACCCGTTTCCAGTCCGGAGCGACAAAAAGGGTTTCTCCCACTTGGTGTTTTCGGTCGTCTGACTTCATGCAAAGCTCGAGGGGGCCGAGCCCGAGGCGTAGTATTCGCGAATCGCCAAGGTTTTCGATGCGCTTGATCTCGCTTTCCCAGGTTTTGCCCGCTTCGGGGGTTGGGCTTGCGCTGAGGTCTTCGGGGCGGATCCCAAGAAGGACCTCCTCCGATTCCGGAGCGGGTTGACCGGGCAGGTCGATGGCCCGCCCGTTCAGGTGGAAGGATGAAACGTCTTTTTTTTCAAAGCTGAGTTTTCCGGCCAGAACGTTGATGGCCGGAGAGCCGAAAAACTCGGCGACGAATCGTTTTGCGGGCCGGTCGTAAATTGCTTCGGGGGTACCCAACTGAACGATTTCACCTTCCTTCATTACGCAAATGCGATCCCCCAGGGTCATGGCTTCGGTTTGGTCGTGGGTGACGTAAAGGGTGGTCCGCTGGTTTTCCTGATGAAGTTGGGCAAGCTCGTTTCTCATCGAGGCCCGGAGGTTGGCGTCCAGGTTGCTGAGTGGTTCGTCGAGTAAGTGAATGGATGGATTGCGGGCAAGGAGCCGGCCGAGAGCGACCCGTTGTCTTTGGCCTCCGGAAAGCTCGCTTGGCTTGCGCTTGAGCATGGTGGACAAGCCCAGCCGTTCTGCAATGGGGAGAACGGCTTGCTTGATTTCCTCTCTCGGATACTTGCGGGCCTTGAGCCCGAACGCCAGGTTTTCGAAGACTGAAAGGTGGGGAAAAAGGGCGTAGTTTTGGAAGACCATGGCCAAGTCCCGATCCTTCGGCTGTAGAGTGGATGCATCACGCTGGTCAATCAATACGCTTCCCGCGCTTGGTTGCTCGAGTCCGGCGAGAATGCGGAGCAAGGTCGTTTTTCCACAGCCCGATGGCCCGACCAGGGCAAGGAATTCCCCGTTCTCGACTACAAGGTCGATCGTACGCAAGGCTTGCGTCCCATCGGGGAAAGTTTTACTCAGATTTTTAAAGGAGATTCCTGACATCAATTCGTCATGATGAAGGAAGGATGGTTTGGGGTAAAGCCAAGAGGCAAGCGCTTAATCGCTTGTCGAAAGGTGGGGTTTGATTAGATTGAAGAAAGGATGCATTCATCGACACGACTTTTGTTTTGTTCCCTGAGCCTTTGGGCGGCGGCTTCGGGTTGCAACCAAACCGTCGAGGTGGAGCAACCGGAGCAACCGGAGAAGCCGGTCGATCCACTTGTTCGCGCTCAGGCTTTGGTTCAGGAGTGCACCGTTTGCCATGGGATGAAAGAGGCCCAACGCGGTCCGATTCTCAACGGAATGGAAACCTGGTACTTGACCGATCAGTTGGAAAAGTTCCGTTCCGGCCTACGAGGGGGTCGGGCAAGCAATCGTTCGGAATATCTCATGGGGGTGGGGGTGAAGAAGATCGAAAGTGATTTTGAACTCGCTTACTTGGCGGATTGGTTTGCCGGGCAAGATCCCGTTCCCGCGATCCGTACGGTCAAGGGAGACCTGCAAAAGGGGAAGGCATTCTACGAGGAGCGTTGCGCATCCTGCCATGGGGCCGAAGGGGAAGGGAACCGTTTGGTTCGCGGACCTTCTTTGCGCAGGCTGGAAGGCTGGTATTTCTTGGAGCAGATGAGGAAATTCAGATCGGGGGAACGGGGCTATCATCCATTGGATGAGGGAGGCCGAGCAATGGCCGCTGTTTCAAAGAATATCTCGACTGGTACCTTGCGCGACGTGGTGGCTTATTGCGTGGAGACTTTTGGCCCCGAAGAAGCACCGTCCAACCGGGAAAAATACGGTCTGCCCCCTTCGACCCAGCCTCCGACCGAGCCCTTTTAACCGCCGAATGGGGACTGAATGGCCTCTAGTCTTTCGGGGGTCCCCACGTCGTCCCACTCCCCCGAATGAAGGATTCCACCAACCCGGTTCAAGCCAATGGATTGACGCAAGCGCGGAACGATGGAGAATTTCTCCACCTTTGCTCCTTCCAGAATCCGGGGATGGTAGAGGGCAATGCCGGCATAGAGCAGGTTGGGCGAATCCGACTCGAGGACTCGGTCGTTGTGCAGCGAAAAGTCTCCTTTTTCGCGCCATGCCGGTTGGGGTACGAGAAAGAGCAGGGCATCGTCTTTCTCGGGTAGTTGGGTGGGGATGGTGGCAAAATCAAGGTCGCACCAAACGTCTCCGTTTACCACGAGAAAGGTTTCTTGTCCGAGGAGGGGAAGAGCCTTGGTGATTCCACCCCCCGTCTCCAGGGGTTCCGGGCCCTCGTCCGAATAGGCGATGTCCAGCCCCATGGAGGAACCGTCCCCCAAAGCCTCGGTGATTTTCGATCCCAGATGACCCAGGTTGATCACGATTTCCCGAAAGCCCGCCTTCGCCAATTTTTCAAGGTGATGAACGATCAGCGGTTTGCCTCCGACGGGAACCAATGGTTTGGGGATTCGGTCGGTCAGCGGACGCAAACGCTTGCCGTAACCGGCGGATAGGATCATCGCTTTCATGGCCATGTTGTCAGGCTAGGAATTGAGCATGCTCATAGAGCTTTTGGATGCCCGAAAGTTCCGGGTATCGCTCGAGAACGGTTTCCACGTACTTTTTGACGCGGGGCACGTCTTTGAGGTAGCTCTCTTTGCCGTCCCTGATTTTGAGGCGGTGAAAGATTCCGATGCATTTGAGGTGTCTTTGCAGTCCGGTGAGGTCGAACCAACGCAGGAAATCTTCGTCCTCCATTTCGGGTATGGGATTCCGGCTTTGCTCGAGAGCTTGCTGGAAGGAAGAGACTTCATCGGTAATCCAATCCTCGTCGTTTTCCACGTAGCAATCTCGAAGCAGAGAAACCAAATCGTAGGTGACGGGGCCGAGCATGGCTCCTTGGAAATCGATCACCCCGATTGAATCGGGGGCGGGGATGAGGAGGTTCCGACAGTGGAAGTCTCTATGCATGAAAGATTTGGGTATATCATCAATGGTGCCGGCAAGGGGCTCGAGGGCCTGTTGGTATTCCGTTGCGTCCATTTCCGGCAAACACCACTCGCGGAAGATATCGAGTTCTTTGAGCTGCCACTCACGATCGAAGGACGGAAGGGTTTCGGCAAAGTCGGACAATTCAGATTGAAAGGAAAGGATTTCCGTTATCGCAAGATCGTAGAGGTCTTCCCGGTCGGGTCCGTCCAGCAGGTCCTGAACATGAACGTCTCCAAAGTCACTCAGGATCAAGAACCCGCGTTTCAAATCCTGAGTGATGATTTTGGGAACGTTGATGTCGTGTTCCTTCATATAAGAACCAATGCGAACGAAGGGTTCGCAGGGTTCCAGTTCCGGTGGGGCGTCCATGACGATCCAAGGTTTCCCTTGTTCCCACAAGCGAAAATACCTGCGGAAGCTTGCGTCGGCCGAGGCCAACTCAAGTTTTTCGGGCGAAAAGGAAGTGTGAGCCCCAAGCCACTCTTCCATCTCCTCTTGTCTTTGATCCCTTTCCACAACCACCAATTAGGTTCTTGCGAAAACGTTTTACGGGGTCAAAGCAAAAAAGACAGGATGTTTCTTTTCTATCCCAAAGGGATCAGACAAAGAGGGGGAGGATTCAGGCTTCGAGGTTTGCTCAGGAGTGGTTGCCCGGTTTAGTTTATCATCACCAACCCATCATTGGTTTGCTTTTTGCTTTAGGCAATAAGATCGGGGATGACCTTGGGGTGCTCGACCCCGGTTAGTCGCTGATCGAGACCGAGGTATTTGTAGGTGAATCGTTCGTGGTCGATTCCCAAACACTGAAGCACGGTGGCGTTGAGGTCGTTCACGTGGACGGGGTTTTCCACGATGTTGTAGGCAAAGTCGTCGGTCTTTCCGTATTCGAAACCGGCTTTGAACCCTCCGCCTGCCATCCACATGGAGAAACTTCTTCCATGATGGTCGCGTCCGTGGTTGTCTTTGGTCAGTTTCCCTTGGGAATAAATGGTGCGACCGAATTCGCCTCCGCAAATCACGATGGTGTCCTTGAGCAACCCACGCTGCTTGAGGTCGCGTACGAGAGCGGCCGCCGGTTGGTCGACGTCCTCGCATTGCTGGCGGATTTTGGACGGTAGGCTGCCGTGTTGGTCCCAACCCCGATGAAAAAGCTGTACGAAAGGAACGCCCCTCTCGGAGAGCCTGCGGGCGATCAGGCAATTGTGGGCAAAGCTGCCCTTCCTCATGGCATCCTTTCCGTAAAGATCGAGCACATGCTGGGGTTCGTCCTTGAGGTCGACGAGGTCGGGCACACTTGTTTGCATGCGGTAGGCCATCTCGTATTGAGCGATGCGGGCGTCGATCTCGGGGTCACCGGACTCAACCTTCTTGGCTTGGTTGATCTTGGCGATCCCATCGAGCATGGAACGGCGCATGTCACGAGAAACTCCTTTGGGGTTGGAAAGGTAGAGGACCGGGTCACCGGCGCTGCGGAATTTTACGCCTTGATGCTTGGACGGGAGGAAGCCGCTTCCCCACAAGCGGTCATAAAGAGCCTGAGATTGTCCGCGTCCCTTCGAGATCATCACGACGTATCCGGGGAGGTCTTTGTTGGGACTGCCCATTCCCCAATCCAACCAAGCTCCCATGGACGGCTTGCCGGGTTGTTGCACTCCGGTGTTGATCGCGGTGATTGCGGGGTCGTGATTGATGGCTTCGGTGTGGACTGATTTCACGAGGGTGATCTCGTCGGCAATGCTCGCGATGTTTGGTACGATTTCACTAAACCAGCTCCCGTTTTGGCCGTGTCTTGAAAATTCGAACATGGGGGCCACGCAGGGGAAGGATTTCTGCCCGGAGGTCATTCCGGTTATGCGCTGACCGTTGCGTATGGAGTCGGGTAGCTCGATCCCGTGGATTTCGCGCATCTTCGGATGGTAGTCGTACATGTCGATGTGGGAGGGACCACCCGAGAAAAACAGGTAGATGACGCGTTTGGCCTTGGGCTTGAAGTGAGTAGCGCCGAGAGTGCCGGTCAACCCGCCTGAGGCGGAAGGGGAGGGGGCTGCGGAAAGGCCCGGTTCGAGAAGGCTTGCCGCACCGAGGGCGCCAAGTCCGCGGGCGCCCAGCTGAAGGAGTTTTCTACGGGTAAGAATGTGCTGAATGTCCAAGTCGTTCATATTCGGGTATCCTGGTGTTTATTCGCGGTTCAAAGTTTCATCGAGGTTGAGGATGATGGATGCCAGCAGTGTCCATGCTGCGTGGTCGTAAGGGTCGAGCTTCTCGTCCCGGGGGGACTCCCCTACGGAAAGAAGTTCGTCGGCCCTATTGGGGTCGTCCTTGAATACTTTGGATTGTTCTTCGTAAAATTCTTTCAATACGTCGATGCGCAACTGGTCGGCCGGCCGGGCGGTGGCCCACTCGAAGGCAAAGTTCAGTTTGTCGGGAAAGGTTTTTTCGCCACTGTTTAGTATACGGCGGGCAAAGTGTCTGGCTGCTTCCACGAATTGATCGTCATTCAAGGTGACCAAGGCTTGCATGGGGGTATTGGTGCGTTGTCTTTGGAGTACGCATACTTCCCTGGAAGGTGTATCAAAGGCCATGAGGGCAGGTTGGGGGGCCGACCGTTTCCAGTAAGTATACATGCTCCTGCGATAAAGCTTTTCCCCTTTGTCGCGGATGAACTTTCGTCCGCCGCTCAAGGAGACTTCGACCCAAAGCCCGGGAGGTTGATAGGGCTTGACCCCGGCTCCGCCGAATTCGCGCTTGAGCAGACCGCTTATGGCCAAGGCATTGTCCCTGACGAATTCCCCCATCATTCGGAACCTTGGGGCTCTCGCATGGTATAGGTTGACGGGGTCTATTTCGAGGTGTTCGGGTCGGGTCACGGAGGATTGTCGGTAGGTGGCGGAGGTGACCATTTGTTTGATTGCTCTCTTGACATTCCATCCGTTTTCGCGGAAATCGGCGGCGAGCCAATTGATCAGGTCTGGATGAGAGGGCCAATTTCCTTGAGAGCCGAAGTCACTCGGAGTGTCGGTCAGTCCACGGCCGAAGATGGTCTGCCAATGCCGGTTGGCTGCTACCCTCGCGGTGAGCGGATGCTGGGGGTCGACGATCCACTTGGCCAAGCCGAGTCGAGTTTTGGGCAGGTCCTCCTTCATGGGAGGAAGAAAAGTCGGGGTGTCGGGCTGAAATTCCTTGGACTTGTCGGGTGACGAGTATTGTCCGCGCATCAAAAGATAGGTCTTGCGCATCTTGTTGGCTGGGTTGTCGGCCATGATCATGGAGGTGATCTTGCTTTTGGCAAGAGATGCGAGTTCGCCCGTTACTTGATCTTTTTCCTTGGCGAGCCCCTGATAGGGCTTGTCGATGGAATTGAGGTAATGATCGAAAAGGGTTTTCGTTTGCCCAGGTGTCCTGTCGCTTGGGGATAGAGCCAAAAGCGGGGTTATGGTATCGGAACCAAAAAGGGACTGGACCTCGATCGAAGTGAGCTCCCTATCGTAAAAACGGACATCGTCGATTTCCACCCCGTTGGTGATGGAGGTATTGAAGCGACGGCCTAAACGGAGTGGTTTTTTCGTTGCGATCGTAGCAGTCAGTCCATCGGCTTCCACGGTATGGTCTAGCTTCTCGCCGTTGAGGTAGACCCGCGTACCGGCAGCTCTTCCCGAGCCGTCGTAGGTGATGAAAGCGTGTTGCCATTTTTTGGCAGCGATCTTCTTTTTTCCAACGACCTTGACCGCATTGTCCTGCCACTTGTGGATGATGTGGGCACCGGGTTTGCCATTCTGTAGCCAAAGGTCGAATCCGCGAAAGGCATTGCCCTCGTCCATCTTGGCGAAGACGGCTCCATTTTGATTGCCGTTCGAGGTTTTGAACCAGCAACCGTAGCTGAATGGCTTGTTCCAAGTCGGGTCTTTGAATCCCTTGACCTCGACGAATCCGTTGCCCTCGATCTTTAATCCACCGTTGAATTTGGCGTTGCCGATTGGCTTCGCTTTGCCGTGAAGTCGACAATCCGTGGTGTTTCGGGCAATGTCCGGGGTGAGGTTTTTTTCGAATCTGTCGAGGGGGAGATGAGAAACCAAACCGGAGGGGGCAATCGGAGTGTTCTTTTCACCGGCAGTAAGGAATTGCTCTTCCGTCCAATCGTCGAAAGCCTTTTGGGCTTCTTTACGGCGGGTATCCTGTTTCTTGGTGATTTCTTCTGCCTTCTTTTCCAATTCCAACTTCTTGCTTTTCTGCTCGGAGCTTTCAACGTTGACCACGGGGGCCTGATTGCCACGACGGGTCTGCATGCCGGGATCGGCGTTGTTGTTGTAGAAGGCGTAGAAATTATAATACTCGTCTTGCGAGATAGGGTCGTACATGTGGGAATGACATTGGGCGCATTCCATGGTCAGGCCCATCCATACGTTTGCCGTAGTCTTGACCCGGTCAACGACGTACTCGACTCGGAATTCTTCGGCGATCGCACCGCCTTCGTCCGTGGTTGCGTGGTTACGGTTGAATCCGGACGCAACCTTTTGTTCGACCGTGGATTCGGGGAGGAGGTCGCCGGCCAGTTGTTCGATCGTGAATTGGTCGAATGGCATGTTGTTCTTGTAGGCATCGAGCACCCAATCTCTCCAGGGCCACATGGTTCTTGGGCCGTCGTCGTGAAAGACCGAAGTGTCTCCATAGCGAGCGGCGTCCATCCATACAAGAGCCATTCTTTCGGCATACCCATTCGAGGCAAGCAGGCGGTCCGCCAAGCGCTCGAGGGCATCGGGAGATTTGTCTTCCAGAAAACTTTTCACTTGGGCGGGCGAAGGGGGCAGCCCGGTGAGATCCAGGTAAAGGCGACGGGCGAGAGTCCGACGATCGGCTTCGGGAGATGGTTTGAGCCCGCGCTTGTCTAGATTTCTGAGCACGAATCGGTCGATTGGGTTACGGCACCAGTCGGGGTTACTCACTTCCGGAAGGGCGGGTTGCTTGATTTGGGTAAAGGACCAATGGTCTTCCCATTTCGCGCCCTCGGCGATCCAGGTCTTTAAGAGTGAGATCTCTTCTTTGGTCATGGGTTTCTTGCTTTCGGGCGGAGGCATCACCTCGTCGGGGTCGTCGGAAAGGATTCGGTGCCAAACTTCACTGTCGTCAAGGTTTCCGGGGGCGATTGCCCGAACGCCGTCGCGTTCGGAAAGTGCGAGTTCTTCTATGTCCAGCCGGAGTTTGGCCTTTCTGGACTTCTCAGAAGGACCGTGGCAATGAAAGCACTTGCTCGAGAGAATAGGACGAATGTCACGGTTGAAACTTACGGTTTGCTTTTCTTCTGCGGCAAGTTGCAGCCAAGCGGAAAACAAGGAGGCCACGGAGAGGATCTTAAGGCTTTTACCCATAATTCGAATTGATATGCGTTGTAAGGTAATATATCCAAATTATAAAGGGATGGCCCAAGTGGCAAGTTCTCATGCCCCCTTGTGAAAACATTTATTTTACGGCATGAGGAAATTCCGCTCAATGCCGGACTTCCGAGTTGGGTTCCGTGTTGCCTGTGAAGAGATTGATTAGGCTCTCGATTGCCGGTAAAAGATTTGCATGTCCGATGGATTGGCGTTGAATTGGCTGAGGTTTTCTCCATGAATGTATTGACATGACTACCGAAGAAGAAACTACGGACGACCAGCCGAAGGATGAAACGGAAGCCCCTTCCTTTGACGCGGTTGACTTGATGCTGGAGGGGAACCTCAAGGAACAAATCAGCTACTCCATGGTCAAGGCATTGGCGAAAGCGTTGGATGAGAAGGCTCAGATTCTCATTCAGGCGGAGCACGGTTTCGAGCCTCAAGAGGAGGAAAGTTTTGCCGAGGTGGCCATGCCCGAGATCGAGGCGATGGCTCAGGCTGTTACCGGTGGATGCGTTGATTTTTCCAAGATCCGTTTTTGGGAAGCCTGTGAAACCGCCGAGGTTGCATGGGAAGAAAGCAAGGATGAGGAAGGAAAAGTCGTGGGCAGAATGCCTTATGGCAATCCGCACGACAAGCCAAGGGATGGAAACCGGATATTGGCCAACTTGGAGCAAATTTCCAAATGGCTCGGGCAGGTTCATGAATTGCATCTGGAAAGAGGCATGGGGTGGGTTTCCCCGTATGGTTGCCCAGAAGATGGTCAGCAAGCTTACGACGACCGAGCCAAGTGTTTTGAGAAGTTGCAGGCGACCGTGGAAGCGATCCAGAACAACCTCGATATCTAGGGGTTTCCGGTCTTTTGTTATTCCCTTTTGGTCCGATAAATTCTGGGTACTCGCTTGGTAATCGAGCAGAGCAGTTCCCAAGGAATGGTTCCTGCGTCTTCGGCCAAAGTTGAGAGCAGAATTTCCCGACTGTCCTGTTTCCCAACGAGGGTAACTTTTTCGCCCAATTGAATTTCATCTCTGGAGTCCGTAAGGTCGATCAGGGTTTGATCCATGGTGACTCTTCCGATCAGAGGATAGGATTGGCCTTGGATGAGTCCGTTTGAGCGATTGCCGCAATGCAGAGGAATGGCATCGCCGTATCCGGCGCTGATGATTCCGATTCTCGAGTCCCTTTTCAAGGTGTATTGCCTGTCATAACTGAGTGAAGTGCCCTTGGGCAATTCCTTCACCATGGCGAGCTTGGAGTGGAAGGACAGGACTGGTTCGACTTCAAGACCGCCAAGCAGACTACCGCGGGGAGATGCGATGCCGAATTGCAGCAGACCGATCCGGACGGCATTGAACAATGAGTTGTTCTCGAAAGATCGAAGCGACGAGGAGTTGTCCGCGTGGATGAGAAAAGATGGTTCGTCTTCGAGCTTCGCCTGTTCGATTATAGAGAGAAACCTTTTTCTTTGCTCCTTGGTAAAACCGCTGTCCGAAGGTTGGGCAAAGTGAGTGAGGATTCCACAAAGTTTTATTTCAGGAGCTTGTTTGATCGCTTCGATCAAGGACAGCGCGTTTTCCCACCAGACTCCCAGTCTTCCCATCCCCGTATCGATCTTGAGGTGTACGGAGATTTCCTGATTCTCTTTGCGGGCCAAAGCCTGAAAACGCTCAAGTTCTTCTTGGGAAGACAGGGCGGCGGTCAGATCGTAGTCAAGAAGGGCTTGGTCCTCTTCGGCAAGGAGAGGGCCCAAGACGAGGATGGGCCATCCCGACCCCATTTCTCTGATGTCGGCGGCCTCCTTCACGTTGGCAACTGCAAAGGTATCTACGCCAGTTTGCATGAGCCGGGTTGCAGTGGGATGAATGCCGTGTCCGTAAGCATCGGCTTTGACGACCGAGATCAGGCGGACCCCAGAGGGCAGGGATTTCCGAATCAGAGCAAGATTGCGCTCGAGCGCCGCCAAATCAATTTCGGCCCAGCAACGCATTCCTTTCATTTCGTTACCATCGAAAAGGTTTTCATTCCTTGCCTGCGGAAACCCGAGCGGGGTTCCATTTTTTAAAGGTAGGGGGAACGGGGGAGTAGACGACGGGAGCATCCGCCGGTTCGGAGACCGCATGCAAGTCTTTCAATCCTTCGGTGAGGGCCAAGTCGTATTCGATCATTTTGTCTTCGTCCATGGGTTCTCCGACGCTCCGCGGGTCTGGCAGGTGATGGCTTCCCGGAAACAAAGACAGGGCCTCCTTGCTTTCATAGAGTTTCTTGGTTCCGACCTCGCTCCCTTTGGCAGGAGTTCGGACAAACCGCCAACCTTTCCGGAAGGGCGCTTGCAGATAAAGCGGGGCTTGCTCGGTCATTCGGGATGCCAAGTCAAGTGCGTTGTAGGTCTGGAGCGAAACTTTTCCTCTCCCTTCCCAGATGACGGTTTTGGCGAAGGCCGCGGTGATGCGAAGCCCGAGGGTGGAGCCCGGGCCTTCGCAGAAAAAAAGCTTTTCTGCCTCGCATAAACTGAAGCCAACCTTGTTCAAGAGGTTTGAAACAGCCTGAAACAGGCCCTCCATGGCAGGCAGTTCAACGGTTTCCACATGAAGCCAGTCCATTTCTCTCGGGATGCCGACTTGGATCTTCGTCGACGAGGCATCCACAACCAAGGGGAACTTGGGGGGAGCGGGCTGTGGAGGTTTGTTCATCGACTGACTGCTTTGAAGCGATGAAATATCGACTAATACCGCCTACGCAAGTTGGTAGCGGGGATTCCGAGTTCCTCCCTGTATTTTGCAACCGTTCGACGGGCGAGCGCGATATCTTTTTCGGAAAGAAGATCAACGATTTTGCGGTCGCTTAGAGGTTTTTCCGGATCTTCCCCCTCGATGATGCTGCCTATGATTTCCTTTACGCTCGTATTGGACACGGTGCCTCCGTCCTTCCCGGAGTATCCGGGCGTAAAAAAATACTTGAAGGGGAAGGTCCCATGCGGCGTCTTGAGGTATTTGTTGGCTATGGCTCTGGAGACCGTGGTTTCATGGACCTCGATTGCCCCAGCGACTTCCGCCATGGTCATAGGCTTGAGCTTGGAACTCCCTTCGTCGAAAAAGCCCGCTTGTCGTTCGATGATTTTGCGGGTGATTCGTTCGATTGTATTTTGGCGTTGGTCAATCGAGCTTATGAGGAATTTCCCCGCCCTCATTTGGTTCCTTACGTATTCCTTCTCTTTGCTTGACAGCACTCCTTTGGTCATCAGTTCCTTGTAGGTCCGATTGATCTTGAGCTTGGGTATGTAATCGTTGTTCAAGCTAACCGCCCACTCTTCGCCAATCCGTTCGACGGTCGCATCCGCCGAAACGGATTGATTGGTGTCTTCCGAGAAACGCCTGCCCGGTGCGGGGTCAAGTTCGGCGATTTGCTCAATTGCCCGATGTATGACCTCCGTAGGTTGCGAAAGTTTACGTGATAGTTCGGGGACTCTCCTTCGTATGAGAAGCGGGAAATGATCTTTGACGATTTGATAGGAGTGAGACTCCACCATGTCTTGAGCTTCCATCTGCTTGAGCAGGCAGTCTTGCAGATCAAGGGAAGCGATTCCAATGGGGTCGAAAGACTGCAGGGTTTCCAAGCCGTATTGGAGATCTTCGAGAGCGATGCCCGAAAGCAAGGCCAAGTCGGACAGGTTGCCCGCAAGAAAGCCGTTCTCATCCAAGCTTCCGATCATGTATTCGCATGCTTTACGTTGGCCCTTGGTGATTACGACCAATTTCAGTTGGTCGAGCAAATGTTCCTGCAAAGAGGTTTCGGCAACCAGGGAATCGAAAAAGAATTTCCTTTTTTCAGCGGCGTCCGAGTTTCCCAACTTTGCCTCCCCTTCGTACTCCCTTTCGTAATGTTCGCGAAGGTCTTCCTCCATTTCCTTGAGGGCGGCGAATTCGTCGGAAAAATCCAAGTCGAGAAGGTCTTCCGAGGATTCCGCGCCTTCTTCGAGACTTGCCTCGGGGCTTTCGCTTTCCTTTTCCTTGTCGGACTCACCGGGGTCTTCGGGGAATTCCTCCTGCTCGCTTTCTTTGCTTTCCTCGGGAGAAGAAGTCGGTTCCTCCGCATCGAGACTTTCGTCGTTCGTCCCTACTTCTTCCAAAAGTGGGTTGGTCTGCAACTCTTCGAGGATGGCGGATCTCAGTTCAAGCGCGGGGACTTGAAGGATTTTTAGCGATTGACGAAGCTGTGGTGCCAGAACGAGGTTCTGAGTCTGCTTCTGTACTTGTCGCAGGCCCTGAGATTGAATCGCCATCTAGATCAGGATTTTTGCTTTTTTTGCTCTAGCTTCTCCTCATGCCATCTGAGTGCGGCGTTCTGTCCGTCCTCTCCGAACAAATCGTTGGCATACTTCGCTAGCTTCTCGTTGGTCGGACCATATCCCTCTCCGTAGATGAACTGTTCGAGTTCCACGAGCATCTCTTCGGAAGACTGATAGCGTTGCTCGCGGGGCCTTTTCAACGCAGTGTGGAGAATATGATTGAGTCTCGGATCAATATCCGAGCGAATCTCGCTGAAGTTCGGGATAGGGAGATTCAGGATGTTGTCGATGGTTTTTTCGTGATACATCTCAATCGGAGCATCTCCGATATCCTCGAAGATATTGCGGTTGAGCATCAGTTCGGACATGACGATACCGCAACAGAAGAGATCCGCCCGGGGGTCGGTGACTTCGCACCGAGCCTGCTCGGGAGAAAGATACTCGTCTTTGCCTGCGATTACTTCACCTTCCTGATTATACATCAGGTCGAGTGCCTTGGCTATTCCGAAGTCGGTCAACTTTACGTCGCCTTCCTTCGCAATCATTATGTTCTTGGGGTTTACGTCGCGATGAACGATCCCGAGAGGTCTGCCTTTGTCATCGGTCTTGAGGTGAGCGTAACCAAGTCCGCGGCAGATACGCGAAACGATGAAGACGGCTAAGTCGGCCGGGATATACTGACCTGTTTCCACGTGCCTTTCCAAAAACTCTTCGAGGTTCCACCCGGTGACGAACTCCATGGTCATGAAGTATTGCTCCCCGATCTTTCCCAAATGGTAGGTTTGAACAATGTTCGTGTGGATCAAGTCAGCTACAAGCTTGGCTTCTCCAATGAAATTATTCCTGAATTCTTCAATGGCGGAATATTCCTCGCGAATAAGCTTGATGGCGACGACTTTGCGAAACCCTCCGATTCCCCGTTGGGTAGCCTCGTAGACCAATCCCATTCCTCCCTCGGCAATCTTTCGGGTAAGTTCGTAGTGAACTTCGTTAAAAATGTGTTTCATTGATTTATAAAATGACTAGTCTTTGCAAACTACGGGTAAATGATGTTTTCATCAAGACAAGATTTGTCCTAATCGTTCTTTTTGGCGTTTTTGGCGCAAATCACGCTGCAAATGTACTTAGTTGACTCCACAACTTTTTAGTAAGATGATGTTTTCATGATTAATTTTACCGAGTCTGCCGTGAAAAAAGTTGCGGAAATGACGGCTGAATCCACGCCGGGCAAGTTGTTGCGGATTTTCGTAGAACCCGGGGGTTGCTCCGGTTTTGAGTACGGAATGTCGATCGACGAGCCTAAATCCACGGATCGGATAGGTGATTTTTCCGGTATCGGTTATGCAGTCGATGGAGACAGTCTTGAATACCTTTCTGGCTGCGAAATCCATTTTGACGATGGCTTGTCGGGTAAGGGTTTTGAAATTCGCAACCCCAATGCCGAGTCTACTTGCGGTTGCGGAAAGTCTTTTAATTGATGCCGTCCGGCAGGCTTTTTTTACTGGCCGTCGCGGTTGGCCTTTTGCACGCTCCGTTGCTCGCGGTTTTCAAGCGCGGACCTGTTGCAATGGAGCTTGTAAGCGAGCAAAAAACGGTCGTCGATGGAAAAGCATTCTGGGTAGGTTGGCGTATTGTCAGAGAAAAAGGTTGGCACACCTACTGGAAGCATCCGGGCGACGTGGGCGTTCCTCCTCGAATCAAGTGGTCTTTGCCTGACGGAATGAGGGCTGGCGAACTGCTTTACTCGCCCCCTCAGCAAGTGAAGATGGGGCAAGTAGGAGCATACGGGAATTACGGGGAAACGCTTTTCCTTTGTAAGTTCGAACCCATCGTTCCTCTGGATGTCGGCACTACGGTCAAAATATCGGGTAAAGCGTCTTGGTTGGCTTGCTCCCGTCAATGTAAACCCGGTTTTGCCGATTTGTTTCTGGAAATACCGGTGGGCAAAAAAGTGGAGTACGACCCTTTTTGGCGACCAAGATTCGAGTCATTTATGAAAAGCCTTCCCATGGATGCTCCGGTCGATTGGACGTTTGAAGCGGTTCGCAAGGGAGAACGCATTGAGCTTTTCTTGCCTGCCTCCTTGTCTTCGAAGGCAAGGGGACTTCGTTTTTTTGCTTATGGTCGCCAGATCAGATCTCATGCTCCCCAAGTTTTGCGAAAGGCTGAGAGTGGATGGGTTCTTTCCTTGACGCGTTCCTCATGGTCTTCGGGAGTGGAAAAGGAATTGAGTGGTCTTCTTTATCGTAAGGAAGGCTGGGGCGTTGCCGACAACCGAAACTATATCCGGATGCGGGCAATTTTAAATTCGGACTGATCCTTGAAGCGGAATGAACTGAGTTTTTAATGAAAATTTTTTATTGTCCAAAATCGGAGGCGAGTGGCATATTTGTAACAGTTTGATATCGACCCTGCAGCGCCTAGTGACTGAATCTTTTCCGCTCCGGTTTTTTGCATTGTAAAAAATTAAAATTAGTAAAAGTTCAAGATATGAAAAATTTCTGCTTCTTTTTCGTCTTCGTTGCTTTTTCGGCCTCACAAGGTCAGGAGCTACCGGGCACCGCAACCGAATTGCCCGGTGCTTCGACAACCGTTGCACCGGCAGTGGAGCCTGGTGCCGACCAGCCCGCCGCACCCAAAAAGGTGGAACTCGATCCAGTAACGGTGAAGCAACTGACCGACGTCGTTAAAAGCAACGTTTACGCTATGTCCAAGAGGAACGTGAACTTAGTGCTCAATACGATTCATCCGGAATCTCCTCTCGTCGAGAGCAGCAAGGATATGTTGACCTACATTTTCGCTCGTCTCCAACTGCGTTACACCTTGCAGCGCATCGAGGTGACCAAGGTCGAGCAAGGCGAGGCTCGGGTTGAAGTTCTTCAGGTTACCCAAAAACTTTCTGGAAACGCCGCATTTAGGGATAATCGAATCAAACTACTGCATACCTTGAAGCGGGATGGACAAAAGTGGAAGATCTTCAGCTCGGAAGCTCTTATGATCGAGTACCTGAAGTACTAATAGGGAACCACTTGCTTTTTACATTTCCTCCAAGGTTTCGATTCCCAGTATTTCCAAGCCGGAGCAAAGGTAAGTTTTGGTTCTTCGGCAAAGAAGAATTCTCAGGCTCTGTGTCCGTCGGTCTTCAACCATAACTTTATCGTTGTTGTAAAAGGAGCTGAAGTCAGTCGAAAGTTCGTACAAGTAGGTACACAAAAAGTGGGGCTTGAGTTCCCGTAGTGTTTGGCTCAATGCGAGAGGGAAAAAGGTGAGTTTTCGTGCCAAGGTTCTTTCATGCGGGGTTTCGGGGGGGCGGGCTTCCTCACTGCCGGGCGTCTCTTCGTTCTCTAATTTTCTGAAGATGCTACTTATTCGGGCTACGGCATACTGCAGGTAGGGGGCCGTATTCCCTTGCATGGCCAAGAGTTTTTCCCAAGAGAACACATAGTCGAGTGTCCTGTCCTGAGAAAGGTCGGCGTATTTGACGGCGCCAAGACCAATGGCTTGCGCTCGTTTGGAAACTTCTTCCGCTGGTAGTTCCGGGTTCTTCTCAATCACCATCCTGCTTGCCCGTTCGATTGCTTCGTTGAGGAGGTCAACCAATTTAACAGGTTGGCCGTCCCGGGTCTTGATCGCTTTGTTGTCTTCGCCGAGGATGGTTCCAAACCAGACATGGTCGAGTTGGGGAATTGCCCTTTTTTCGGCGTCGAACCATTTCCGAGCAGTGAGGAACAATTGTTCGAAGTGATCGCGTTGGCGACCATCGGTTACGTAAATGATTTGCTCGGCTTGCCATTCTTCCTTCCGAAACAAAAGAGTGGCTAGGTCAGTGGTGGCATAATTACTGGCGCCGTCTTTTTTGCGAACAAGAAGGGGTTGCTTGCAAAACCTCTTGTGCTCGGGGTGAAAAACGACCAAAGCCCCTTCGTTTTCTTCGCATATTTTATGTTCAAGCAGAGATTCGTAAACTTGATCGACTCGGTCGCGATAAAAGCTCTCTCCATGAGCATAGTCAAAGCGAACGCCGAGCATTTCGTAAATGGCCTCGAAAGAATCCATGCTCAGTTCCTTGATTTTTTTCCAAAGCTCAAGGTTTTCGGTGTTTCCTGCTTGAAGTTCCACGAGCTCGTTTCTGGCCTCCGCCAACGAGCTTTCGTCCTCTTTCGTCCATGCGGTTCCCTTGCGGTAAAGGTTTTCGAGTTGCGCGATCGGGTCTTCACCGAGTTGGTCTAGGGAAATCTTTTCGCGCTTGATTGCATAAAGCAGGATGCCGAATTGCGTTCCCCAGTCGCCCAAGTGGTTGTCCCGAGTCACCTTGTGGCCGCAGAAGGCCATCAGTCGGGCCAGGCTTTCACCGATGATGGTTGAACGGATGTGCCCCACGTGCATTTGCTTGGCCGTATTGGGAGAAGAGAAGTCGATCACGATCTCTTTCGGTTTCTGGACAAGGGCAGTGCCCGCCGCTTCTTCCGGTTGACCAAAAGCCTCGACCCATCCAAGTAGAAAACCAGGAGAAAGCTTGAAATTGATGAAGCCGGGGCCGGCGAGGGATACTTCCCAATCTTCGGTGAATGGAAGAGCATCCATGATCCGCTGGGCCATTTCACGCGGATTCTTCCCGATTTTCTTGGCGTAAGGAAGTACTCCGTTCGCTTGGAAATCACCAAACCTTTCGTCGGCCAGTCTAATTTGAGGATCAAACTCTCCCTCGAAATCGTCGAGAGATTCAGCCGTCTTGACTAACAAGGCCTCCAAGTTTTCGGTGCAGTCAAAATTGAATTTCATGGGCGATCATCCAAGCACTTCTAACGAAAGGGTCAAGAACCGTCCGAAATAAAAGGCTCGACTAGATTAGCTTATTTACTTATATATTAATGCCTTGCACTGATCCCCTTACCCCTCAACCAAGCGCGGAGAGCCGTTTATTATGCCAAAGGCCAAATTATCCAAAGACACTAAGCCGTCCTTTTCTTACTTGATTGAGAAGAAAAGAGACGGAGGTGAGTTTACCACCGAGGAAATTCGTTTTATCGTAGATTCCATTCTCGATGAGGAAATGCCCGAGTTCCAACAGGCTGCTTGGGTGATGGCGACCTTTTTCCAAGGTATGTCAGCTCAGGAAACTGCCTATTTTGCCGAGGAAATGATGCTTTCCGGAGAAGTGATCGAGATGATGGACGTATCCCGCCCCAAGATCGAGAAATACTCGACTGGTGGGGTGGGGGACAAGACTTCGCTCGTACTTGGTCCTTTGGCCGCTGCCGCTGGTGTTGCCATGCCCCTGATGAACGGAGACGATGAAGAGTTTCTTACCTCGAACAGCGAGAAACTGTCGGCTATACCCAACATAAACACCTCCATCGATTTGGAAGATTTTTCCGCCCAAGTCAGGAAAACCGGTTGTTCTTTCGCTGATTTGCACGAGGAAATTTCGCCTGTGGAAGCCATTCTTTACGAGTTGCGCAAGAAAATCGGAGCCATACCCTCCATTCCCTTCATTACCGCAGGAACCTTGAGCAGAAAATTGGCTGCCGGGGCCGAGGGTGTAGTCGTAGACGTCAAGTGGGGCAAGGGTTCCTTTATCAAATCCGCTGAAGACGCGAAACAATTGGCTCGTTCTTTGACCCGTGTAGGGCGAACCCTTAAAAGACGCTGTGTTGCTTTGGTAACGGACGTTAATCAGCCTTTGGGCAGTTGCGTCGGAGCATCTTTGGAAATCAAGGAGGCCATTGAGTTGCTGAAGGGCGAGGGTCCGGAAGATTTGCAGGACCTCGTGATGAAGCTTGGGATGGAAATCGTTCGTCTGGCTGGCGTAGCGGGTTCAACTCTTTCGGCCAAACAGACCGTCCGGAAGCACTTGGAGGATGGTACTGCTTTGGAGAAGTTCAAGGAGGTCGTCGAATACCAAGGTGGCAACAGCAAGGTTATCGATGATCCCGACAAGCTTCCAACCGCCAAACATACCAAAAAGTTGCCTGCGCCCAAGCGCGGATACGTCCACACGATTGATGCCGGGCAATTGGCTCGCGGCGTCCAGATTCTTGCTCACGGAGATGGCAAAAAGTTTGATCCCGCTTCGGGCGTTGCTGAACTTTGCAAGGTGGGAACCCAAATGAAACAGGGTGAACCTTTGATGATGATACACTACAACGACGAGAAGCGTTTGAATGCGGCAATGGAGTACTTCAAGGCATCCTATCGCTTGGCGCCCAAGAGGCCCAATCCTGCTCCTCTCGTGGTTGAGCGCGTTGCCTGAGTATCTTTCGTCTTCGCTTCTTTGCGGAAGGTTGCCAAGTAATTCAAACAATCATCCCTCCTGAAAAAAGGGAATAAACTTGATTTGCAGACTTAGGTCCGGCCCAAATAAGATCGGTCGCTTGTACTGATTTTGATCACGTCGTCTTTCTTGATGAACAGCGGGACTTGGACCGTGATTCCGGAAGAAACCAACACCGGTTTGAGCACGTTTCCGGCCGTATCGCCACGAACGGCATCAGGTGCTTCGATAACCTTGGCTTCTACGGAGGCAGGCAACTCGAGACGGATGGCTTCTCCGTCGACGAGCAATATGTCGTAGCTATTGCCTTCAACGAGAAAGTTTTCATCCTCTCCTATAATCTCCAAAGGAAGTATCGTATCTTCGTAAGTTTCAATATCCATGAAATGATGACCTTCCGCATCCTTGTAGCTGTATTCCAATTTTTGGGTCGAGGTATGCAGGAATTCGACGTTGTCCGTAGAACGGAACTTGGTCGTCGTCGTCGAACCGCTCTGCAGACTTCTCAGGGTCGTTTGAACGAACCCCGCTTGCCGGCCTTGAGTGCGATGGAGCATTTCCAAAACAAGGTGCGGAGAACCCTGATAGACGATTACGCGACCTTTGCGAATTTCCGTTGGTGAAGCCATGATTATTTCTGTTCTTGTCGATTGATGAGAGCAAATACATGGGTAAAGGTTTGACCCGATGTTGCAACACTATGTTCTATGAGATTGAAAATTCAATGACTACTCAAAAATCAACAATGGAAATAATTTCCTGGAACGTGAATGGTCTGCGGGCTTGCCGCAAAAAAACTTTCGATTCATTCGTTTCCGAAAAAAACCCTGATCTGCTTTGTCTTCAGGAAGTCAAGCTGAACCACGACGTTATTCCCGAAGATGACTTCGGATATCCTTTCAGGCATTATCACTTGGCTGAGAAAAAAGGGTATTCCGGTACGGCAATTTTTTCAAAGACCGAACCTCTTTCGATTCAGGAAGATCTTCCCGGGGGCGAGCATGACGGAGAAGGGCGCCTGATCACCTTTGAGTTCGACGGCTTCTTTTTGGTGAACGTTTACGTGCCCAATTCGAAAGGCGACCTTTCCCGTTTGCCCTATCGGTATGACTCCTGGGATCCCGACTTGAAGGATTATTTAATTCAATTGAGACAATCCAAACCCGTAGTCCTATGCGGCGACTTGAACGTCGCGCATCGTGAGATCGACCTAGCCAACCCCAAAACCAATCGTAAGAATGCGGGGTTTACGGATGAGGAAAGGGAGGGGTTCTCCAATCTATTGGCGGAAGGTTTTCTTGATTCATTCCGTCATCTGTACCCGGATAAAGAGGGGGCTTATTCTTGGTGGTCCTATCGGGCTGGAGCAAGAAAGAGGAACGTCGGATGGAGGATCGATTATTTTATCGTCTCCGATGACCTTGCGACTTCCGTGCGGGAGGCTAGCATTTTGCCCGAATGGGAGGGCTCCGACCATTGTCCGGTCGGTCTCTCCCTAACCTTGGCTTAATCCTTCGAATCCGTGAGTTTGAGCGGCAGGAAAAAGGAGAAGTTTTTCGGGCGGGTTCTGGAGCTTGCCCGTAAAGGATGGGGCGATACCCATCCGAACCCTATGGTTGGGGCCTTGATCATGGAAAGCGGTGAGATTGTTGCCGAAGGGTATCATCAAGCTTGCGGTAAGCCTCACGCAGAGGTCGAAGCCCTTGGGTCTCTTGGAAGAAAACCAAATCCCGGAGCGATTATGTTCATTTCTCTCGAGCCTTGCTCGACTCATGGGAAAACCCCTCCCTGTACCAAGGCAATTCTGGAGTCCGGAATAAAAAAAGTGTTCGTGGCCACGACCGACCCCAATCCAAAGCATGCGGGGAACGGATTCGATCTGCTCAGGAACGCGGGAGTGGAGGTGGAATTGGCGGACGAACCGACTCAAGTCAAAGCCGCACGACTGAACTTTATTTTCAATCATAATATCAACACGGGCCGGCCACTCATCGCGCTCAAGTTCGCGGAGTCCGCCAACGGCATGGTGGCTGAACGAATGGGGCGACCCAGTTCGGTGACGGGCAAAGAGGCAAGGGCGGACATGATGCATTGGCGTCGCCTTTTTCCCGCCATCTGCGTGGGTTCGGGTACCGTTTTGGCGGACGATCCATCCCTGACCTCCCGTTTGCCTGAAAATACTTGGAGCCCGGTCCGCCTCTTGGTGGATTCATCCTTGTCTACTTTGGGGGAAGGAGTCTCCCCAAGAAAGGTTTACGTCGACCAGTTTTCCGAGCGCAGCATCGTTTTGACTACCGCAAGGGGAATGCTTGATTCCGGAAGAGTAAAAAAAGCCAAAGAGCATGGAGTTCGTTTGATCGAGGTCGAAGAGTCTGCTTCGGGGGGAGTCGAACCTTCTTGTTTGCCCAAGGTTTTGTCGGATTTGAGCCTTCACGCCGTTTATTGCGAAGGCGGTCCCACCTTCGCTCGATCTTTGCTTGGCTCGGTGCAAGTCGACTATCTTTTCCGCTATCGTTCACCCAAGCTTTTCGAGGGAGAGGATGCCTTGCCCGGTCCGGGCTTGGATGACTATCCGATCCGGGAACCCATTGAGGAAGAGCTCGGTGAAGACAGGCTCGTTCACGGATTTTTATGAAGACTATATACTTGGCCTCGGGCAATGCTCACAAACTTGACGAATTGCAAACCGCTTTGGAAGAAGCGGGCTTGCCCATCAGAGTCGAAGGACCTGGGAGGATCGGTGGGATGCCCGAAGTGGAGGAGACGGAATCAACCTTCGAGGGGAACTCGCTTTTGAAGGCCGAAGGCCTGCGGTCCTGCGGTCCCTCGGATGGCTGGTTTCTTGCCGACGACAGTGGGATCGAGATTGATTCATTGGATGGACGCCCCGGAGTGATATCGGCCCGTTATGCCGGGTTGGATTGCGATGATGAGGCGAATAACGACAAAGTCCTTGAAGAAATGAAGGGAGTGGAGGTAGACGGTCGTTCTTGTCGCTTCCGGTGCGTGCTTGCCTTGGTCGGGGAAGGCGTAAAGAAAACCTTCTCCGGGGCTTGCGAGGGAACCCTGCTTTTCGAGCGACGGGGGAATGGGGGCTTTGGATACGATCCATTGTTTTTACCGGATGAAAGCGAATCCACCTTTGCCGAGATATCTCTTGAAGAAAAAGCCAAGATCAGTCACCGCGCTCGAGCTCTAGCCAAACTTGTTGATTGGCTGGAAAAAGGGCCGACGAACTAATTCAGTCTTTTGCCGATCCCCACCAATCCTTGTTGGGCTGGTAGTCTTCTTCGAGGAATCCGGCGTGTTGTTTTTCCAACCTTTGCTTGCCTGAGGATCTTATGTTTTCCCAACGTTCAATGCGTTTCTCGGGGTCATGCTTTTCATCTTTTACCGGGAACTTGGCCTTGGTTTTCCGAAGCCAGGCATCGAGGGTCTTTCTCATTTTCTTGGCTCGCTTGGCTTCCTTTGCGAACAGGTCCTTTTGCTCCCCCTGATCCTGTCCCAAGTGGTAGAGTTCATCCCGACCGTCTTCGTGGTAGTGGATGAGCTTCCACTTGTCCTCCATGATGATCGAACTTGGCTCGCCTCCTTGATTCCCATAGTGGGGATAGTGCCAAAACAAAGGCCGGGCGGAAATGGATTCGCCTTTCAGCAGAGGTACTAGGCTGACTCCGTCGACCTCTTGCTTCTTGGGTAAGGGAACTCCGCATAACTCGAGAAGAGTTGGGTACCAATCGACTCCACTTACCGGGGTGTCGCTTCTGGAACCGGATTTGGTTATGCCGGGCGCCTTCAGGTAGAAAGGTTCTCGGATCCCGCCTTCCCATTGGCGTCCTTTGCCCCCCCGGAGAGGAAGGTTGGAGGTTGCGTAGGCGTCTCCGGAGGAAACCCCGCCGTTGTCCGAAGTGAAGCAAACGATAGTGTTCTCGTTGAGTCCATGCTCGTCGAGTTTCGCTAGAACCGTCCCAATCGCATCGTCCATGAGCTCGATCATACCGGCATAGATTGGACAGTCCTGAACTTGCCGGACGTTGAGTCTGCGGTCGAAGAGGAAGCGTTCTTCGGTCAGACCCATTTTTTGAGCTTTGGTACGGTATTTCTTCCAAAGCTCATGGGTTGTCTGAATCGGTCCATGCACGGTGTAAAAGGAAAGATAGGCGAGGAAGGGTTGATCCTTGTGCTTTTCGATGAAGTCGGCGGTTTCCTTACCGAGACGCATGGTGAGAGATTCTCCAGCCGGTCCGGACTCGAGGTTGGGGTTTTGCCAAGGTGAGAAAAAACCTCCGCGCGGGCTGCCGACGTCCCACCCGCCCTTGTTGATTTTGAAACCGTGGTCCGTGGGCCAGGAACCCTTACCCCCCAAGTGCCACTTGCCGGCGAAGAAAGTCTTGTATCCATCGGCCTGCATCGCCTCCGCCAAAGTAATCTCGGAAGCCCTCAGGTTGCGTTCGTATTCCGGTGGAAGGAGACTGTCGTGGCGTTTCGTTCCTCTCCATGCTTCTCCAGCCCTGTCTCCTATCCAAGTCGTGATCCCGTGATTGGGCGGATATTTCCCAGTCAGGATACTTGCTCGCGAGGGGCTGCATACCTGACATGTTGCGTATCCGCGGGTGAACTTCATTCCTTCTTCGGCGATACGATCGACATGGGGGCTTTCGTAGAAGGTGGAGCCTTCGTTGCTCAGGTCTTTCCACCCCATGTCGTCCACGAGGATGAACAACACGTTGGGTTTCTTGGCCTGGGATGAGATAAGACCGAGTGTGAGTCCGATGAGGATGAGGAAGATTTTGCGTGCCATTGTCCTAGTTGTGAAAGCTCGAATCTCGTTGGCAACCTTGAAATGAAAGAAGTCGCCGAGTTTGCGGTTTGGCCCCAAGGGCTTCAACGCTTAGCTCAATCCGTCCAATGCGTCGTTGAAGAGGGCACTCGGTCGCATTGCGGCGGAAGCTTTTCGTTCGTCCGGTAAGTAGTACCCGCCGAGGTCCACCGGCTTGCCTTGGGCGGCGTTGAGCTCTTCGACGATGGCCTGCTCGTTTTTACGCAAGGTGTTGGCGAATGACCCAAAGCGTTCTTGTAATTCGGAGTCTCCTTCTTGTCCGGCAAGGGCTTCCGCCCAGAAGAGAGCCAAATAAAAGTGACTTCCCCGGTTATCCAATTCATTGACCTTGCGGGAAGGTGATTTATTCTCATCGAGGAATTTACCAATCGCATCGTTGAGGCAATCGGCCAAGACCTTCGCTTTGGCGTTGCCGCTTTTTTCGGCCAAGTCTTCCAAGGAAACACCGATTGCCAGAAACTCGCCGAGGGAATCCCAACGGAGATGTCCTTCCTCTACGAATTGCTGAACGTGCTTGGGTGCGGATCCGCCCGCCCCTGTCTCAAAGAGGCCTCCTCCGGCAAGCAAGGGGACAATCGACAGCATCTTGGCGCTTGTTCCGAGTTCGAGGATGGGGAAGAGGTCGGTCAGGTAATCACGCAGAACGTTGCCGGTTGCCGAAATGGTGTCGAGTCCGTTCTTGCACCGTTGGCAGGTAGCTTTTGTCGCTTCGATGGGTGGAAGGATGCTAAGGTCCAATCCCGCGGTATCCAATTGGGGGAGCTCGGCCTGAACGTAGGAAATGAGGTTGGCATCGTGCGGACGATTCTCGTCCAACCAGAATATAACGGGGTTCCCGCTCAGGCGGGCCCGGGTTACGGCCAATTTCACCCAATCGACAATAGCGACTTTCTTGGTTTGGCACATCCGCCAGAGGTCGCCGGTATGTACCTCGTGAGAAAGAAGTTCGTTTCCGTTTTCGTCGAGCACCCGGATCGTCCCCGGTTGCTCGATCTCGAAGGTCTTGTCGTGAGAACCGTACTCCTCGGCCTTCTTGGCCATCAATCCAACGTTCGCGACGTTCCCCATGGTGGTGACGTCAAAGGCTCCATGCTCCTTGCAGAAGTCGATGGTTGATTGGTAGACGCCTGCGTAATTGCGGTCGGGTATGACGGCCTTGGTGTCCTTTGGGTTGCCATCGGGTCCCCACATCCGTCCAGAGGTTCTTATCATGGCGGGCATGGAGGCATCGATGATTACGTCGCTTGGAACATGCAGGTTGGTTATGCCCTTGTCCGAATTGACCATGGCGAGGGCAGGGCGGTTGCCCAATTCTTCTTCCAACTTGGACTGGATGGCAGACTGTTTTTCGGGGCTCATGGTCTCGAGCACTTGGTAGAAATCACTCAACCCGTTGTTTGGATTGAAACCGGCGCTGGTAAACTCGTTTTCGAATTCTTCCAGCACGTCTCCGAGATAAGCTTCGACGCAATGGCCGAATATAATCGGGTCTGAAACCTTCATCATGGTCGCTTTCATATGCAACGAGAACAGAACGTTCTCCTCGAGAGCATCGTCAAGTTGCTCGGCGAGAAAGGACCGAAGGGCGCTACGGTCCATTGCCGAAGCATCGATGACCTCTCCTTCAAGCAATAAAAGTCCTTCTTTCAGGGTTTTCTTTTCGCCGGATGAGTTGATGAACTCGATCTTCACTGTCGAGTCTTGCTTGATAACGACTGATTTCTCGCTTCCGTAAAAATCTCCCGATCTCATGTGGGCGACGTGAGTCTTCGAGTCGCTCGCCCAGGAGCCCATTGAGTGGGGGTTCTTTTGGGCGTATGCCTTGACCGGTTTGGCTACCCTGCGGTCGGAATTACCTTCCCGGAGAACGGGGTTTACCGCAGAACCCAGGACTTTTGCATAGGTTGCCCGAACCGCTTGGTCTTCATCGGATTGAGGATCCGTCGGGAAATCAGGAACGGAGTAACCTTTGCTTTGCAGTTCTTTGACTGCGTCTTGGAGTTGGGGGACCGACGCGCTGACGTTGGGGAGTTTTACAATGTTCGCCTCCGGTCGGGTAGCCAATTGACCCAATTCCGAGAGGGCGTCTGAAACACGTTGATCGGGCTTCAGGGCATCGGGGAAATGCGAGAGGATTCGACCTGCCAAGGAAATGTCCTTAAGCTCGAAATCGATTCCGGTGCCGGTAGTGAAGGCACGCAGGATGGGAAGGAGAGAGTGGGTCGCCAAGGCCGGAGCCTCGTCCGTCTTAGTGTAGGCTATTGTGGAGATCGAAGACATGAGTGGTTCAAAGTTAGGAAAGAGGACAACCTAAAGGCCTCCTTGCATACCTGCAACCTTGTTCGAGGAAAAACTGGGTACTTCATTGGTCTTTTTCTTTGCTTTTCGAAAATAAGTTTAAATGATTGATATGATGAACAATATAATTGCTTTGAGTGTTGCCATGGTTTTGGTCCTGTCGGTCCATGGACAGGAATGGCTTTCCTTGACCAACCTGAAAGGAGTTGCCATCGAGGCCCGGGTTCTTCAGTTGAAAGGCGATCGAGTCCAGTTGATGGGAAGAAATGGGACAACCTACGTGATTCCCATTGCAGTCCTTTCTCCTCAAAGCAGAAAGCTAATATTGGAGCAGGCTAAACCGTCTTCCAATGCTCCGTCGTCGGTTGGTCCCAGTGAGCAGTCGGTTGAAAGCGCATTTAGTTTCGAGCAAATGAACGAGACCTTTGCTCAGCCTTTGTTCAAAGACTTTTCTCTTTGGGATGATGATCCGAAGGAAGTGGGCAAGAGGTTGGGTTGGCCACAGGAATCATCGACGGAGAATTCGGTCAGCTTCAGGTACTATGCATCAAAATCCTATGCGTTGTTGGGGGCGAGACCTTATTCGGCGGCTTTGTACGGTTCACCGGGAAAAACATTGGGTTTGTCGGTCGTATTCGCCAACAAAGGGGATTGTTTTGCATCTGCAGGGACCGCCGAAGCTCATTTCAAGGAGGGCTCCATCACCAAAGACCCCAAGGTTTTGCAGCAATGGATCGATCGTGACGAGGCAAACATCAAGGAAACCCTGGAAAAGGTCTTGGGCAAACCGCGAAGACAAAATTATGGACAGGGTTCCTCCAAACGAAAAGTTTCCCGATGGGATTGGTCGGGGCATAGCTTTTTGCTTTCCGTCGCCGAAGGTGACTTCGTTAGCCTTGCCGTCGAATCCGTCGAATCCGCGGATGCCCGGGGCAAGCCTAAAAAAGTTGCGGACATGCACATTCGCCGGGTGCATCGGGCGAACGTGGAAAATCGAACAAACGGGGATGCCGTGATTCGAAACATCCCCATGGTTGATCAAGGTCCAAAGGGTTATTGTGTTCCAGCGACCTTCGAGCGCTGCATGAGATATATGGAAATTCCGGCTGATATGTATTTGTTGGCAATGGCCGGCAGCACTGGGTTGGGTGGTGGAACTCATACTCCGACCTTGGTCAAGTCGGTGCAGCAGGAAGTCTGGGCGGCGGGTCGAACTTTCGATGCCTTGTCGGGTCATCCGAGTTTCCGTGAGATTCAGCGTATGATCGATTCGGGCGTACCCATATTATGGGGTTTGCACTCGACTGAAACTTTCAACCGTATTGCGAACAATCGAACGACCGAAAGGAAGTCGATCAACTCAAAGGATTGGAAGAAAACGGTGGAGGAAGAGTCCGAGGGCATCCTCAAAAGACCGAAGCCCCACATTCAGGACAGCAGGCATATTTGCATCATTCATGGCTACAACAAGGAAACCGAAGAAATCGCCTTTACCGATTCATGGGGTGAAAGATACCGCGAGCGATGGATTTCGGCGGCCGAGGCCGAGCATTTTTCTCAAGGTCGCTGTTGGGTAATCAAATATTGATTTGGATTGGGTTTGATTTGGTTTGGGCTTGAACCCAGGATCCCGAGTTACTTCTTGCCGAAATTACCGTCTTCACAAGCCTTGAGGAAGGATTCGCCGGCGGACTTTAGGTCTTCCCATTCTCGGCGTATTCTTTTGGTGTCATCAGGGCAAATTTCTCCGTCTTCCGAATAGGTTGCTGAAACGATTTGAAGAAGATCCGAAAATTCGCTTACCAATTTTTGAGTATGGGCAAAAAGATTTTTGGTCGCGTCTTCATCGACCTTGGGATTCGGGCAGTAAAAACCGTCCGCTTTTTGACAGAGCCATGAAATGATTTGCTCATCCCCGGTGGCTTCGAAGATTTTGGCAAGTCGGTCAAGCGGGTTGGTGGCCCCGCTGTCGGTTGGTTCGTCCCCGGGTTGACACCATTTGTAAAGGAGGGAAGGTGAGACCCCGAGATCCGAGGCAATGGTTTTGACACCGACGTGCTCCATGGATCCCTTGAGAACTTCATGTGATTTCATGGACCGACTATAACCTCCGTTTATGGTCTTTAACCATTATAAAAATTAAAATGTATTATAATTGGATGCGGACCTATCGAGCTAATTGGGGGCCTGTTTCCAAAGGGCGTCAACAAGTGACATTTTTTTACCTGACAAGAAAGAGTGTGTTTGGTTTGAACTCTGTTTCAATGTAGTAGGATGAGGCTGGGACAACTAAGCGAACCTACGAAGCAATAAATGCGTTTGCTCAAGGGCTTGATCAATGGATGGACCGTACGCAAATACGCCCTCGTCGTGTCCTTCCGTTACAAAAAACCCGCTGTTCTTACCACTCTTTCTGACGATGCGATCCATAGCGATTGCCATTTGGGGTGTTCCGTACTCAATGTCTTTTGGGGTCTTTGGAACCGAGCCGTCAAGGAGCATGGAATCGAAAATCTTTCTATTGTGGAAGTGCATGACCGAACGGATCGACTCTTCGGCGGAGTAAATCGCGCCATGGGTCATGGACTCGGAGGACGCCTTGGTTCTGCCCATTGCCCTCACTTGATTTTTTTCCAGTTCAAAAGATTCGATCAGGCAATAGTCGTGTTCCCGGAGGATTGGGATTCCGCCCGTAGCCGTCCCCGTTATGATGAATTCAAGTCCTGAATTTCTCATGCTGACGTTTCCAAAGCCGATGCCATTTGGATAAGTTCCGATCAAGCCGAGTTGATGAAGACTTCCCCTTGCATTATTGAGTTTTTCCCAATCCGGGTGCTTCGGAATATCTCCTTGCGTCATGGAGAGTGAAAACTTGATGTAGCCCTCGTCAAAGTTCACTCTTTTTTCGTTCTGGAAAAAGCCCAAGGATCCCTTCCTCCGAAGCATCGCAGATTCCTCTTTCGCAAATGAGTTTGTCCACGAGTCGAGCCGGGGTAACGTCGAAACCCCAGTTTTTCGCCTTGGTTTGCGGCGGGCAGTGCCGAACGCTCGCCCACTCGCCATTGGAACTGGATAAACCGGAAACCAAGGTGACTTCGTCGGGCGATCTTTCTTCTATGGGGATGTCTTTGATCCCATCCCGGATTGTGAAATCAAAGGTGGAGGAGGGCAAGGCGACGTAAAAGGGAACGTTGTTGTCCTTGGCGGCGAGGGCTTTCAAATAGGTTCCGATTTTGTTTGCGACGTCCCCGTTCGCGGTCGTTCGGTCGGTTCCGACCAAGACCATGTCTACCAAACCGCGTTGCATCAAATGTCCCCCCAGGTTATCCGTAACAAGAGTGTGGGGAACTCCGTGCTGGCCAAGTTCCCAACAGGTTAGGCTAGCGCCTTGATTTCGGGGCCTGGTTTCGTCGACCCAAACATGAACTTCAATACCGGAGTCATGGGCGGCATAGATGGGAGCGGTTGCTGAACCGTAATCGACGAAGGCCAGCCAACCTGCATTGCAATGAGTGAGGATATGAATGGTGTCTCCTCCTTTTTGGGTACTGGCTTCGGCAATGATTTTCTTTCCGTGTCTTCCAATCTTTCTACAAAACTCAGCGTCCTCGTCCGCAATCCTTTGCGCTTCGGCTTTTGCCGTTTCTCTTTTTTGATCCGGGTTTTCGCACGAGGAGAGCTTGTCGAGCATTCGGTCGACAGCCCAAGCCAGATTCGAGGCGGTGGGCCTGGTCGATTTGAGTTTTTCGGCAAAGCGAATCAAGTCTTGATCAAAGGTTTTGTTTCCCGCTTGAAGGGATGCCAAGTATATCCCGAAGCCTGCGGTCGCTCCAATCAAGCCGGCACCCCGAACCTGCATTTGCTCAATCGCGAAGCACGCATCTTCCACGGATCGCAAGTCCACGGTCTCAAAGCGGTGCGGGAGGGCAAGCTGGTTTATGATACGAACGATGCGATCGTTCGTCGTACTCAGCCAAATCGTACGGTAGCTTGTATTTTCTACCTTCAAAGCAAACTAGAACCAGATTCGGAAGCTTGTCCCCAAAGTCCAACCTTCGTAAACGTCCGCTCCCTCCGAACAGAGGTCATCGCGCTGAATGCCACTGATGATCTTAAGGTGTTCTCCGCAAAGGTAATAATTAAGACCAAGGTAGAGGCCATGGTGACTGTCGCCCCTGCCGCCGTTCAAGTTCAAAGCGGAGTCCCGGGCACCAGCCAAAGGAACGTATCTGCTGTTCAGTTTTAGTCCATTGGCTTGGTCGGAGCGTTGATGAAGATAACGACCCACTAGTTTGAGTTTTTCGTCCTTGATCCAGTACATCGGCATGAGCACGACTCCCCAAAAATCACCCTGTTGGTCGATGCTTTTGGCCGAACCGCTTTTACTCAGGTTTCCATTGTCGCCGAAAGCCAGAGTGCTGTGCAGAGCCCATGGGCCGTTTCCAATCCGATTGACCAGGGATAGGGTCCAGTCCATGCCCCCGGCCAAATGGTCTTCGGTGTTGCCACCATCTTGTTTGTAGAAGGAAATCCAATATTCTTGCAGATCATATGAGCTTGCCTCCGAATAGTCCCCCAACCAGGAGGCGTAGTATACTTTGCTGTCCTCCCATCCGCCAACGTAATCTTCGTAAGTGCCTGAGAAAACAGCGGCGTCGAAGGTGTGAATGCCGCTCTTCCACTTGGCCCAGGTAGCCATGGGGTTACCCTTTTCCTTGTCATAGAGCCAAAGTTTGTTGGAGAACGAGGAGCGCTCCAGGCAGTTGATTACGGTGGACGACCGTTGCCATTCGTCCGCCATCCGACCAGTTCTTCGGCCGTAACCGAGCTCCAAAGAGTCCACTGCGGAAACATCCCAGAACCGTCCTGCATCAAAGGTAATATTGGCGGCCCGAAAGGTTTCGTGTCCCCATTGGCGGTAGTTTCCCCCGGAGGCATCCGGGTAGTTATGCCGGTCGTTTGACAACTGACTGACCGCCTTGAATTTCCAATAGGTTCCGAACGTACCCGACAACCCCATCCAAAATCGACGGAATTCCTCGAAATCATCATTGAAGGATTTGCCCGTAGAGTCTTCCCCGTCGATATGACCAATCTGATGTTGATAAGACAGGAAGAGCTTGGCGCTTTGCAGACCGTTGGCCTCGGGTTTGTCGTAAAACTTCCCGAAATTCCGAAGCTTGGCGCAGTCGTCCTCGATGCTGACGGTGTTTTCAAGTGCTTTTTCGCTGTCTTGCGAGAAGGAATTGCCAAGCGGGTACAGGAGCAGAAAGGTCAGGGCGATCTTGGGCAAGTCGCGGGCGAAGGATAATTTGTTCATTTTGCGATGGTTACTTCATTCGGTATGACAGGTCAATCGGCATTCCGTATCTGAACTTCCCTTTCTTCGGCAAATCTGTCATGTTTTTGATTATGAACGCCAAAGATTACTTTTTCCTCGGTCTTTTTACCCCGCATTCGGGAGACCGAAAAACCTTGCAGACCCAATTGAATTGGACTTTGCGCATTACGGCCGCTTTATGCTTCATCGGACATGGAACATGGGGTTTGATCACTAAGTCGGGTTGGCTTCCATTCTTCGCTTCCCAGGGAATCGAGGGAGAACTTGCATGGACCCTGCAGCGGCTCATCGGGGCTTTCGACATAGCCATGGCCTTGCTTCTCCTTTGGCGTCCCAACCGGGCTGTCATTCTTTGGATGTTCCTGTGGGCCCTCTGGACGGCGATTCTCCGGCCATTGGCGGGCAACCTCGACAAACCCGTAGAGGTGACGGAGGGCCAATGGGTCGTCGAGATCAGGGAGGAAGCTCGGTCCGACAAGACTCAGACTTGGGAATTCTGGGAGCGGGCCGGGAATTGGGGACCACCCTTCATGCTCTTGGTCATGGGAGGGGCGTTTGCCGTAAGGAGGAGTGATTTACTCGGTGCCTACAAAGAGCCGGAAATCAAAGAGTCGACGATTGATACGATCTTCTTTCTTTGCAAGCTCTGCTTGGGCCTTCTTCTCATTGGGCATGCGGG
>TARA_B100001057_G_scaffold458140_1_pt1 | contig 34898 bp, 31 predicted proteins | sample TARA_B100001057 | Tara Oceans TARA_B100001057 (sample SAMEA2621839) | marine metagenome | biome: marine biome (ENVO:00000447); feature: surface water layer (ENVO:00002042); material: "saline water (ENVO:00002010), including plankton (ENVO:xxxxxxxx)" | depth 5 m | reverse complement strand
TGTAACTTGTAGTTCATCATTATAATTTTCCTGAATCTCTTTAACCATTCCCATGGTTGCGTGCCCCCCCTGAGAATAACCAATCAAAAATAATTGTGAATTTGGCATTACTCCTTTATCATAGGCAAATTCTTTCCCAAGAATTATCAAATCGATAGCTGAGGAAGATTGTGTGTCAGCATGCATATAGTTATGAAAGCCAACACCCTCACCAAGTCCTATAAAATCACTCATGAACACAATATAGCCATGTGAGGCCCCAACAACTCCAATAACATTATTATCACTATTAATATTAGAAGGCACCCAGGAATCACTGGCAGATGTGCCATGTTGCCAGCTTAAAACTGGGCTAGGACAAATGGTTCCTTTTGGTAAATAAATACCTCCAGAACAAAGAACTAAATCACCATTGTGGTTAGGAGTGAAATATAATATTTTATATCCATCAACTTCAAAATTTATTTCTCCAGTGTTAGATGGCAAGCCATTGGAGCTATACATTTCCTGGATCTCATTGAGAGACCAACTTTTAACTAATTCATAAGAAACTATTTGGGATGAACAAATGAAAGAAATAAATAAATAAATAAATAAAATTGTTTTCATAACTGATATTTAAATATAGTATTTAAATATCAATTCCTACAAGTTTCTTCTTACCTTATTTTTAAATAATTTTCTTAGTTTTTTTGGGCAATCTAAATACCATTCTCCTCTTTTGTTTAAAGAAACAACAAAATCTCTTCCGCCGTTTGGATTTTCAAATTTAGCAATAACTTTACCTCTTTTATAATATCCAAAACCTCCTTCACTATAATCTTTTTTTAATCTCCAAGTATCTTGATTATAATTATATTTAAAATACATATGTCTGTGATTAGTTGAGTTCAAACTGAAAAATTCTCCTAAAAAGAGACCAGCAAAAAAACCTGCACCAAAATTATTATGCTTCTGTGAATAATATTTTTTATTGTTGTCCTTAAATTGTTTCTTTTGAGCAAAAGTATCAGTAGAATTTAATAATATAAAAAAAGCCGAAAGAAAAAGAATTTTTTTCATAATAATTGTGTTATTGATTTATATATTTGAATAAATACAAATTTTGTGCCAAAAAAAAATACTAAATACTTTTCTTTACCAAAAACTCTATTTACCAGCACTCTGATATTTCTTGCTTTCTCATTATCACAAATGCTTATTTTAGGCTGTTTTCTAATAAGTGAAAACAAAGAAATAAATCAAATTTTATCAGATCAAAATTTAATAGAAAGTCAAGCATATAATTACATAAATCCCATTTCTATATTTTCAAGCCTATTTGGAATTCTTCTAATAATTATTCTTGCTAAATATATTTTAATATCACCCAATAATTCTAAAATAAAGTTGAATGAAATTATTCCAATTGACTTCCCTCCAATTAAATTAATTTTTTTTTGGTTGTTTGTTTTATTTGGATTCTCTATACTTATTTCAATATCTTCGAACTGGCTAGAACTATTTAATGAAACAACTTTTACTAATCAAATTCTAAGCTCATCTAATAACATTTTATTGCTGTTTTATGGAATTGGTATTGCTCAACCCATATTTGAAGAATTACTATTTAGAGGTCTTTTATTTAAAGGCCTCAATGAACGTTTGGGTGGATCATTAACAATAATTGTAACTTCTATATTGTTTGTAATTCCTCATATTCAATATGATTTTTCCATATTAATACTTGTACTTTTCCCCAACGCATTAATTTTAGGTTTATGTAGATTAAAAACTAAAAGTTTAACAATACCTATAATTCTTCATTGTGTAAATAATATATTTACTCTTATGATAGGCATTTGGAACTAATGCATGTATTCAAAAATCTTTTTTGTTATTCTAGTCAAAATTGATTTAGGGATAAATTTCACTAGAAAGTAAGATATGTTGTTTGCTATTCCCGGAATAGCTATTCTTTTTTTATTCATCAATTTTTTATATCCAAAAACTGCAACTTGTTTGGAGCTAGCAGTAAATGGACTTGTAAATAATCTGGCTGTTGGTAAAAATCCTGCTCTCTTTTGAAACCCTGAAATTGTTGGACCTGGACACAAAACAGTTATTGAAACATTATAGTCAGTTAGTTCTTCACAAAGTGCTTCTGAAAAAGCTAAAACAAAGTGCTTTGTGGCGCTATAGACACTCATCAGTGGACCAGGTTGGAACGCAGCTACCGATGCTACATTCAATACTTTACCATAGTTGTTTTTTTTCATATTAACTAAAAAATACTTTGTCAACTCAGTTAAAGATAAAATATTTAAATTAATCATATCTTGAACGTCAGTTAAATTATTTTCAATGAAATTTCCGTATATCCCAAAACCTGCATTATTAACCAAATAATCTATACTTATTTTATTTAATAAACAATATTCTAAGACTTTATTTGCAGAGTTTGGGACCGCTAAGTCGCAAGCAATGATATCAACATTAATTTTATAATCCTTAATAGTTGATTTCTTTATTTCTAACATTTTTTTCTTGTTTCTAGAAACTAATAATAAATTAATACTATCTGCGGCAAATAATTTTACTAATTCAAAACCAATTCCTGAAGTAGCTCCAGTGATCAAAGCAGTTCTTTTCTTTTTCATATCTTGTTAAATCTGTTAACATTAATATCTGAATTAATTTTCTCTTTTCTAAAAATATTTGATAATAATATATTAGCTAAATAGGATGTCATTAGAACTCCTCTTGATCCTAGACCATTCATTAAAAAAATATTTTTGTATTTATAATGAGGACCAATGATAGGTCTTCTATCAAAAACTGATGGTCTTACAGCAATACTTTGACTATTAATTACAAAAGTGAAATCTTTAATCTTTTTTATTTTTTTTATAATTTCATTTTTAGATTCTACTGTACATTTTAAATATTTAAGATCATGATTAAATGTAGACCCTGCTATATAATTATCATCACCTAAAGGAATAGTCGTAACTCCAGAATGGATAATTTCATTTATTTTTAAGTTAGGGCTGAAAAAATTAATAACCTCTCCTTTTGTCATCTTAAAATCAAGATAATTAAAAAAACTATTTTTAATTACAGCAGATCCCTCACAAAAAACTAAATATTTACACATGTATTGCTTATAATTTATTGAATTATCGTTAATATTTAATTTTTCATGAATGAAATGCTCATCGCTGATTAATAAATTATTACTAAGATAATTTCTAAATGTATCTAACATCAATTTAACATCAACCCAGCCAGATTTTTTAACAACTCCAAATGGCTTGATAATATTATCAAGAAACTTTAAATTCTTTGACATATATGGACTTTTTTTTGGAGATACTTGTTTTTCTAACCAATTGTTTTGATCAAATGTTGAATATAATAATTTATGAATGTTTTTTTTGAAGTTGATTTTAGTATTAAATTTTTTTTCAAATTCATATAAATAATCAAACATATCCTTCAATTGATTATCTACCTCCCAACTTTTTGTGAACCACTTTAATACTAATGGATTGTATAAACCTAATGCAATTGATGAAGTAGAATTAGGATTGTATTTGTCAATAACTAGAATAGAGTATTTTTTTTGTAGTAATTTAAAAGCTAGGCTGGTACCAGCAATACCTTGACCAACAATGATAAAATCAACTTTTTTTTTCAAAATTTATATGACAAAAAAAAACCTCCGAAAGGAGGTTTTTTATTTTAATAATTTAGTATTCCCAAGCATTGTGCTCATATGTTCTAATACTTTCTTTAATTCTTTCGGCTTCCAATAGTTGGGCTAATTTATTTTTTTCATCAATATACCGATCTATAGTTCTATCATAAACGTTAGATTCTTTAACTATATGTGAATTAAAAAGCCTCCTTTGAAAGTACTCATCAAAAGACATCCTGTCCATCATATTTTGTTCATTATAAATCTTATGATTAACTAATAACTGTCTAATCTCCGGATAAAAATAAGTTCCCACACTTGCTAAGTCATCTTCACCTGTCTCCGAATTTGTATAAGTAACATATGGACTAATAGAAATAATTCTTACTTCCATTTTTGATCTTCTTTTATCAAAAAACCAATCCTCAACTATTCTGTATTTAACTAAATTAGAAGATTTATAGGGCGTGAGCACAAGAATCTCATCTTCAACATCATCTGCTTCTTCAATAAATTCATCATCATCAAAATCATCAAAATCATCCAGGACTGCTTCCGATCTAAGATATCTTAACACACCTTTTCTTTGACCTTCACCTTTTAATTCAAACTCAGAGTACTGTCTGGACATTCTTGAATTATAAACATTAATCTGACCTACCCATGCTGCATCAAATAATATTTGAAACAAATTTTTTCTAGCATCTATTCCAGAAAAAACTTGATTATTTTGTAACGTTGTTAATCCACCTGCGCCATCAGACATATGGTCATCATACTCAATAGTATGAGGATATTTTAAAGGGATATTTGCTGGTTCACTAACAAATACATCTCTAGTAACTCTAGTTCCCCAAATTACATCATCTTCACTCACATACGGCAACTTTGCAACCTCCCACATTCCTTGCTTTTCTCTTGAGCTCCAGTAAGCAGCATCTTGCCATCTAGTTTTTCCATTATCATCATTTTCTTTATCATAAATAATATTACCAGCACCATCACGCTCATAATCCTTCCAAGTTGTACTTGGATCGTTTGGATCTTGAAATAAATTTGTCTTTGAAACTGGTTCAAGATAACCAGATGCAGCATCTGATTCACTGTAAGGATTCTTTTTTAGATTAGTCTCTAAATTGTATGTATTATTCATTAAAGAGTCCTTAACTGTTATTTTGGTTCTATTTTTTGTATTATCATCATTTTGAGCTATTGCAACTGAAGAGCTTAAAATTAAAATTATTAAGAAATATATTTTTTTCATAACTGAATTATTTAACGGTTATTGATAAAGATGTTTTTATTGACTGCTCATCAACTTTCTTCTTATTTTCAAAAACATTGACTTTCATGTTAGTAAAAGTAAAAATTTGACCAGGTCTCGCATTAGCAAGTACTGCCTGGATTGGCTTAAAACCTCCTCTTTTGAGTGTTTTAGTTTCGCCTGTACCATCCTGTTTCTGCCAACTTACTTTACAAGATTTTATTTGATATTGTAAATCATATATAAATGATGGATCTGTTTTCGCTTGAACCTTGGTAAGTTTTCTAAGGTTGTCAACAGAGTATTCTCCACTTGGCCTTCCTCCATTAAAAGAAATTAATGGGGGAGCTAGTGGATAAATTGTATATGTCGCTACATCTCCGACTTTTCCTTTTCCTTTAACAGAAACCCACAACTTTACAGTTTTATTTACTCCTTTATTAACTGTAACAGTAAATTTTCCCTTACCTTTTTTTGATATTTTTATATCACTGTAGTCAGATTTCAGTGTTAAGTCATTTGGGCTATATCCTGGTACAGCAACTGTAAAGTCATTTGTAACACCAATATATAATGCCTTTAAATTAGTTGCTGAAACTACTGACATAGCTTGTTCAACAACAATCTCTGTAGCCCAAGGGTACTCCAATTTACCATCTTCTTCAATGTCAGATACAACAGTTATTACTCCTCCAATCCATTGTTTACCAGATCTTCCCATTTTTTCATTCCATTCTCCCATACCATCGAAATTGGCACTAATTGGGTCTTTATTAATTTTATATTGAGGGTCAATAGTAAATTTGTACTCTACAGTTCTAGAAGAATCTCTGTTAACAGTCACAATACTATCAATTTTTGTTCCCTTTGGAAGGGGGTTATTATATTGTACACCAGGTGTAGGGTTTCTTAAATTTAAGTCAAGCTCATAAATATCATACGTAGGCTTAGTTTTTGTGTCTATCCCCATAAGTAACATAGACATTTCTAATTTATCACCTGTGTTTAAATAGGCTTTCTTCGGTAATCCATAAGGGATTTGTCTATCAATACTAACAATACTTGAGCCTGTTTTTTGTTCTAGTAATGTTAGCATTTTATCTTCTGCAGTTACAACATCTAAAGCTAATTGATTTAAAAATGTTAAAACTGCTACTACAGGAATCTTTTCAAATTTGTACTTATACCATTCTTGTGTAAAATCTTTTCCATCTTCATTTACTGGGTCAAATTTAAATAAGTTATTAATCTCCCTGTGATAAGTACTATCAGTAAGAGGAAATACATCCATAGCTAAAATAGCCTGCTTATAATTTTTAAGATTATTAACTAATCTTTTCCCTTCTGGATTTTCATTTTTAATCAAAATTTGTGTTGATCTCTGGTAGTTTTGTTTATCCATAATTTCTGGAACTCCACCAAGCATGTTATGCAATTCATATAAAGACTTTTTGCTTATGAAAGACATGTATTCCTCTTTTTCAAAATCAAAACTTTTCTTACTATTTAGTGGGTCCGATGGTTTGTTTATAGCCCATAGCTCGAACCTAATGGAATCGATGAAATTAAATGCTTTTTGTGTCTCTAAGTTTAATTGAATTGCTAAATCATTCCACCTTCCAATTTTTGTAGGGTTTTTATCTGCTTTAGCGGCAAAATCCATGTAACGATCTTGATTTTTTACATGCTTTTCTAAAACAGTTTGAGTTAAAGATTTATCCACTTTAAAAAATGAATCTAAAACTTTTTTTGAAACATTTAATGCTAATAAAGCTGTTAGCACTAAATACATCATATTAATCATCCTCTGACGAGGGCTTAGTTGACTGACGTGATTTCCTGCCATTTTTTTATTTCTTAGTTTTATTTGTCATTGCTGTAAGGATATTTCCGTAAACCCCATTCAATGCATTTAAATTATTAGAAAGATTTGATATCTCAACAGAAAGTCTACTACTATGTTCTAATGATGCTGTTAAATTATCGGTCATTTTTTCGGTAACTTTCATTCTTGTATTAAATGACTTGATTTGATCTAAATACAGATCATTAATCTTCTCAAGATGATCAGATGCTTTTGTCATCTGTTTATTATATTTTTTAGTACCATCCATTACATCTCCCATATTACTAGCAGAAACACTAAGTTTTTTCATTCCATCTCCAAGCTTTGTTAAAACTTTATTATCAATTTCAGCCTCTTTAAAAATATCATTTAGTTGTTGAACTGCTCCCGGTGCTTTATCAGATTTATCCAAAATTTGTGGATAAGCTTTTTCCCAATTATATTCTTTTGGTGCTTTTTCAAAAGCTGACATAAAAAAAATAAAAGCTTCAGTACCCATACCAGCTATCAACATATAATCAGCTCCATTCCAACTTAAAATTTTAAATAGCGCTCCAGCAATTACCAAAGCTGCACCCCAACCATATAAGATGGGCATTAGTGCTTTATACATTTTACTATCCGCTAAATTATTTAAAAAATTCATATTCGTTTTATTTATATTTACTAAAAATTTTACTTGATTGAAGGTGAAGTTTGTTCTTCAAATGTCACATTTGGCTTTGGCGCTCCAATTCCTTTTACACATCTAAACCCAATGTAACATCTAGCACTATCCATATATTCATAATCACGTGCGCCAACTTCTAAAAAGGCTGCGACGTCTTTCCAAGATCCACCTTTGACAACTTTTCTTTTAACAGCGGGAGAATCACCATCAACAGGATTAGATTGGTAATCTGGGTTAATCTCACCAATAACAACATCAGCTAAAGGATTATATGTAGATGATGTCCACTCAGAAACATTTCCTGACATACAATATAACCCAAAGTCATTTTTCCAATATGAATCAGCTCTTCCAGTGTATATATATCCATCAGCCCAATAATTTCCACGAAGTGGCTTGAAATTTGCTAAGAAACAACCTTTACTATTCCTAGAGTAAGGACTTCCCCAAGGATAAATAGCTTGTTCTCTACCTCCTCGAGCAGCATATTCCCACTCTGCCTCGGTAGGTAGTCTATATTGGGTTTCGAAAGCTCTCAACTCTGGACTTGTCGCGGATAGCTTAAGTGCTGTTCTCCAATTACAAAATGCCTGTGCTTGATTCCAACTAACTCCAACTACAGGGTAACTACCATATGCTGGATGCCAAAAATATCTATCAAATAGTGGGTCATTAAACGTATATGTAAAGTCTTTAATCCAAGATAAAGTATCAGGATAAATTGCAACTGTCTCAGGGGTAACTATACCAATTTCATCATTGTCAGCATTTTCTCTATTGTAATTAGATGGGTCAGATACTCTTCCTCTTAATTGTCTATTATTCATCCATGGATATTCATACTTCAAATTCCTTACATCAATCTTCTTGTGTTGAAAGTGAGGAAAAAAATCTCTTCCTTCACTGTTTTTTCTTGAAAGCTGTTCTTCCGAGCTCATTATCAACTTTGAATTTACGGCTAGTTGATACTCTGGACTTGAAGGATCCAGCCTTTGCTCCCAATTTAAGCCCACAAACTCGATCAATCCTTGGTCAAGATTCTCAAAATCATCAGCATCAGGCTCATCTTCTGCTAAATCTTTCCAATCAGAAACGGGTCTATGAATCCCATAACTGAAAGCTACCTCAGCAGCATTGTCATCATCAATGGCTTCACTTGCATAATTATCATAAATTTCTGTTCTTATTATAGAATCTCGAACCCAATGAACAAACTGTCTATATTCATCGTTAGTGATTTCAGTTTGATCCATCCAAAATGAACTAATTGTTAAAGTTCTTTTTTTACCAGAACTGTAAGGTGTATTTTCACCATTTGCTCCCATAACGAAACTTCCCTCAGGAACTTTAACCATACCTGCGGGAGTTGGAATTCTCCAATCTTTAAAGGTGGTTTTTGAACCAGTTAGTTCTCCGTTAACCCCTGATGAACCACAAGAATTAAAAAGAATAATTATTAAAACAAAAGATATATAAGAAATTATTTTTTTCATCACTATAAATTATTTACAAATAAACTAGAGAAACCTAACATTCCTGTAACGAGTGTCTGGTTTCCCCATTATATCTAAATCAAACGAGTATCTTAACATTAATTCGTGCCCACCTGTTGTTTCAGATGCTAACTTTGATGTAACAAAATCATATGCGTATCCTAATGTGAGATTATTCGCTATTTCAAAACCTACTAAAAAGGCGATGGCATCTTCAATTCTGTATGAAAAACCTGCCCAGTGTTTTTGCTGGTAAAAAGCATTAACATTAAAGTCCATCTGGAAAACAACTCCATCAGTTTTTAAATAGTAAGAAGGTCGGATTGAAAACTGATTTGTTAGATCAAAATCATATCCAGCAGAAACATAATAATGTCTAGCTGGATCAAACTCAGAAATTCCATCAAAACTAGCCTCAAAAGGAACTAAATGAGTAATTGATAAACCCAAATAATAGTTTTCAGATGTAAAGTAAAACCCAAGTCCAATATCAGGAACAGTGGCTGAACTTCCAGGAGGTGGTAAAGAGTTGTCCTGAGTTCCATCAGGAGTGTCCCACCCGTCTTGACCAACCGTATACTGCATCATTCCAAAACTAAGACCAAAACCTAATTGATTTTTCTCACTCAATCTAAGTTGATATGCATATGACAAGGTTGCTGTTTTTGTACTTAACGGACCTAATTCATCATTAATTATATTTAAACCAAGCCCACCACTTAAAGCCTCTACTCTAGACTCAACAGTCAAATTTTGAGTAGTTGGAGCGCCCGGAATTCCTACCCATTGCGATCTGTGCAGTAAGCCAACATTAATTGATGGCTGACTTCCTACTACACCTGGGTTATATAAAAACTTGTCAAACATATTGTGAGTAATCTGAGGGTCTTGTTGACCAAATACTACAAAAATATTTAACAAGAAAATAAAACAAAAAATGTTAAAAAAAATCCTACGCATTAGATACTATCGTTAAACAAGGATTAAATATAATATAAATTTTTTTCTTAGTGCAATTTTATATTAGTTAAATATATATTTTAAAATGAGATCACAAATTAAATCTAACATTATAATGATTAAACTTTCAATATTCTCATCATTCTTGCTGGAATTTTTCCCGAAACAGAATCTAAATAATCTTTATATGAACAAGGTAATATTATTTCTTTTTTTAAATTTTCGATTTGCGAAGTTTTAGAGGATATCCACCATCTTCCACTTAATTTACTTTTGTAAAAAATAAAAATAAAATCTTCTTCCTCAATAGGCACAACGTACTTATTAAAATTTTTCTTAATTGTGTTTTTTGTAGGAAAGTCCCTAGTCCTAAGACTAACTCCTTCTAAAAAATACCAAATTATCTGTGAAACCAAACGAGAGGTTTGATTATTTAGATCATTTAAAGAATTTATTTCAAAAATACCAAAACTACTCACTCTATCACTCATTCCTGAATACCTAGATAAAACACAAGCCTCGTTAGAAAATAAACCATTGGGAGATGGAGAAACCACTCCTGGCGCATCCGATTCTTTAATTGATGAAAGATCAAAGGTAATTAAATCTGAATTCCTTAAATAAGGTTCTGATTCAACTATGTTTTTTCTAAAATCTCCTAATCTGAATGTTTCAAATAACATTTTTTCCATTTCATGCACTTCATCATTTTGAACAAAATAGGTCTGATAACCAATATTAGTAAAACTATTTAAATGATTAGGATCTTCCTTAATTATCGCACCCAAATAATTAGTAGAATTTAATTTAAGGCTATTTGGAGATATCATGTCAAATTTAGAATCTATTGAACAAATATTTATACCCTTATTGAAAGAGTCGTAAGACTTATAAATAGGATAACATAAGTCCTGTCCCCCTCCAATAATTACAGGAACAACACCATCACTAATTAAGTTTGAAATCAAATCTGAAATTGCAAAATAAGTATCTGACAAATCTTCTCCTAAAATTAAATCTCCAAGGTCTAAAATTCTTAAATTCCAATTACCAACATATAAACCATAAAAAGACTCTCTTATTGAATCCATATCTAAATTAAAATCAGATTCAGTCAATACACCCCTGTAATCATTTACACCAAAAATTGCCACTTCAGCTTTTTGGAAATCTGGAAAATTTCCCTCAGTGTATGTGGTAATTGAATCACCTATAGTTCCGGGTTTAGAACTCTCCTTAAATTTTAAGACATCTTTTGAAACAGGGTTAAAGTAATTTGAAAACATAATAAAGTAAATTACTTTATTTTCTCTTTCCTTTTTTACTATTTGAAATTAAATCTAAACAATCGGTTCTTGATAATTTTTTTGGATCAATCGATTTAGGAATTTTATAGTTTTTTCCAGAGGATTTAATGTAAGGACCATATCTTCCGTTTAAAACTTCAATAACAGGTTCTTCAGAATCAAAAACATGAATATTTTTTTGTTTATCAAATATTTTTTTTTGTTCTATCAATTCAACACACTCATTTAAAGTAATTGAATTGATATCAAAATCTTTAATTGAAATAAAACTATTATTAAATTTAATGTAGGGTCCGAATCTCCCTCTACCTAAAATAACTTCTTTAGACTCATACAGACCAATTGTTTTTGGGAACTGAAATAAATTTAAGGCCTCTTCTAGAGAAATGTCTTCAATAGATTGATTTTTTTGCAAACTTGTAAATTTTGGTTTTTCCTCATCATCAGTTTCTCCAATCTGAACCATTGGCCCATAACGACCAATCCTAACATAACAATTTTTTCCTGACTTTGGATCAATGCCCAAATTTCTAGTTCCAACAAATTTTTCGGCAAACTCAGTTACTTTAGAAATTTCAGGGTTGAATTTAAAATAAAATTCTTTTATCATTGTGTTCCATTCTAATTTTCCATTTGCTATATTATCAAAGTCTTGCTCCACATTTGCAGTAAAATTAAAATCAATGATATTAGAAAAATGTTTCATTAAAAATTTATTTGTAACAAGACCAATATCTGTAGGAAATAATTTTCTCTTTTCAATACCAAAATTTTCTTCCTTTTCAGACTCAATTATCGAACCATTCTTTAATACAAATTCTAAATACTTTCTTTTATTTCCATCGGTGTCTCTTTTTTCAACATAACCCCTTTTTTGAATAACGGAAATTGTAGGAGCATATGTTGAGGGTCTTCCAATTCCCAAATCTTCTAATTTTTTAACTAATGAAGCTTCATTATAGCGACCTTTAGGTTTTTTAAACTTTTGTCTCGCCACAATGAAATCTAAATTTAGTTTTTGACTTTCTTCAACTTTAGGTAAAATATCATTATTCTTTGAATCTATGGGATCGACTTCTAAAAAACCCTTAAATTTTATCACTTCTCCCTTGCAAGTAAAAAATTTTGATTTATCTGAAACTTCATCTCCAATAATTTTTATAGTGGTTATTTCAGATTGCGCATCTGCCATTTGAGATGCTACAGTTCTCCTCCATATTAAATTATACAATTTAGACTCATCCCCCTCAATACTTTGAACTTGTATATTAGTCGGTCTAATAGCTTCATGTGCTTCTTGAGCATTTTTTGTTTTTTTAGAAAAACTCCTAGGCGAAAAAAAATTATCCCCATAATTCTTAACTACAAAATTTTTAATTTGATTCGTAGCATCATCAGAAATATTTGTTGAGTCAGTTCGCATGTATGTAATTTTACCAGCTTCATAAAGTCTTTGTGCTAAAGTCATGGTTTTACTAACAGAGTAACCAAATTTTGAAGAAGCAACTTGTTGTAAAGTTGATGTAATAAATGGAGCAGATGGTCTTTTTTTTGAAGGCTTTTGTTCCACTGTGTCAATTTTAAATCCTGTATTTTTGTAATCTTCCAAGAATAATTTTAAATCACTAATTTTTTTGAAATCACAATTTAAAACTGAATTAAGTGAACTACCATCTTTTGTATAAAAATTTGCTTGTACACTAAAATAATTTTCATTTACAAATGATCTTATCTCACTTTCTCTTTCCGCTATCAATCTCACCGCAACTGACTGAACTCGACCTGCTGATAAACCTGATTTAACTTTTTTCCATAATACAGGTGATAATTTAAATCCTACAATCCTATCTAATATTCTTCTTGCCTGTTGCGCATTAACAAGATCAATATTTATTTCTCTAGGATTTTGTATGGCATAAGTAATTGCCTTTTTTGTAATTTCGTGAAAAGCAATTCTCTTTGTGTTTTCTTTTTTTAATTTTAAAGTTTCAAACAGATGCCAAGAAATGGCCTCACCTTCTCTGTCCTCATCTGTAGCTAGCCATACTATTTCTGATTTACTAGATTGTTTTATCAAGTCCTCAACAACTTTCTTTTTATCTATTGACACTTCATAGTTGGGCGCAAAATTATTTTCAATTTGAATTCCTAAATTTTTTTTTGGTAAATCTCTGATGTGACCAAAACTTGAAATAACTTTATAATCTTTTCCAAGAAATCCCTCAATAGTTTTTGCTTTTGCAGGCGACTCAACAACAACAAGATTTTTTGCCATAAAAATAAATTTTAGAAACAAAAATAGTTTTTTTTTCTTATTACTATTAACCACACAAAACAATTATATCTATATACCTAAAACAAATTAGAAAAATATGTCATTTTGTCAGTAAATTTTTATATTTGAAAAAATTTTTAATAATTATTTGTGATTAACAAAACTATAGATGAGAGCAAGCAAGGTGAAGTTTTAAATTTAAGACCATCTAAAAAATTTAACTTGACAAAAAAAATGTACTTAGAAAGTTATGGCTGCGCTATGAATTTTTCTGACAGTGAAATTGTTGCATCAATTCTAAAAAAAGAAGGATATGCAACAACAAAAAAAATTGAATCTGCTGATATAGTTCTCATCAACACATGTTCTATACGAGAAAAAGCTGAACAAACAATTAGAAAAAGATTAAAAGATTTTCAGAAAGTAAAATCAAATAAACCAACTTTAACAATTGGAATACTTGGCTGTATGGCCGAAAGGCTCAAAACCAAGTTTTTGGAAGAAGAAAAGATAGTTGACTTAGTAGTTGGCCCCGATTCATACAGAGAATTACCACAATTAATTAAAGAAATTGAAGATGGACGTAAAGCAGTAAATGTTATTTTATCTACTGAGGAAACTTACGCAGATATTGTCCCTGTAAGATTAGGTAATAATAAAGTTACTGCTTTTATTTCCATTATGAGAGGATGTGATAACATGTGTTCTTTCTGTGTTGTGCCTTTTACTAGAGGGAGAGAAAGAAGTAGAGATCCAATTTCAATCATTAATGAGATAGAAACCGTTTATAAAAATGGTTACAAAGAAGTTACTTTACTTGGTCAAAACGTTGATTCGTATCTTTGGAATAATAATTTAAATAAAAAAGCAATAAAAAAACTCAGCTCTAAGCAAAAAGAAAAAAGTGTAAATTTTGCAAAGCTTTTAGAACTAGTTGCAGAAAATTGCCCTAACATTAGAGTAAGGTTTTCAACATCACATCCACAAGATATGAGCGATCAGGTTCTTCATACAATGGCGAAATATAAAAATATATGTAAATATATTCACTTACCAGTTCAGTCCGGCAGCTCAAGAATTCTTAAACTAATGAATAGAGGTTACTCAAGAGAATGGTATATTGAAAGAATTGATTCCATAAAAAAAATAATACCTGACTGTGGTATTTCAATGGATATTATAACAGGATTTTGTTCAGAAACTGACGAAGATCATAAATTGACACTTTCATTGATGGATTATGTGAAATATGACTTTGGTTATATGTTTAAATACTCGGTAAGACCTAATACTCTAGCACAAAGAAAATATAAAGATGATATTGATGAAAGAGTAAAAAGTAAAAGACTAACAGAAATAATTAATTTACAACAAAAACATTCTCTACACAACAATAAAAAAAATGTTGGTAAAATTAAAGAGGTTTTAGTTGAAGGATATTCTAAAAAATCTAATGAGCAATTATTTGGTAGAACAACTCAAAATACTGTAGTTGTTTTTCCTAAAGAAAATATAAAAATTGGAGAGTTTGTGAAAATCAAGATTAATTCTTGTACATCTGCAACATTAATTGGAAAAAAATGTTAAATGAATGAATTAGATAAAATTAAACAAAGGTTTGAAGTTATTGGAAATTCTATTCTTCTTAATAGATGCTTAATGAAAGCCCATCAGGTTTCTCAAACGGAAATATCAGTTTTGGTAACAGGCGAAAGCGGAACAGGAAAAGATGTAATTCCTAAAATTATTCATTCAAAATCCAAAAGAAAACATGGTCCCTTTATTGCTGTTAACTGTGGAGCCATACCAGAAGGAACTATGGATAGTGAACTATTTGGTCATGAAAAAGGGGCTTTTACAGGTGCAATTAATACAAGAAAAGGATACTTTGAAGAGGCTAATAATGGAACAATTTTTTTAGATGAATTGGGTGACATGCCGTTATCCACTCAAGCTAGACTTCTTAGATTATTAGAAAATGGTGAATTTATTAGGGTAGGTTCTTCTAAAATTCAAAATACAAACGTGAGAATAATTGCAGCTACAAATATTAAACTTAAAGAAGCGGTTTCTTTAAAAAAATTTAGAGAAGACTTGTATTATAGATTAAACACCATTGAAATTGAAATGCCTGCTCTTAGAAATAGAAGTGAGGATATACATTTACTTTTTAGAAAATTTGCCAGAGACTTTTCTGAAAAAAATCGTATTCCTAAAATTTCATTAACAGATGACGCAATAAGTTTAATTAACAATTACAACTGGCCTGGTAACATAAGAGAACTAAAAAATTTTACTGAAAAAATTTCTATTATTGAAAAAAAAAGACTTTTGAGCAAAAACGATATAAAACAACACTTTCCTACGCAAGAAAATAAATTAATTAAAGGTAGCGGTGATACCAATCACATGTCTGAAAGAGAAATCTTGTACAAGGTTTTATTTGAAATGAAAAATGATATTAATAACTTAAAAGATATACTTAATTCTTTAACAAAAGATAGTGAACAAAATACTAAAATAATTGACCAACCTAAAGTCAACATTGAAGAAACAAAACTCCAAGAGGTGGAAATTAGTCAGTTAAATGATTACGAAATTACCGGTGATATGAAAAATAAAGTTTTTGATGAAACAGTTGAAGAGAACTTCTCACTAGAAACTCAAGAAATGAATATAATAAAAAAAGTCTTAAAAAAACATTCAGGAAAAAGATCTTTGACAGCAAAAGAATTAGGAATCTCAGAACGAACTCTATATAGAAAAATAAAACAATATGAACTGTAGTTTAAAGTATTTAATTATCCTATCCTTATTTATTTTTAACTTAGGATGCAGTATATATTCATTTACTGGCTCTTCAATTCCAAAAAACGCAAAAGTAGTATACATTGAAGAAGTTATAAATAATACACCTTTATCAAATCCAGAATTGTCTAATTTATTTACTGAAAAACTAAATAACTACATACTTAAAAATACTAACTTAAAAACATCTAACGAAAACCCAGATATAACATTTAAAGGACAAATCACTAAATATGATATTAATCCTATTTCTATAAACTCTCAAAATAATGCATCACAAAATAGATTATCAATTGAAATTAAAATAGAATACTACAATAAAGAAGATTCATTAAATAATTTTAATAAAAATTTCACAAATTATGCTGACTTTAATAGCTCAGATAATTTCTTAGATATTGAGTCAGAGTTAAACGAACAAATAATTGATAAGTTAGTAGAGGACATCTTTCTTGCTTCATTTTCAAATTGGTAGAATGAATAAAAATTTTATACATAACTTCCTTTCAGGAAAATCAAAAGTTAGTTCAATTTCAGGATCTGAAATAAACCAAATGATCGAACTATTTCCATATTGCGAAACCATAAGAAAAATAGACATCCTAATCAAATACAAATCTGAAAGTATAACTTATAAAGACTCCCTACCTAAAGCATCTATTTACAGTAGTAATAGAAAAGCTTTGTTTTTAATGCTTCTTAAAGAATCTAACCAAAAAATATTCGATTTAGTATACAATAAGAATACACGAAATATTAGCGATTCTAAACATAAATTTCACGACTGGTTAAAAATTGAAACCTCAGCGAACAACTTAAATAAAATTGAACAAATAAAGAAAGATCCAATTTCTATTGATAATAATACATCCGACGACTTAATGACTGAAACACTAGCAAAATTATATTTAGAACAAGGGCATTTTGAGCAGTCCATAAGAGCTTATAAAATACTATGCTTGAAATATCCAAAAAAAAGTAGTTTATTTGCATCTGAAATTGAAAAAATAAATAAGATTAAATTAAATAAATAATGGGTGGACTTTTAATATTTTTAATAATTATTGTTTGTATACTTCTAGGTCTAATTGTTTTAGTTCAAAACTCTAAAGGTGGAGGATTATCATCTACTTTTGGTGGAGGAAATCAAATTATGGGTGTTAAAAAAACAGCAGATGTACTTGAAAAAACAACTTGGATTTTAGCTGCAATTCTTGTAGCTCTATGCCTAGTATATAACCTGTATGAATTTTAATAGAATTAAATAAAAAATGACAACTTGTCATAAAATATATTTGGCATTATTTTTGTCAATAATAATTATATAACTAAACTAAAAACATATGAAATTAAAACCATTAGCTGATAGAGTTTTAGTAAAACCTTTAGAAGCAGAAGAAAAAGTTGGGGGTATTTATATACCTGATACAGCAAAAGAAAAACCTCAAAAAGGTGAAATCATAGCTGTGGGCCCAGGTGACAATGAGAACAAAATGACATTAAAAGTAGGAGACAAAGTTCTTTATGGAAAGTACTCTGGGACAGAAATAAATTTTGAAGACAATGATTATTTAATTATGAAAGAGTCGGATGTTTTAGCAATTATCTAATAACTAATTTTAACTAATATAAAAATGGCAAAAGAAATTAAATTTAATAGCGATGCAAGAGATGCATTAAAAAGAGGTGTAGATTCATTATCTAATGCAGTAAAAGTTACTCTCGGTCCAAAAGGAAGAAATGTTGTGATCGATAAGAAATTTGGATCACCTTCTATTACAAAAGATGGAGTAACAGTTGCAAAAGAAATTGAATTAGAAAACACAATTGAAAACATGGGTGCACAAATGGTGAAGGAAGTAGCATCTAAAACTGCAGATCAAGCCGGTGACGGAACAACTACTGCAACTATTTTAGCACAATCAATGGTATCAAATGGCTTAAAAAACGTTGCCGCTGGCGCAAGTCCTATTGACCTCAAAAGAGGTATGGATAAAGCTGTAAAAGTCATTGTTTCTAATTTACAAAAGCAATCAAAAAATGTTGGTGATAATAACCAAAAAATAGAACAAGTCGCAACTATTTCAGCCAATAATGATAATACTATTGGAAAATTAATTGCTGAAGCAATGAATAAAGTTAGTAAAGAGGGTGTTATTACAGTTGAAGAAGCAAAAGGAACAGATACTACTGTGGAAATTGTAGAAGGTATGCAATTTGATCGAGGTTACTTATCACCTTATTTTGTGACAGATAGTGAAAAAATGGAAACCGAATTAGAAAGTCCAGCAATATTAATTTTTGATAAAAAAATATCAAACATGAAAGATTTATTGCCTATCCTAGAACAAACACAAAAAACAAATCAACCTCTGTTAATAATTGCAGAAGATGTTGATGGTGAAGCTCTAGCTACCCTAGTTGTTAATAAAATAAGGGGGGCTTTAAAAATTGCAGCTGTTAAAGCACCAGGATTTGGTGATAGAAGGAAAGAAATACTTGAAGATATTGCTATTTTAACAGGTGGAACCGTTATATCGGAAGAAAGAGGGCACAAATTAGAAAGTGCAACAATAGAAATGTTAGGAAAATGTGAGAAAGTTACAATTGACAAAGACAATACAATAATTGTAAACGGATCCGGAGAAAAATCTGATATTCAAAGTAGAGTCAAACAAATTAAAGCACAAATAGATAATACTTCATCAGATTATGATAAAGAAAAATTACAAGAAAGATTAGCAAAACTTTCAGGAGGAGTAGCTGTTCTTTATGTTGGAGCACCTAGTGAAGTAGAGATGAAAGAAAAAAAAGATAGAGTTGATGATGCATTAGCTGCAACTAAAGCTGCAATTGAAGAAGGAATTGTTCCTGGAGGAGGAGTTGCACTAGTTAGAGCAGGTCAAGATTTAAATAATCTAACCGGTGACAATGAAGATGAGTCTACAGGTATTCAAATTGTCGCTAACTCGATTGAAGCTCCTTTAAAACAAATTGTAAAAAATGCTGGTGGTGAGGGAGCTGTTATTGTTTCAAAAGTTAAAGAGGGAAAAAATGATTTCGGTTATAATGCTAAGTTAGATAAATTTGAAAATTTATTTAAATCTGGCATCATTGACCCAACAAAAGTTACTCGAGTAGCTTTAGAAAATGCTAACTCCGTAGCCGGTATGCTTTTAACAACTGAATGCGTTCTAGCTGACATAAAAGAAGAAAGTAGCCCACCAATGCCTGGTGGTGGAATGCCAATGGGTGGAGGTATGCCTGGTATGATGTAAATAATGAAAGGGGCTTGATAAAATCAAGTCCCTTTTTTAATCTACATTGTCATGTAAAAATGAATTATTATTCTTTAATTCCTTACCATCTTCATTAATTGTTAATCTTGAGATTGGCTCTTCTGAAAAAGAATCATCTATTTTTTCTAATTGAATCCCTTGTCTCTTATATGCGGGCTCATCCTCAATATGCTTAACGTGATTTGATTCTTTTTTTAATTCTAAGTCGTAATTATACCTATCTAATCTATCCGATCTTTCTTTTGCAATTCTTTTTTGTTCCTCTATAAGATTAAAAGAGCTTTTTTTATCTGACAATTTCATGTTATCAAGAGGATCAGTTATCATATTAACTTGATCTATGTTATCAAGCTTTGAGTTCATTTCTCCCTCTTCTTTCAATAAATTTTTTTCTGAATATTTATTTTCAATTTCCTCTTCTTCATTTATTTCACTAATAACATGCACTTTTGTGTTAAGATCATATTTATTTAGATTTTCTTTAGGATTTAAATCCTGAGTTTCATCATCAATTACTTGTAATTTATTTTCATCTGCAATCTCAAGATTAAAATTATAATTACTTGGTTTTACTTCTAAATTTTTTTTTTCAAATGATTCTTCATTTATATCATTATTAATTTCAATTGTAGATAAATTAATCATTTCTTCTTCATCATTAGATTTAATAGAATCGTTATCATTATTTAAATTTTGATTAATAAAATTTTCATCATTTATATCATTCTCTTCATCAATTTCTAATTTTTCTTGATTATTTATTTCATCAATTTTTGAAATTTCATCACTTGAATTTAATTCGTGAATAATTATATTAGGTTTCTGGGATAATGGGTCAAGATTAGCCCCGAAAGAACCTGTAGCAATAATAGTAACACTAATATTATCAGCTAAATCTTCATCCTCTCCAACACCCATTATTATATCCACATCTCCTCCTGCTTCATTTTGAATATGTGAATTTATCTCACCAATCTCATCAAAAGTAATTTCATCATTTCCAGACATTAGAAGTAATAATACTTTTTCTGCTCCTCTTATTGTATTTAAATTTAATAAAGGAGAATCTAGTGCTTTTTTAATTGCATTAATTGCTCTATTTTCCCCACTAGATTTAGCTGAACCCATAATAGCAGTTCCACTATCTTTTAAAACTGTTTTCGCATCATTCAAATCAATATTTACTTGTGCTTTAACAGTTATTACTTCAGAAATTCCCTTTGCCGCTACAGTTAATACTTCATCAGATTTCGCAAAGCCTGTTTTAAAGCCAAGCTTACCATAAATTTCGATTAATCTATCATTGTTAATAACAATAAGTGAATCAACATGTTGTTTCATTTTTTCAATTCCATGCTGAGCTTGTTGCATTCTTTTCTTTCCTTCAAACGAAAATGGTACAGTAACAATTGCAATAGTTAAAATATCCAGTTCTTTTGCCTTTTGCGCAATTATAGGTGCAGCTCCTGTTCCAGTACCCCCTCCCATACCAGCTGTTATAAATACCATTTTAGTTCCTTGTTTTAAAATTGCATTTATATCATTAATACTTTCTAAAGCAGATTTCTCGCCAACAATTGGATTTTCACCAGCCCCTAGGCCCTCAGTTAATTCTATTCCTAATTGAATTTGAGTTGGAATCATACTATTATTGAGTGCTTGTGCATCAGTATTACAAATAACAAAGTCAACCCCCTTTATTCCTTGCTCAAACATATAATTAACAGCATTACTTCCACCACCTCCAACGCCTATTACTTTGATAGCGGAAGATTGATTTTTAGGTAAATCAAATTCAACCATGGACTCATTAACTATATTTAAATCATTTGTTTTATTAATATTTAATTGATCTTCTTTATTATCATTTATTGAAACATTAGTTGATTGATCATCAATATCAAAATTAAGTTCTTGAGAAAATTCTAAAAAATTATCTGAATCTTTATTTTCATTTAAGTTTTCATTTAGGTTTTCATTTGTTAAATCATTTATTTTCATAAATACTCATTATTTAATTATCATTATTTTTTTTTGTGTTTTCGTTAGCAAACATAGAACCAAGCTTTTCTGCTCCTGATAAAAATTTTTCTGCCCAAGTGCCAAAAAAGTCCTTATCATCCGGAAGAACATCTTCTGGTTTATAATTAGTAATTTTTATTTTATTGTTCATATATCTCATTACTAAACCTACTGATGTAGCATAAATTGGACTTGATAATTCATCTGGTGATGAGTGATCTAAATATTCATTAGCATAACCAATTCTTGTTGGCAAACCAGTAACATACTCACATAATTGTTTAATGTGTTTTAAATTAGCGCCGCCACCAGTAAGAACAATACCAGCAATTAATTTATTTCTTTGATGATTACTGTCTTGATATAGTCTAATTTCTTTATTAACATCATTTAAAATTTCTTCCAGTCGAGCTTTAATTATTTTTGATAAATTTTTAATAGAAATTTCTTTTGGTTCATGACCACGAAGACCTGGAATTGAAACTATTTCATTTTCATTATTTTCAGAAGGTAATGCAGACCCAAATTTTAATTTTAATTGTTCGGCCTGTTTTTCAATAATTGAACATCCTTCTTTAATATCATTAGTTATAATATTGCCTCCAAAGGGTACAACTGCTGTATGTCTTATTATTTTATCTTTAAATATTGCTATATCGGTCGTTCCGCCGCCAATGTCTACTAAAACAACACCTGCGTCCCTTTCCTCCTCGGTAACAGTTGACTCCAATGATGCAAGAGGCTCAAGATGAATATCTGCAACATTTAAACCCGCATCTTTAACACACCTTGTGATATTGTTCATGGCAGAAATTTGACCAGCGACAACATGAAAATTTGCTTCTAACTTACTACCACACATCCCTTCAGGTTTTAAGATATTTGCTTCATTATCAATTTTATATTCTTGTGCTAAAACATGAATTATTTCCTCACCCGGCTCTAATCTAAGTTTTTTTACATTATCAACTAATCTTCTTGTATCATTATCATCAATATATTTTTCAGAATCTTCTCTTATAATATAATCAATGTGCTGCATGCTTCTTATATGTTGTCCAGCAATTCCAACTGCAACATCCTGAATTTTTACATTTGTTTTTTCCTTAGCTTCGTTTAACGCAGTTTTAATTGAATCTATAGTTTGAACAATATTAGCAACAACACCTCTTTTTACTCCAAGTGATTTAGACTTTCCATATCCTAATATTTCTAATTTTCCGTACTCATTTTTTCTACCTACTAAACACACAATTTTAGTAGTGCCTATATCAAGACCTACATATATTTGATTAGTGTTTATTTCTTTATTTAAATCTTCCATAACAATAGTTGATTAAGACTATTTTTTATTTAATACATAAGATTTGATTATCATAAGCAACATTCAATTCTTTAATAACAAGCTTATTATTATCCATTAGTCTTTTGTCTAAATAAATTCCTTTAAAAAACAACTTAATTCTTGATGATTTTTCTTCAAGTTTTTTTAAATCACCTATATTTATTTTAAAATCCAACGAATTCGATTTTAAAATATAATTAGAATTTTCATCATACAAAACCTCGTTAATTAAGTTATTTAAAAATTCATCTTCATATAAAAAGCTAGATAAAACTACAGCTTCTTTCCAAGGAATATCTTTTATTTCATCATCAAAAAAAAGAAAGTCTGGTCTTTTTGCATCAATTAAGTTTAGCTTAACACTATCCTTTGTGAAAAAGTGAAGTTTTCTACTATTTTTTATTCCGATAAAAGGTGTTTCCTGTTGAATAAGTACCGTTAAATTATTATTCAATGATAAATATACTTCAGCATTTTTTATATTAGTTAAAGCATTTACTGAATCTTCTAACAATCTTGTGTTTATATCCTTTAATGAATTAGAATTTAAAAACTTATTAATTTGAATCATTAGTTCAGGCTCACTTACATATTCATTATTATTTTTTTTGTATTTAATCTCTATATCATTAATAAGTTTGTTTCTTTTTTCAAAAAAAAACATTGATGTAAAGAGGCAAAAAATGATAAAAAAAACTAAATTATTTAATATTCTTTTATTCATTATAAAACTGATTTTATTTTCTCGCTAAATTTTGTAATATCACCAGCGCCAACAGAAACCAATAGTTTAGGGCACAAATTATGGATAAAATTTACTAGCTTATCATCGGCAACTAAATACTTATGCTTTAATTTAATTAGATCAAATAAATTATTGACACTAAAACCACTTATAGGATTTTCTCTAGCGCCATAAATATCTAAAATAATTATTTCATCAACTTTTGATAGTGAATCTGCAAATTCGCTAATTAAATCTTTTGTTCTTGAAAATAAATGTGGTTGAAAAATCATTGTAATTTTTTGATCACCATACATTGCTCTTAAACTTTTTACTAGAGCATCAATTTCTTTGGGGTGATGTGCATAATCCTCAATAAATACTTGTTTTTTATTATTTATATGAAATTGAAATCTTCTTTGAACCCCAAGAAAAGATTTTAATGATAAAATTACATTATCCGGCTTTAGCCCTAGTTCTATAGCGACTACTGATGCAGCTAAAAAATTTTCTAAATTATGTAGTGGATAAATTGGTACTTTAAAATCTTTAGACTTTAATAATACGTTTTCTTTTTTGCCTAATTTTAAAAGCCTAATTGTCAAGTTTTTATTTCCACTTTTTTTAAATTTGAGAGTATAATTGGATTCTTTATTTAAAGAATAATTCACCTTTTTAATTTTATCATTTAATTTAATATTTATGCACTGATGAACTATCAAACTTGAAAGGATAGGCTCACTATTTTTAATAAATTTTAAGTAAGTATTATACATATCTGAATAAGTTTTATATGTATCAGAATGATCCCTGTCCATTGATGAGATTAAAATTATTTTAGGACGTAATGATAAAAAAGATCTATCAAATTCATCAGCTTCAACAACCATATATTTACTTTTACCTAAAATAAAATTTGAGTTATAATTATTCGACAAACCCCCTAGAAACGAAGTGCAATCTATACTATTTTGCTTTAAAATATGTGTTAACATTGTACTTATAGTTGTCTTTCCGTGAGTACCAGCAATTGCAATTACATCATAATCTTTACTAATTAATCCCAAAAAATTAGATCTTTTTATACAAAAAGAATCAATTGATAAAAAATGTTTAAGTAAAGGGTGATTTAATTTAATTGCTGAGGAGTAAACTACAATATTTTCACAATTATTAAAGTAATTTATTATGTCAAAATGAATGGAATTAGTAGTAATACTTTTTTCATATTCATAAAATATTTTCCCGCCTTTAGATTCTATTTTTTTAGTTATTTGCGATTCATCTCTATCATATCCATAAACTGAAATTTTATTTTCCAAACACCATAGCGCTAAAGCACTTACACCAATTCCGCCAATTCCAATAAAGTATACTGATTTTAAATTTTTAATATTTACGTTATTTAGATTTAAATCCATATTTATTTTATATTTCTATTGATGATTTGTACAATTTTATAAGATGAATTATTAATACATAGCCCCTTAGCTTTTTCGGAAATTTTAATTCTATTTTTTTTATTACTTACTAGATTTTTAATTTTAAATACTAACTCTTTTTCAATATTTTTTTCTTCAACAATTGAACACGCACCATTTTCTTCTAAACTCATAGCATTTTTATATTGATGGTTCTCAGTAACATGAGGGGATGGAATTAAAATAGAACATTTTTGCAAAAAACATATTTCACTAATTGCAATTGCCCCAGCTCTGGAAATAACTAAATCAGCAGCAGAATACGCAAAATTCATTTTTTCTATAAAATCATAAACAATTATACTTTTGTGGTTGACACAAGAGTTTAAAAATAAATCATAGTTTTTTTTACCTGTTTGCCATATAACCTGATATTTAGAAAAAAAAATAAGTTCTTTTTTTACAAAATTATTTATTGGCTCTGCACCTAAACTACCGCCAACAATTAAAATTGTTATTTTATTTTTTTTAAATCCAAAATAATCTAGTGCATTATTTTTATTAGTATTAATTTTTAATAATTTCCTTACAGGGTTGCCAGTTTTTATAACTTTATTTTTAGGAAAAAATTGAGTCATATTTTTATATGAAACACAAACGTTATTAACTACTTTACCTAAGATTCTATTTGTTATTCCAGGAAATGAGTTTTGTTCATGTATTAAAGTAGGAATTCCTAAAATTGCCGCTATAAATACTACAGGACCACTTACAAAACCGCCAGTCCCCACTACATAACTTGGATTAAATTTGATTAAAATAAATAAGGAATGAAACAAACTAAAAAAAAGTTTAATAGGAAAAATTAAATTTCTTAAAGAAATATTTCTTTGGAACCCATCAATCCATAGTCCCTTTATATCATAACCTGCTGTTGCAACTTTTTTCATCTCCATACGATTTTTTGCACCTATAAATAATATTTCATATTTATTTTTTTGCAAACTTAACTCATCAGCAATTGAAAGTGCTGGGAAAATATGGCCAGCTGTACCACCTCCACTTATTATTACTCTAATCTTCTTCATAATTTAAATTATTTTGAAATTGAGATGTAATATTTAAAATTATGCCTATTGCAAAGCATGTAATCAATATCGAACTTCCTCCTTTACTTATAAGTGGCAATGTTTGACCAGTGACAGGAATAATTCCTAAAGAAACTGAAATATTTAAAAAAGCTTGAAATACAATTAATATTCCCAACCCTACCAATAATAAATAGGGAAACATCAATTTTATTTTTAACGCATATTTTATAATTCTCAACAAAAAAATTACATACAATGATAAAATGAAAAATCCCCCAACTATACTATACTCTTCGATAATTATAGCATAAATAAAATCTGAAGAAGCCTGAGGCAATACATGTTTTTGTATACTTTTCCCTGGACCTAAGGCACTCCATTTTCCTGATGCAATAGCCTTTTGAGCAATATTTACTTGATAATTATTTTCACCACTTATGTAATTATTTACCCTATTCTTCCAAGTAACCACTCTACTATTTTGAGAGAAATTTGCTAAAATAAAAATCCCTAAAAAAATTAAAAAAATATTTGATATATAAAACTTTATTAATTTTTTAAAACTAAATTCTGAGAGTAATAAAATTAAAAAAGAAGAAAATAAGATTATCAGAGCTGTTGAACCATTTGATTTAAATATTAACAAAAAAACTAATACTATTGGAAAATAAAAGTACTTAAAATGTTGTTTGAAAGACATTTTTTTATGATCGAGGATAGTAAGATTTCTTGAAAGCAAAAGAACTAAACTGAATTTAGCTAGCTCTGAGGGTTGAAAATTAAATCCAAATATTTTTAACCATCTTCTTGAATCAATTATCCCATCAATTTCTGGAACTGGTTTTAAAATAATAATAAATAATAATAAAACTGAGAAAAAATAAAATAATATAGAACCATTTGTGTAATACTTATAGTGAGTTTTTGAAATAAATATCATTAAAATAAAACCTGTTATTAAATGAAAAATATGTGAAAACACAGTATTTATAGATGTTGAACAACTAAAAACAACTAGACAAGAAATGGCTGCTAAAAAAGCTGTTACTAACCAAATAACCTTGTCTCCATTAAATATTTTTTTTAATTGCATTTAAAAATATTTATAAACTATATACGCACTCTTTAAATATTCTTCCTCTTTCTTCATAATTTTCATACTGATCAAAACTTGAACATGCAGGAGACAATAAAATAGTGCTTCCTTGATTCGATAAACTATATCCTTTTTTTACTGCAGTTTGCATATCATCAACTTTAATTATATTAGAAATAATATCTTTAAAATGATTTTCAATTTTTCTTGATGCCTTTCCCATAACAATAATTGTATGCACTTTTTCACTTACTAAATTATCAAGGATAGAATAATCATTTCCCTTATCAATACCTCCACAAATCCATAAAATTGGTGTTGTAATTGATTCTAACGCAAAGTAAACTGAATTACAGTTAGTTGCTTTCGAATCATTAATAAATGTTTTTCCATCCAATTTTAATACATTTTCTAATCGATGTTCAACTCCCTTGAAGCTCGTTAAAGACTGTCTAAGTATATCATCAGTGACTCCTAATATTTTAGAAGCTATTCCCGCTGCCATTGAATTGTAAATATTATGCTTGCCTTGTAAGGCCATTTCGTGTAATAACATAGTAAAAAGATTTTTATTGTTTTTAATTATTAATTTATTATTGTCTATCCAAGCGGATAAATTATCGTTGGAATTTATTATTCCAAATGGATGTAATTGTTGATTATTTATTTTATGTAATCTTGATTTAATATTTTCGTTTTCGTTCAAATAAATAAATGAGTCATTTAAATCTTGGTTTGATTGTATTTTTAATTTAGTATCAAAATAGCTTTTAGAATTGTTTTCATATCTGTCTAAATGATCATTAAAAAGATTTAAAAGAATTGAAACTTTTGGTTTAAAATTTAAAATATGTTCTAATTGAAAACTACTAGTTTCTACGACATAAATGTCTCCAGGATCATTAATTATTGTTTCTGAAAAAGAGGTACCTATATTTCCACAGAGTCTAGGATTTAAACCCGCGTTATTTAAAATGTGGAATAATATTTTTGATGTTGTAGTCTTGCCATTTGTACCTGTTATGGCCACTATATTTTTATTTGTGAATCTAAATGCAAACTCAATTTCTGAAATAACAGGAACTTCTTTTTTAAAAGCTAACTGAACATAATTAATTTTATCACTTATTCCAGGACTAATTACTATTTCATCGGCCCAATCTAAATTAGAATAAGAGTGATTTCCCTCCTCATATTTAACATTAATAGAATTTAAAATTTGCTTGGATTTCTTTTTAATTTTGTTAATATCGGTTACTCTAACTTCATAATTGTGAGCTACTGCTAATTTACAAGCACCCAAGCCACTAACTCCTGAACCTAAAACTAATAACTTTTTCATCATCTTACTTTAAGTGTTACAAATGCTATTATGACTAAAAAAACACAAACAATCCAAAATCTTGTTGATATCTTACTTTCATGAATACCTTTTTTTTGAAAATGATGATGTAAGGGAGACATTAAAAATACACGCCGACCTTTACCGAATTTTCTTTTTGTATACTTGAAATACGAAACTTGAATAATTACGGATAAACTTTCTATGAAAAAAACACCACAAAATATTGGTATCAATAATTCCTTTCTTATTGCAATAGCACATACTGCTATAATTGCACCCAACGACAAACTACCGGTATCACCCATAAATACCTGGGCAGGATATGAATTATACCACAAAAAACCTACACATGAACCGACAAATGCCGACATAAAAACAACTAACTCTGAACTATTGGGAATAAACATAATGTTCAAATAATTAGCTGTTACTGCGTTACTTGAAACATATGCAAATACAGCGAGTGATGTGCCAATAATTGCAGATGTTCCAGTAGCTAAACCATCAATTCCGTCTGTTAAATTAGAACCATTTGAAACTGCAGAAATTATAAATACTACAATTAGTAAATAAACAAGCCACGACCATTTTTTATCAATTCCAAAAAAATGTAAAACTGAAGAATAATCAAATTGATTGTTCTTAAAAAAAGGAATTGATGTATTCGTAGACTTTTTTTCATCTTCAAAAATTTCATTAATGATGAATTCATTTTGCGTATCATATTTTATTAAACTAGAGTAATTTTTTTCAGAAAATTTTTTTTCTTGCACAGTGACATCACTATGAAAATAAAATATTATGCTAACTAAACAACCTAAAAAAACTTGTCCGAAAAGTTTAAACTTACCAGCCAAACCTTTTTTTTGTTTTTTAAACACTTTGATATAATCATCTAAAAAACCAATTATCCCCATCCACAAACTAGTCAAAATCATTACTATTACATAAATATTATTTAATTCACATAATAAAAAAGTTGGTAATAATATGCCTAATAGAATAATTACCCCCCCCATGGTTGGAATACCTTCTTTATTTTGTTCACCATTTAATCCTAACTTTCTAATATTTTCACCAACTGACTTTCTTTTAAGAAACGAAATAATTGATTTACCAAAATAAGTTGTAATAATTAAAGAAAGAATTACAGCAAGTGCTGAGCGAAACGATATGTATGAGAACAAATTAGCAATTTGTTCTCCAAATAAAATTTCTTCTTTTATATTATCTATTATATAATTAAGCATAATTTAATTTTTAAAAACATTTAATAGCACCTCAAAATCATCAAATGCGAATTTTTCACCTCTTATTTCTTGAAATTTTTCATGTCCCTTTCCAAGTATTAAAACAATGTCATTTCTTTCTGCCAAATCAATTGATTTAGATATTGCCTCTTTTCTACTCTCTATTTTTAAAAGTTTTTTTTCTGAAATTTCTTTTAAATTATGAGTCATATCATTTATAATATCATATATATTTTCATCTCTTGGATTATCTGATGTAAATATTACGATGTCACTGTTTTTATATGAAATACTTCCCATTTGTGGTCGTTTTCCTTTATCTCGATTTCCACCACAACCAACAACTGTTATAATATTTTGATTAATTGATTTTAATTTTAATACTGAGTCAAATATGCTTTGAATAGCACCTGGTGAATGAGCATAATCAATTAATACATTTATACCATCTCCAACTTTAATAAAATTAAATCGACCAAAAACATTTTTTAAATTGACTAAAGCATTAAATAATTCTTTTTTACTTGTATGAATTCTTTTTGAAACAGCGTAAATAGCTAATAGATTATAAACATTAAAATAACCTGAGATTTTAGTTTTTAAATGATGTCCATCTATTTTTAAATCTAATCCATCAAATTTATTCTTCAGAACTTCAGCTACATGATCTGATGATTTATTTTGAATTGAATAAGTAATTATTCTAGATCTTGAGTTTGAAACCATTATTTTAGAGTACGTATCATCAGCATTTATAATTGAAAATGAATCTTTATTTAAACTGTCAAATAATTTTTTCTTTGTATTTACATAATCTTGTAAGTTATTATGATAATCTAAATGATCTCTGCTAATATTGGAAAAAACTGCAAACGAAAAATTTATGCCATAGGTTCTTTTTTGATCTATTCCATGTGAACTAACTTCTATAAAACAAAGTGTACATTCACTTGAAATCATCTCAAATAATAACTCATGAATTTTAATTGAATCAGGTGTAGTTGAGTTGGTGGATATGATTTTTTCATTTATTCTATTTTCAATAGTAGAAATTAAACCACAATTATATTTTAATGATCTAAATAAATTAAACAGAAGAGTAGTAATTGTTGTCTTACCATTAGTACCAGTTACTCCTATTATTTTCAACTTATCTGCAGGGTTTCCAAAAAAATTTGATGAAATTTTTGCTAATACTTCTTTTGTATCAGAAACTTGTATATAAGTTATTTTCTCTTTTAAACTACTTGGAAAATCTTCACATATAATTACTGTTGCACCAAATGAAATTGCACTATTTATATAATTATGACCATCTACATTATGACCTTTTATTGCTACAAACAAATAATCTTTATCACATTCATCAGATTTAAAAGATATTTTTTTTATAAAACAATCATCATTTCCAATTAGTTTTTTAAATCTTATATTATTTATTATCTCTTTTAATAACTTCATCTACAAAATATAATTTTCTTTAATATGATTTAAGTCTATTTTTTTATCCTTTCTAATTGAAATTGTGTCATTATAAATTAAACCTTGAACAATTTCCTTAAAAACCGGAATTGCAACATCAGAACCATAATATCCTATTTCTGGATTTGGTTTGTCAATTAAAACTATACAACTATATTTTGGTTTTTCTGATGGAAAATAGCCTACAAATGAGCTTTGATATGTTTTATTCTTTTCGTTTTTTAAATGATAATTCGTAACTGTTGTACCTGTTTTTCCAGAAATATTTACACTTAGATTATTTAATGATTTTGCTGTTCCGTGAGTTACTGTATATTTTAAAATTTTATTTACTTCTTGTAAAGTGTTATCAGAACAAATTTTTAAATTATTTAACCCTTTTCTTTTTAATTTAATCGTATCTCCATCATTTATATAATGCGTTACTAACTTTGGAGTAACCTTAAATCCGTTATTAGCTAATGAATTATAAAATACAAGAATTTGTAGGGGGGATAAATTAATTCCGTATCCGTATGACATCCAAGGTAAACTTATTTCAGACCAATTTTTATCATTGGGGCTTACTATATAAGGATTAAATTCATTATTTAAATCAACACCTGTTTTGTCTAACAATCCAAAATTTGAAATACGATCAATAAATTTTTCGGGATCATGATAATATTTTTTTAAAATTATTCTTGCAACTGCGACATTTGATGAGGTTGCAAACGCATCTCTTATACTAATTACGCCTAAATTTTTCTCGGAATCTATAATTTTATTTTTTGTATTAGGTACTTTATAAATACCATTAAATGTATTGATTGTATCATTTGAAGTTCCTCCATCTTCAAAATAGGACATATAAGATGCAATTTTAAAAGTTGAACCCGGTTCCATTTTATTAAATCCATCATATAGAGGGTTTCCTAATACAGCATAATTCCAATCTTCTTCATAAGCGTTTGAATATAGCGTACCTAGATTAACAATAGCTTTGATCTCTCCAGTTTTAACTTCCATGACAATTACGGTGCCAAATCGAGCTTCAAATTTTTTTAAATTAGTCAACAATGAATTATGTGCTAGTTCTTGAATCCCAAGATCAATAGTTGTAATTATATCTTTTCCATCTTTAGGTAGGATAGTATAAAAAGAAGGTAATGTTTTTGAAACATTATTTTTCAATTTCTTTTGAAGTAAATAACCGTTTTTACCTCTCAGTAAATAATCATATGCTTGTTCAATTCCTCCCCGCGGTTTTAGTTTCTCCCCAAAATGTAAATATGCTTTATCTTTATCATAAATATCTACTCTTCCTAAAACTTTAGATGCTAGATTATTATTAGGTTTAAATCTTTTTGTTTTGATAACTTCTTCCACATAACCAGATTGCCTGCCCTTATTTAATATTGATAAATTTTTTAGCTGCATCCTTTCAGAAATTGATGAGTGTCTTTTAATAGATAAATACCTCTTATTATTATCAATACATTTATTTATCTTCTTTAGAAAAGAATCTTTACTTTGATAATCTAGATTTTCTAATTGAACTGATAATTGAACTATTTCTTTATTAAAATTTTTGTTTTTTGTTTTAGCGTAAACAGGGTCAAGTCCAATATTATACATTATTGGACTTGTTGACATTAACTGAAAATTACAACTGTAAATATCTCCTCTACTTGCATATAATATTTTAGGTGTCACATAACTGTTAGACTCAGATTTTGAAATATAAACTAATTTGTATAGAATAAACAAACCAAAAATAAAAATGAAGAATATAACAATTGCTAATTTGATTTTTAAAAACCTACTCATAACTTATAAGAATTATATTTTGATGTCTTTTAAAATCAAATTTTTCTGCATTAAGCATAATTATTTTTTTCAAATCAATTAAGTCCTTTCTTTGAATTGAAAATGAAGCCTTTAAAATTTCTAATTCATTGTTATTTTTTTGTTTTATATATAACTTTTGATCCATTAAAAGCGATGCAAATACACTTATTATGGACAACATGAAAAAAAATATTATGAACTGCCAAGGTCTACTGAAAGATGATAAATTATTTTTTAGATCATTAATTTTCATATGTGTTTAATTCAGCTATTCGTAATTTTGCACTTCTAGATCTACTATTAAGCATCAATTCTCTAGATGATACTATAAGTGGTTTTTTATTAATTAAATTAAATGGAGAGAATTTGTTTCCAAAAAAATCTTTTTGAGGAAAAGATTTAAAATGGCCAAACTTCATAAAATTTTTTACTAATCTATCTTCAATTGAATGATATGAAATCACTACTAATCTTCCACCTGGTTTTAATATTTCAAGTGTGGTAATTAATAATTCTTTTAATGCATTAATCTCATCATTTACCTCCATTCTAATTGCCTGAAAAATTCTTGCAAAGAATTGATTTCTTTTCGGATAATAATAAAATCCAGAAAAAGCATTTATCAGATCATTGGAGGTTATTATTTTTTTTGTCTTTCTGTGAGAAATTAATTTTTCTGCTAGTTTATCACAATTTTTAAAATCAGAGTGTTCCTTTAACATTCTGCTTAAATTTTCTTTATCATATCCATTTAAAATTTCTTGAGCTGAAAACTTAGAATTTTTATTCATTCTCATATCTAGCTCTTGATCTGTATTAAATGAAAAGCCCCTAGAAGTATTTATTTGATGCGATGAAATCCCTAAATCTGCTATTATTCCATCAATTTTACTTACTCCTATTGAGTTAAGACAGTTCTTTATATATCTAAAATTATTATTCATCATAATTAATCTTTCATCACGAATTATATTTTTATCAATTGCTTCATCATCTTGATCAAAAGCTACTAGTTTTCCCTGATTACCAAGGTTTTTTAAAATTTCATTAGAATGACCCCCTCCCCCATAAGTTGAGTCAACATAAAAGCCCTTTTTTTTAATTTTCAGTCCTTTAACAGATCTTTTTAATAATACTGGATTATGAAAGTCATTCATTTGAAGTAGAGTTAATATTACCCATAACTTCTTCAGCCATTTTAGAAAAATTAGACTCAGAAGCACTGACTGTTTTTTCATAATTTGTTTTGTTCCATATTTCAATCATATTTCCTGAACTTGATAAAACTATTTCTGTTTCAATGGTAGCAAATGACTTCAGGTTCCTAGGGATTAATAATCTTCCACTTGAGTCTAGTTCAGTTAATTTAACACCAGCTGTAAACATTCTGATAAAATCATTATTCTTCTTCACAAAACGGTTAAGTTGATTTATTTCTTTTACCATATCGTTCCAAGACTCAATCGTAAATAGTTCTAAACAAGGATGGAAAACGCTTCTCTTAATAACAAATGAACTTTGTAATGCTACTCCTAATTGTTTTTTTAATTGAACAGGTATCATTAATCTAGCCTTAGAATCAACCTTACATTCGTAAACACCTATTAAATAGCCATTCATATTAATTATCCACTTTTATTCATTAAACAATTAAAATTAGCTATTAATTACCACTTTTACCCACCTTTCCC
>TARA_B100001057_G_scaffold68673_4_pt1 | contig 34936 bp, 34 predicted proteins | sample TARA_B100001057 | Tara Oceans TARA_B100001057 (sample SAMEA2621839) | marine metagenome | biome: marine biome (ENVO:00000447); feature: surface water layer (ENVO:00002042); material: "saline water (ENVO:00002010), including plankton (ENVO:xxxxxxxx)" | depth 5 m | reverse complement strand
AAATTTTTAGCGACGAGCTGGTCTTTGCCCACCCTGTGGAGGCTTTCCTTTTCCACCTTGCGGAGGCCCACCAGGCCCACTCTGAGGAGGCCCGCTGCGCTCCAGGTCTTTTTTTGATTCGAGTCCAGATTCCTCTTGGGAAAGTTTTCCGTCGCGATCTTTGTCGAGAGCAGTCAATGACTTGATGGCGTTCGCGATTTCTTCTTTTGAAAGTTCTCCGTCTTCATTGGTGTCGAGAGCTTCCATCAGTGGGGACTTTTTTGGTTGAGGAGGGCGTGGCTGTTGCCCTTCTCCGTTTCGTTCTTTGCGGCGCTGGCGTCGGCTCTTCTTAGGTTCTTCGGGTTTTAATTCATCGGAACTAATCGCGTCGTCATTATTTTCGTCGAGTTTAAGAAGGGCTTTTGGAGCGCGTTTGATTTCCCCCGCTGAGAGTTTGCCATCTTCGTTCTTATCGAGAAGGGTCGTGAGGGGATCGGTCGGAGGAGGACCTCCGGGACCACCTGGACCTTGGGCGGAAAGCATGAATGGGAAAGCAGAGATTATGGTTACGATGAGCTTGGCTTGTTTCATGACAGCGCGAATGTATCCGAATGAGGATGAACCTTGGATGAATCCTCAATTATAACTGTTTTATGAGGGCAGGGAGAAGACGCTGACGGGTGTGTCGAAGGTTGAGAAGGCAGGGAACGTTTGAGGCGAAAGCGTAAGCGATGATTACGAGGTTGGCTGGAAATGGATTCCACGCAATAAAGCCGGTGATTAGGATCCACTGAATCCAATGGGAAAATTCGCCGCGGCGGGTTTCCAGAATAAACTTACGGAGGTAATCTGGCTCGGTAGATTTAAGCTTTTTCTTCGGGAAGCCATCGAACCATGGTGCTCCATCTGGAAGTAGAGGCTTCCATCGGCGGATGAAGAGGTATTTTTCGTAAAATTTATTCGGCTTTGGTGCGACAGACGGGAGGCAACGGACGAAATGGTGGTCGCCGAATTGTTCGCAGAGCCAAGCGATCGCCAAGTGGACCGCGGGGATGCCAAGGCAGTTGAGCAAGGTGATGGTTAGGTTGGAAAATTCGAGCCACATGGCGTGTTGTCAGTCGATGATGCGACCTTTCCAGGTCGCTTTAACGCCTTTCTTTTGATCAAGGAGAGCCTTAAAAAAGAGGATTTGATAGAATAAGAGGGGGATCGGAAAAAGGAGAGCTGTTAAGATTGAGAAGTTTCCGGCGAGGCGAAAGCAAAAGAAGGAGAGAATACCGTAACAAAATGAGCACAAGAGAGTTGCTGATAGGAAAGCAGCATTTGCAAAGGGAATGAGTGTGAAGGCCACTATTAGCATCATGCCTCCGGTGAGCCAGAGTGAGGTAGTGAGAAGCGCGCGCTTTGGGGATTGAGCGGCTCCGGCAAGGAAGCCCTTTTTCCAGCTGCTTGTGAGTTGAGCGAGGCCTTGGGGGAACATACGCATCTCGACTGCTCCTTTACCTAGATATAAATTCACGTCGTGTTTCTGGGCTTTGAGGCGTTGGGCGAATTGGAAGTTCTCTAGTATCTCATCTCTGACCGCTTCGTGGCCTCCGGCATTGTGGTAGTGGTCGCGGTGAATTAAGAGGACTTGGCCGAAGAGGGTGCCCTGAGAAGATGGGGTTGCTGCAAAGGTGTCGACGCCGGCAAGGGTGATGGTATTAAAAAAGGCGGAGAGCTGTTCGTAGGGCCTCTGGATTTTGTGGAAAGGGCAAATAGAATGGATGGCATTAATTGAGGTAAGAGCTGCCAATTTAGCGAGTCCATTCTCAAGGAGGGTGATGTCGGCATCGAGGTAAAGATACCATTCACCAACCGCCGCAGCGGCTCCTTGTTGGCAAGCCCAAGTCTTGCCTTTCCAACCTACAGGCATTTCTTTTCCTGAAATAACCGTAGCTCCTAGCTCGCAGGCCATTTCGACAGTTTGGTCAGTCGATTGATCGTCGATGACGAGGATCTCCAATGGTTGAATGGGTTGGCTGCGAATGGAGGTGAGAAGCTTAGTAATATTATGTTCTTCGTCCCGAGCTGGTATAATGATGGAAATTTTCCCAGCATTGGTGGTTTTTGAGGTGAGGTAGCGTGGACGGCAAAGAGAGAAGAGAATCGCGAAAGAAATCAGAAGTGCGATGACTGGAAGGGCGAGGAACATTTATTTTCTAAGGTTTCACAAGTAGGATGCTTGTTTCACGAGAGAGGGTGGCGCGCGATAATACGGTCGGCGCATTTTTGCCCAGAGAGAATCACCATGGGCATTCCACCACCTGGATTAGTACTGCCACCAGTAAAGTAGAGGTTTTTATATTTAGAAGAAGTTTTGGGAGCCTTGAATCCATAGTTCCGCTTCCAGTCGGTAACAACTCCATAAATTGACCCGCGGTTAGAACGATACATCTTTTCGATATCGACTGGAGTGAGAAGATCTTCGACGACGATGCTTTCCCTGAGTCCCTTAATGCCGCAGCGCTCCATTTTATCGAGGCAGCGTTCTTTTAGAGCGACGTAGTCTTCATGAGTGATATTCGAACCCTCACGGAGTGGTGGGATATGGGGAAGAATTTTGATGTTGTCAGAACCGGTCGGGGCCTTTGTCGGATCAGTCCGGGTCGGGGCCACCACATAGAGCGTCGGATCTTCCGGAAGTTCTTGTTTTTCGAAGACAGTCTTGAAGTGCTTGTGCTGGTTTTCAGAAAAGAAAAAGTTGTGGTGAGCCAACTGGGGGAAGGTCTTGTTTGTTCCGATATGGAGAACGATACCTGAGCAGGCGGGCGCGAATTTTTGGTCGAGTTTTTGGGTGAAGGCAAATGGCTCGTTCAAGAGTTTTTGGTAGGCCGGAATAACTTCCATGTTACTCACGATAACGTCCGCAGCATGAGAGGTGCCGTCGGCAAGATTGACCGCTGTCACTTTTTTTTCTTCTTTTGTGATACTCTGAACGTCGGCGTTGAGGTGAATGGTGATGTCCATTTCCCGCATTAATTTCCCAAGGCCGTTTGCGAGTTGATACATGCCACCGCGGACATACCAAAGACCGTAGTCGTATTGGATAATGGGCATCAAGTTCATGTAGCCGGGAGCTTGGAGAGCCGAGGACCCAACATACTTGATGAAGTATTCAAAAATCATGCGGAGCTTAGGATCGCTCAGGCGCTTGGCAATGGATTCGGCCATCGTCGCGCGGTAGTCGATCTTACCACCTATGAGGCTGAACTTGTAGTGCTTGATAAACTCCCACAGACTATCGAGGCCCTTGTTGAAGTAGCCGTCGTTGACGACACCGAATTGCTTGCGTCCATAATCGAGGAAATCTTGGAGTTCAGCCCAATTCTTTTCAAGATCACCAGGGAGTTTCGCGAGCTCAGTTTTCATAAGCTCGTTTTCCTGATAAAGATCGATAAAAGGTCCTTTTTCGAAAAAGTTACGCCAGTGGGGAGTAACGGCGTCGAGTTGGACGTAGTCTTCCATCCTTTTTCCGGCTCGCTCGAAGAGATCTCGAAAGAACTGAGGGAGGGTGAAAATCGAGGGCCCGAGGTCGAAGGTGAAGCCGTCTTTTTCGAAAAGGTTGAGTTTTCCTCCGATTTTCTCGTTCTTTTCAAAGACTTCGACTTGATAGCCGGCAGCTCGAAGTGAGATGGCAGCAGAAAGCCCGCCAAGGCCGGCGCCGATGACTGCAACTTTAGACGTCTTCACTGATGGCCATCTTCGTTGGGAGTCTTCCCTTGTCAACAGGGCGAAGCATTTTAGTTTGTAGGGGATGTCTGACGGTATTCGGGAAGTTGTAGGGCGCGCGCGGAAGTTTTTTTGCTCGGGGGCTTTTCTCGGGTTGGATGATAGACGGGATGCCCTGGCGAAACTTGAGAAAGTATTACTTTCGAGGCGCGATGATCTTTTGGCTGCTTTGGCTGAGGACTTGGGAAAACCGGGGATGGAGGCATATCTTTCGGAGTATTATTTTTTGCTGCAGGAGTTGCGACTTGTTCGTAAAAAGATGAAAAAATGGCTGAGGCGGAGCCGGGTGGGTTCACCGGTTTATTTTTGGCCCTGCCGCAGTTGGATTGACCGCGAACCATTTGGGGTAGTCCTTGTGATCGCTCCTTGGAATTACCCCTTTCAGTTATCTCTTAGCCCAATTATCGCGGCGATTGCAGCTGGAAATACAGTGGTGTTGAAGCCTTCGGAATTAGCTCCGGCGAGTGAGCGGGTTTTATGTGAAATCATTGAGGAGGTTTTTGACCAGGGTGGGGCTGAAGTGGTCACGGGAGGAGCGGAGGTTGTGGAGGCTTTGCTGGAGGAGAAATTTGATTTCATCTTTTTTACGGGGAGTACCAAGGTGGGTCGGAAAGTGGCGATCAAGGCGGCTCAGTCTTTGACGCCGACTTTGATGGAGTTGGGTGGCAAGTGTCCTTGTCTGGTAGATGAAGGAGTAGACCTAAAGATTGCGGCGCGTCGGGCGCTTGCTGGAAAGTTTTTCAATGCAGGGCAGACCTGTTTCGCACCGGATTTTGTCGCGGTGAAAGAGAAGGTGAGGATTGATTTTGAGAGGGCGTGTGAGGAGGTTCTAAAAGAAATCCCCTGGTCGGAGGAGATGGCTGCGATGATTTCATCTGATCATTTAGAAAGGGTGAAGACCCTTTGCGAAGGTGAGGTGAAGACCTTCGGCGAGGATGATGAGGAGCGTTTTTTTCTGGCCCCTCGAATCATCCTAAATGCGGGCTGGGATCACCCGGCGATGCAGGAAGAGATCTTCGGACCAGTCTTTCCGATCGTAGGGTTCACTGATCAGAATGAACTCGTGGGGCGTTTGGAGAAGATGGAAACTCCGCTGGCGGTTTATTGTTTCAGCAGGCAGGCAGATTTTACGAATGCGGTGACGAGGGCTTTGCCTTCGGGTTCGCTCTGTCTGAATGATACGATGAAGCAGTCTTCGCAACTACAGCTTCCGTTGGGGGGGGTAGGTCAGAGTGGATATGGGAGGTATCGGGGGAGATTTGGGGTTGAGTCTTTCAGCTACGAAAAGTCGGTGACAAAGCGCTTCTTTTTCGAAAAAGATTTTACTGAAATGTTACCCCCTTACAAGAAGGCCTACCGTTGGATCCGTAAATTCTTGAAGTAGTTTACTTCGCGGTTTCTTCGAGAAGTTTTGTAGCAAAGTCGATGCGTTGACGTTTCGTGCCATATTCCTCATCGATGAGATTCGCGGTGATGCGAGCGCTTTCGTAAATTGTTGGGAGCCCGCTGCCTGGATGGGTTCCACCTCCGACGAGGTAAAGATTGTCAAAGCCCTTGAGCTTGTTTTGCGGTCGGAAATGGAGCATTTGATTTAGGGTATGGGCAAGGTTGAAGGTCGCTCCGATAAAGATATTAGAGTCCTCCCAATTTGTTGGGGTGAGGACCCTTTTCTCGACGATGTGTTCGCGGAGGTCTTTCATGTTTGTCTTCTCGATCATGCGGTCAATAATTTGTTCCGCGTAAGCTTCTTTTTCGGCCTCCCAATCGTGACCATGACGAGTGTTCACGGTTGGAACGAGAAGGTAGAGTTGAGAGTGTCCGGGAGGAGCGACCGTGGGGTCGGTGACGCTGGAATTTCGGATGTAAATCGACATATCCTTCGAGATCGTCTTTCCCTCAAGGACCTCATTTAGATTACGGTGATAATCTTCTGCAAAGATGATGTGGTGGTGTGGTTGCTCTTCATAGATTTTATCTACGCCAAGGTAGAGCATGAAGGTGGAGCACGAATATTTTTTCTTGAGGAGTTCTTCGCGGGATTTCTTTTTCTTCCCGAAGATACTACTACGCGCATACGCATAGTCTGCATTGACGACGAGCTGATCGCAGGACAGGACTTGACCATCGGTAAGTTCGACCTCGGCGGCGGTCTTGCCAGCGTATTTAATCTCCTTCACCTCGGAGTTGAAACGGATTTCGCCTCCCTCCTCCTCTACTACACGAGCCATACTTTCGGAGATTTCAGAGAGTCCCCCTTGGGTGTGGTAGATGCCGTGTTCGTATTCGATGTAGGAAAGAATACTGAAGAGCCCGGGGCATTTCCAGGGTGACATGCCGAGGTATTTTGCTTGGAAGGTAAAAGCGAGTTTGAGCCGATCGTCGGTGAAGTAGTTTCCTAAGACATCCATCACCGATTTTGTGGTGGCGACGTGTGGCAGCGCTTTGAAAAGAGTCGGGTCAAGGTAGGAGGAAAGCTTTTGGTAGGGCTTTTGGAGGCACGGGAAAATCGTCCGTAATTTCTGGGCATGTTCGTTCATGAAGCGGAGGAAATTTTCTTCCTCTTCGGGGAAAACTGAGCGGATATTAGCGGCCATTTTTTTGCGGTCGCAGCTGGTTTCAAGAGACACATCTCCCCAGGTAAGCCGAGTCATGGGATCGAGCTTTACGAAGTCAAGATAGTCATCGCTCTTGCGGCCCACCTCAGCGAAGATTTCGTCGAGAGTGAACTTTTGGTGAAGAAAAGTAGGGCCTGTGTCGAAGGAGTAGGGGCCAAGGTTGATCCGAGCACTTCGGCCACCTACGCGATCCTCTTTTTCTAAGAGGGTGACGTTATAGCCCCGATGGGCGAGAAGCATAGCTGCGGTAAGTCCGCCGGGGCCTGCTCCAATGATAATGATGTCCTTCTTCAAATGAAATGTTCTTATTCTGATGAAGCGTAAATCCGAAAAAGGGGATCACAAGTGAGAATTCAGGCCAGAAATTGAACAACGTTAGTCACTGGTTGTAATCCTAAACGATTTGTCTCAGAAGGTTGGCTTATGCATTGGGGTGATGACCCTCGATGGTGCAATGATCATTTCCGCTTGAGGGAGCGTATAAAAGTGCTCTAGATTTTTTAAAATTGTCGGAGGTCGTTCGGGGGACCTTCTAGAAATAAGAAGGTGGATTTATCGATGTGCAGAGGTCAGGCTTGCTCAAAGAGTTTAGCTGAGGAACTGAGAAAGCTAGAATCTCGCTAATGTGATGCCTGATCTTGAATTTGAAAAACGTTTTACCGAGCTTGGGATTGTGATCGGTGTGGATGAAGCTGGGCGTGGTCCTTTAGCGGGCCCGGTTTCGGTGGGGGCGGCGATTATTCCTCCTGATTTTAAACATCCTCTGATTAACGACTCCAAGAAGCTTAGCGAAAAGAAGCGTGAGGCGCTATATGACGAGTTAAGCGAAAATCCGGATATCAAGTGGTCGGTTTGTCTTGTGGAGGCCAAGGAGGTTGACGAAGTGAATGTCCTGAAGGCGACCCATCTGGGGATGGCACGGGCGGTGAAGGGGCTTGGGGTAAAAGTAGGGATGTGCCTGATCGACGGGCTTCCTGTTCCGAATTTCCCTTACCCCCATGAGGGAATTGTGAAAGGCGACTCCAAGAGTCTTTCTATTGCAACCGCCAGTATTTTCGCCAAAGTGACCCGTGATCGTATCATGCGGGAAGCGGCGGTTCGCTTTCCCGGTTACGGATTCGAAAAGCACAAAGGATATGGCACAAAAGTTCATCTTGAAGCCCTCCGGTCTTTGGGTCCGTGCGAAATCCACCGTCGCTCGTTCCAGCCGGTTGCTCAACTGTCCTTGCCGCTTGAGTAAGCTTTCGCCTCACCAAATTGGGGCTTTGGGCGAAAAAATTGCTGCGAAATACCTACAATCTCGTGGCTGGAAGGTCCTTTTTCGTAATTTTCGGGCCCCCAAGGGGGGCGAGGTTGATCTAGTTCTGCGGGGCGGTGATCATCTTGATCTTCTCGTTTTTGCGGAGGTGAAGACGAGAACTCGGCGTGATTATGGCCGTCCAATGCGTGCCGTGAATGCTGGAAAACGGGCTTTAATCACCCGTGGAGCCACGGAATGGCTGCGTTTGCTTGGGAAAGAGGTTCGCCCCGGCAAGAACCACGATCTTCGGCGCGAGATCTCTTGGCGCTATGATGTGGTGGAAATCGTGCTCGAGGAGGGAGCAAAACCAGATATCAACTTAGTCGAGGCTGCGTTTTAATCCAAAATATGAGATTTTGAGTGGTAATTTATTGTGATTTAGCAGTTTTCGTCGATTTTGGCCCCCGTTCGATCTACCGGTTGAAAATCAACGGCTGTTTTTATAAAAACAACCGACAACTTCTTGCCCCTTCGGCGCTTTTATAGATAGAACCTTCACCTCAACAAAATCATGAAAATTCAATCAAAAGGAAACAAAGGGATCTCACCGCGGATGGCTCGTGGATTTAGCCTCTTCGAAATGGTCATTGTGATGGGAATCATTGGGCTTATTTTAGGGGGAGCGATTTACAGCATGGGCAGGATCAAGGATTCGGCGGCAGTGAGCACCTCCCGACAAGACATGACCTCGTTTTCGTCGGCGCTGGAGGCCTACAAAAACATCGGGGGAAAGTATCCATCGACCAGTCAAGGACTCGAAGCTCTTCTGAAGCGGCCCCAAAGCTCACCCCGGCCTCGTGATTGGGTGCAGGCTCTGGATGATGAAGAAGCCCTTTTTGACCCCTGGGATACCAAATACAAATACGAGTATCCAGGCAGCAAGGACCCAAGCCGGCCTGAAATCATTTCAGCTGGTCCCGACAAACAGTTTGGTTCTGAGGACGATATGAGTAGTCAAAAGGAACCTCAGAACTAGGCTTCCTTAGCTCCCCTTTTTTTATGATATCGTCGCCCAGAACGATCCCTCCGGGGGAGAGCCATCGTGGCTTTTCGCTCCTGGAATTGATCGTGGTGATGGCGATTACGAGTATCGTTTTTGGCGCCGCAGCCTTTATGATTTCTATCCCGAATATCGAAAAAGATATTCGGGAGGCTCATTCGGGAATTGAGAATTTAGCGCTTCGGGCTCGGGCCATGTCCCACAGCTACCAGCAGCCTTTTGTCATCGAATTGAGTGAGGGAGAGGCTCGTTTGATGCCGATGGCTCGCCCTGAGGATGAGCTTGTTCTCGAGCCTCTGGAGCAGGTTGGAGAGCGGTCTGCTCTAAGATCTCTCGATAGCATGTCGTGGCCGGTGGTTTACAAGATCGATCCTAAATACCGAATGGCGGTTCGTCGTTGGAATAGTAACGATTTTCAGATTGTCAGCGACAATGTGGTTGAGACATGGATTCATCAGCCGAATAGCCCTAGTGAGCCACTTGCCATTGAATTGGTGAGCGAAGCAGGGGATGCCTACTTATCCCGAGAATTTCACCCCCTTACAGCGAAGGCCACTGATTTTGAGATGGCCATCGGAAATCAGTGATGAAGGTATTATCCTCCAGAGACCGAGAAAACGGATTCATGATGGCCGAGGTGATTCTTGCCCTTGGAATCTTTACGATTGTTGCGACCTCTTATTCTAAGGCACTTGCAACGCTCTGGCGAACGACAGCCTATGTGAAAGAAAAGCAGGTAATCACCCAGATCATGGACAGCGCTCTCAATGAAGCGCTTTACCTCCAGCGGCTCGAGGAGGGCAGTACGGAGGTTTATATCGAAGAACGCGATCTTGACCTTGAGACGATCGTTGTTCCGCTTGAGGAGATGGAGACGATCGATGGTAATTTCCTACAAAACATGTGGCAGGTCACGGTGATCGCACGCTTTGAGCAAGACGGTCGATATCAGGAACGAGTTGTTCGTGGTTGGCGCTATCTCCCCCTTTATCGCTGATGAAAGTAGAATTCTGTCAGCTACCTGCGCGCAGCGAAAAGGGCTTTTCCCTTTTCGAGCTCGTGATTGCAATTGCCATCGCGGGATTTGTGCTCACTTCTATCTTCAAGATTGCCGATGGTTCGGTCCGCGCAAACTCCAAGATGATCGATATCCAGAACGAGGAAATCGAACGGGACGCATTTTTTTCTTTCCTGAGGAACCACTTCGATAGCCTGCCAGGGGATGCTATATTCAATCTCAGAAACACCAGTAACTCTGAGCCGTATACTTCCGAACTGACTTTCCAAAATACGCCCGTTTCATTCAACTGGGGTGGAATTCCTATTGCAGCCCAAGCGACGCGGTTGATCACTATTCCTACAATTACTGACGGCCTTGATATTGTTCTGGAGTATTACGATGTCCAAATTCTCGATAGCGATGAAGGACCTGCGGAACGTGGAATTGACCCGATTGCGACAGTTACGCTTTTGAGTGATGTGCGGCTCTTTGAGTGGACGGTTTTGGATGTCCGTAATTATGACAATACGGAGCGCGATGAGTGGCCTTATGAATGGGATGCTCCAAACCAAAGGCCATCCTACGTTGAGTTGACCGTTATCTTCGAAAATGGTGATCGTCGGGTGAAGCGGCTTTTTTGGATTCCCAAAAAATCAAATCCGCGGACGAGCATGAGTGCCTTACAAAACAGTGCCCGCAGTGCCCGCTCAAATAGCGGCGGGGCTGGCGGACAGCCTGGAAGTGTTCCTGGCAGAGGCGGAACAGGGCAGGGAGGAAACCGCCCACCTGGAACCGGATCTCGACCTGGTGGCGGAACTCAAAAACCCTCAACGGGAGGAGGCCGTGCATCGGGCACAGCTCCCAAAATTAGTCGCTAATGAAGGTTTTTAATCATCATAATCAGCAGCGTGGAGCCACTTTGATTGCGGTTTTCTGGATTATGGCGGTGATGGGTCTTGCGCTGGTGGCTACGGTCAAGGTGAGTCGTTATCAATCAGAGGTCGCATCATCCCAAATCAATGGCATTGAAGCGCGGCAATATGCGGAGATGGGAATTAATGTTGCCGCTAATCCTTCGGTTGAGGAATGGGACACGAATTTGCTCCGTCAATCTTTTGAAAATGGAGCGGGTTTCAACGCTCAAATTCTTTCGGAGGGTGGTCGCTTTAACATTAATTTCATCCTCTTTTCGGAGGATAAGGCTCTCATTCGCCTTATCTTTGCAGAGTGGGGAATCGACTTCGATACCGCCAGTGAAATTGCAGATGCCCTCATCGATTGGATCGACTCTGATGATGACCTTGAACTTAATGGGGCGGAACGGGATTTCTACGAGGGCCAGGGGATTTTCGAGCAACCGTTCAACCGTCCTTTTTATGCGCTAGAGGAAATGCGCTTGGTTCGCGGGATGCCTCTCGTGGAGGCCGCCAATCCGAACTGGCGGGACTGGTTCACGGTTTGGAGCAGCGGCGGACTGGATGTTAATGAGGCGCCGGCCGAATATCTCGCGGTCGCGGCCGAGACTAACGTCGAAGCGGCGGTAAGCTTAGTCGAGATCGTCGATGGAGCCGATGGCATTCGTAACACCGAGGATGATCAGCCTATTGACGTCCCCTCGGCTCTTGCCAACCTGGGTATTAATGACCCCACAGGAGTGATTCAAGCGCGGCTCAATGCTAATGATCAGGTAACCCGAATCGAAAGCGTTGGCTATGCGGGTTCAGTTCGGCGTAAGCTCGTCCTCATCATCAACAACCGATCACAAAACCCTACTATTCTTGACCGAAAAGAAATCGCTATCCAATGAGTGCCAAAAAAGGAGACCTTAATTTAATGATTCCCGGCGCTGACGGTTGGGAAATCTGGACAGGGTCCGCGATGAGCGGATTCCAGCAGCATGCCTCGACTAATCACTTGCTCGCGCTTGACGTCACCGGGATCCCTTCCGGAGCGGTGGCGATGGCGGTTCCAGTTCGTGAGGTCTTTGCAGTGCCTTTTCGTGCGCAGACTGATGATCTTTCCTTGCTTGGTGATCTTGCTGCAATGCAGCTCGAGAAGAGCGGAAATCGACCTGCTCTTGATGGTGGACAGCTAACAGATCATTTTGTCTATGCGACAACTCCGGAGGAGACTCACTTGACCGCGGTTGTCATGAATCCTCCTTCCGAAGGCAAACTTCCGCGGAAAAGTCCGGATCAATTTGATATTTCGCCCCGTTGCCTACCCTTGCCCGAAGGGCGAGTCGTAGTGTGGTCCGAGTTGGGCCGCTGGGTCTTTGGGGTTGGGAAACCAGGAGGAGCTCTTTATTTTCAATGCCTCTCAGGAGAGCGGCTTGATCTCCGAGCTGGTAACGAGATTGGTCTTGCTCTGACTCAGCTGAGACTTCAAGGGCTGCTCACAGATATCCCTGAGGGGGTCGTCGTTTGGTCTCATGGATCAGCTTCTGATGCTCGACCCGAAGAGCTGGAAGCCTTATCGCGTGGCCTCGGGATTCCCACGAGTTCCTCACCAAGACCCAACCCAACCTGGCCAGAGCCGCCGAGCCGGCTTCTTCCAGCTGATGTCCGGGCTGAGCGGCTCGCGGTTCGGGGCAAACGAAACCGCAATCTTATGATTGCGGCTCTTGCGGTAGTTTATCTCGGGGTCGTTGCCTATCTTTTCTTCGATCTTAAGAAGACGAAGGCGGTCGCTGCAAAAGTCAAATTCAATGCTGATGCCGTCAGCGCGGAGGCTAGTCTTCTGGACAGGCATCGTTCTAAATGGGACGAGCTTCGTCCAGTAGTTGAGACCGACTACCATCCACTCGAACTTTTCTTGTCCATTTATAAAGCACTTCCAAATACCGATGATGACCGTTATATTCGCTTTAAAAAGCTAACTTTCCTTAATCAGTTTAAGGAAATTGAGGATGAACTCAGAGTAGCTCGCGAAATCGTTCTGGAAGGTTTTGCAGACCTAGAAAACCAGCCACAAATTTCAAAATATGCTAAAAATCTAAAATCAAGTCCAGATCTTGACGATTTTGAATGGACTAATCCACCGGAAACCACAGACAAAAGAAGTGGTAAGCTGACTTTTACCTATGTGGGTGGCGCCACCGAGTAGATCTCCAATATGTCCGAACGCGAAAAAAAGCTCCTCCTCGTCTTGGGGGCCACATTCTTCCTCATTTTGAACTTTATCGGGTTCAACATGCTTTATCTTCCAGAGGTTCAGAAGGCTGATCGATCCAAGATGACTTCCGAGAGTAAATTAAAGGCCGCTAAGATGACTCTAGCGCTGCGTGAAAAATACGAGCCTGAGATGGCTTGGCTTGAGCGGAGCGGGACAATCAGAACAAGCCCACTTGAGGCCCAGTCCAAGCTTCAGGCCCTGCTTCGTAAGCAAGCTAGCGCTCGACGGCTTGAAATTCGTGATTCCCGGATCATTACTTTTCAGCCGGGTGAACACTTCGACCGAGTGAAGGTTCTCTTTAAAGTGACAGGCATGGAGCGCGACGTTCTTTCTTGGCTTACCACCATTCACCAAACTAACCAACGTCAGGTCATTACAAAAATGGAGGTTAAGCCTCAAAACAACGATCTCACTCGAATCGAGGTTGAGATTGAAATCGAAAAGTGGATCCTTCCGACCCCCGAAGAAGAATAAATCTTGGCCCCCTATTGAATTATGAAATTTACTCCATTCTTGCTACTAACGATCTTAACGGGTGGTCTCGCCTTTGCTGCCCCTCCCACTTCTCATCGTCCAGATCGTTACAAGGAGCTATACCTCAAATCAGCACTGACTGATCCCCCGGAAGTCATCACAAACGATGCAGAGCCAGAAAATCTTCCAGATTGGATCCTCGTTGCCGTCAGTAAGTATGTTGGGAAAACGGAGGTTGAGGTGATGAACATTAAAGATCGGACGCGCATTCGAATCCCAAGTCCAGAAGCAACAGAAATGGGTTTTGCGATCAAAGAGGTGAAGCAGTTCCGCAACTTTATTGAAGAGACCGTTGTCACTCTCAAGAAGGGGAAAGAGACCGGGGAGGTTCGGTTTGATCCGAAGTTCCTCGTTCTTAAGAAAGTAGCCGGACCAACTACGAACAAGCCAAAGCCCCAAGCAAATGGCAAGAAACCTCCAGAAAAAGCCGCCCGCCCTCCGGTTCCGGGTAAGCCTTCAACGAGCAGTAGCTCGAAGTCCGGTAAAAGTGGCCGTCCCACTTCAAAGGGTAGCCGCGTGCCCCTGCCATCGACCTCCTCAAGTTCTACGAAATCTTCAGGTTCTACATCAAAACCAAGAGTTCGCTACGTGCCCAAAAAGTAATCAATCACTCGAATCCATTTTATCCAGTCCACTTTAGTTATGAAATTTGTTTTATCTCTTCTTCTCGGTCTTACCGCCGGAGTTCTAGCTCAAGAACCCCCTGCGCCCGCGCCTCCTGCTCCTGTTCCAGCTACTCCGGGCGAGGAGGCCACTACGCCTCCTTCTGTTCCTGAACCTGTTCCAGCTGTCGCGGAGGTCCAGCCTGGCGAAACGCCTGCAATTGCCCCGATCAAAGGTCGGAGAGTTGATCCTAATCAGATCATTGTTACCGCTAATGATTCGATCAACGAGGCTAACATTCTAGCGCTTAAGGCAGCTCAGCTTTACGAAGATTTCAGCGGCAAGCGTGTCATTATGACTAATAATGTCGCCCAAAGTGAGGTTTCTTTCACGATGCGAGGCCCCTTGACTAATAAGGAAGCGGCAAGGTTCCTCCAACTGACCTTGCTTGCTGAAGGTCTAGCGATGATTCCAATTCCAGAGGAGCCTGATATCGTTCGTTTAGTGCCTTCAGGACCGATTACGAGTCCGAATCAGGTGCCAAAAGATTTTTATGATGACGAATTCAAGCTCCCGGTTGATGACCAGCTTGTGATGTTTCAGATGGTTTTCAAATATCTCAAGCCGGAAGAGGCTTTGAAGGTTCTGCAGTCTTCTTTGGGCCAGTTGAGTGCTTCTGGAACAATTGCAGCAGTTCCAAATGCCTCTTCGTTGATCATCACCGAGAATGCTTCCCTCATTCGCCAGATGATTAAGATTCAGAAAGCGATCGATGTACCGACTTCAGTTAGCGAAAAATGGGTCGAGGTTGTCTACGGTGATGTCGATGAGATTGCCGAGCGCATGAACGAGATCTATAATGATCAGGGTAGTAGCCGCCAGACGACTAGGACAACCCGTGCTACTCCAACCCCACCTACCCCAGCCGCCGCCGGGGCATCAACAGCAGGCGAAGAAATTCCGATCCGCATCATCGGAGTCCGCCGAACAAGCCGGATCTTACTTTTTGGCCGTCCAGCTGATTTGGTGGCCGCTGAGGCTATGATCCGTAGTTTTGACCAGCCCAGTAGTGGTAATACTCGTCAGACTTTCAGGCTTCGCTATCTCCGGGTCTCTGAATTCCTGAATATTGCGGAGAATGGGATTACTGCAACTCTTGGCGATGGCGCGTCAGGGCAAGGTGGAGGCCGCGCTACTACTAACCAAAATACGACAAGCCGTAACAACCTCAGTAGTCGGAATAGCACCACGAATCGGACGACTGGCCAACAGGGTGGCCAAGGTGGGGCTAACGGATCAAGAACCAGTATTCAGGAGCAGACGATCCCAACCGAGCCGGAGTCTCGGCTCGTGGGAGGACGGACTTTGCTTGTCGCAGATAATGTCGCGAATACGATCATCGTAAATGGTCCTCCGCACCATATTGAACTCATCCGTGATCTCATAACAGATTTAGATTCGGAGGCTCAACAAGTCGCTCTCTCAGCTGTGGTTGGAAGTTATGGCATTGGAGATGGTTTAAATTTTGGAATCGACTTAGCGCAGGCTCTTAAAAATACCGGATCAGACTTTTCCGCTGCAGGTTCTGCGAGCTTTGGCGGGGTTCCTTCAATCATTGATCCTACGACCCTTGGCGATCTTGGTGCTGTCTTGAGCGCGAATGGTGCTTCTGGTAATGGGGTCTCTCTATACGGACTCCTTGGTGACGATTTTGGTGTTTTTGTGAACGCTCTCGAAACTGAAACTAAGTTCCAGACTTTGGAACGCACGGTGCTTACCACCCGAAATAACCGGGTAGCTCTCCTGACTTCTGGTCAGCGAATCGCTATTCCTTCTAGCACTTTCACTGGAGGTAACAACCAAGGTGGTATTAATACTAATGTTGAGTATCGGGATGTGCAGTTAGAGCTGGAGATCCAGCCTCTCATCAACTCAGATAATCAAGTGACTCTCGAAATTTCGTTGGTCAGAGATTCGGTGGGAACACTTCGACAGGTTGGTGATCTTCGGGTGCCCGATATTAATACCGAATCGCTTTCTACTTCAGTTACGGTTAGAGACGGTTCTGCGGTTATTCTTGGAGGGATTATGACCACAACAAGTTCAGATGCTAGTGGTGGAATTCCGATTCTGAGCCGGATCCCCGGCATCGGCCGTATTTTTGGTAGTAATGATCTCGAGAGTAACGAATCAGAATTGATCATTATGATTCAGCCTCGAATTATGGTCAGCCAGGCTGAAATTGATTTGTTCCGCTCGGACTATAGTGGCATGAGCAAGAGTACTCGCGAAGCTGAGAGTTTCTTGCCACCGCGTCGTAGCATGCTTCCATCTTCGGATGAGACAAAATCGAAGGAGGTTGAGGAGATTTCTTCAAACCCAAATATCCCAGTCTCAGAAAAAACGGTTCCAAGCGGTGATGTAACCGATGGTAAGAAGTGATCTCTGCTCTAGAGACCTTTATCGTCTAATTTTCAAATGCCCTATTTGCTCCGGCGGTGGGGCATTTTCTATCCTCTAGGGTGGAAGTTCTTGTGAATGGCCTTGAGACGCTTTTGATCGACGTGGGTATAAATTTGAGTCGTTGAAATGTCAGCGTGGCCGAGGAGTTCCTGAATCACGCGCAGGTCTGCCCCGTTTTCTAGGAGATGAGTTGCGAAGGAGTGACGGAGTAGGTGGGGATAGATGTTTTGATCAATTCCGGCTTGCTTCGCTCTTTCTTTGACGATTTGGCGGACGCGATCGGGAGAGAGTGGACCTCCGCGAATTGAAAGGAAAACGTATGAGGAAGTTTTACGCGTGACGAGATTGGGGCGCTCGCTAGCGAGGTAGTGCTTCAAAGCAGCAAGAGCTTTTCCGCCAACCGGGACGATCCGGGTTTTATTACCTTTGCCGGTAATACGTAGGAAATGGTCCTCGAGATCCAGAAATTCGAGTCTGGCACGACACATTTCTGAAAGGCGCAGTCCTGAAGCATAGAAGAGCTCAAGCAGTGCGAGGTCCCGTTTACCAAGCTTTTTCCCGGGATCGATCGACCCAAGTAGTTGTGCGACCGTCTCGGCATTCAGTGTTTCTGGGAGTTTGGCTACTGTCTTAGGCGGAAGAAGGGGGTCTGCCGGATCAATTTCAATGTGGTTGCGCTTTTGAAGGAAACGGAAAAATATTTTTAGATGAACAAGCGCGATACGCAAAGAAGAGGCATCGAGTTCAGTTCTGCGAAGGTGGCTGAGAAAGGAGGAAAGTTCATCAGTGCCGAGGTCCCGCCAGCTCTCTTGCCCTTGCTTTGCAGTCCATTCAAGAAGCTTGTCTAGAGTTTGTCGGACAGAGAGTTGGTAGGCGGTCGAAAGGCCCCTCTCGGTAGCGAGATAAAGGATAAACCCATCAACTTGAAATTCCATAATAATCAGGAAGCGAGACAGCCGGGGCAATTCTGCACGTGATGTCCGGGAACAATTTCTGCGAGCTGCGGGGCCTCATCGGTGAGACAGCGGTTACTGTCTCCCAATGTATTACGGGGTTGGAAAGAACATGCCGACGGAGGAGCGTTTAGGTTGGGGGGAAGCCCGGGGATTGTGTAAAGGACGTCCCCTTTTTCGTGCATCGCTGGAATACTTTTGAGCAACGCTCGGGTGTAAGCATGTCGCGGATCAGCGAAGAGGTCGGTGGCATTTGCGGACTCTACAATACGGCCGGCATACATAACATTTACTTTGTCGCACACTTGGGAAACAACCCCCAAGTCGTGGGTGACAAGCACTACGGCGGTACCTAGGGTTTCCTGGCGATCTTTGATTAGGTCTAGAACCTGCTTTTGGACCGTCACATCAAGAGCGGTTGTTGGCTCGTCGGCGATGAGAACCTCAGGGCGAGTGATCAAGGCCATTGCGATCATGACGCGCTGGCGCATGCCGCCAGAAAATTCGTGTGGGTAGGATTTAATGCGTTTCGCAGCATCCGGAATGCCGACTTCTTCAAGAGCTTCGATGGCCCGATAAAGCGCGGTTTTCCCTTTGATTCCTTCGTGTAACTCAAGTGGTTCGGTAAGTTGGGTGGAAATCCTGAGAGCTGGGTTAAGGCAGGTCATGGGATCCTGAAAAATCATTGAGATCTTTTTTCCTCGAATCTTACGAAGAGTTTTTTCGTTGGCCTTAATAAGATCAGTCCCTTCAAACATGGCGGTTCCGGAGTGAATCCTTCCCGGAGGTTGAGGAATCAGGCCGAGCAAAGAATAGCAGGTCACAGATTTTCCAGAGCCTGATTCTCCAACGATGCCTAAAGTTTCGCCTCTTTCGAGAGCGAAGGAAACATCTTCGACCGCGTGAACGATCCCGTTTCGGGTATGAAAGCGGGTAGTGAGATTTCTGACGTCGAGCAAAGCCATACGGTTGACTAAAGAATGCCTTGGCGAGTGCTGAAGCGGAAGGAAAAAGGAAGGAGCAAGAATACTAACTTTTATGGTAGAAGCACCCTTCTTTAGCTCCAACTAGGAGCGTTCGAATCGGTCTTTTTTATTCCGCGACCGGAAGGATAGGGGGATAGGCAGTCCGTCGGTTGGGTGTTTATCCTTAATCTGATTGATCAGGTAATTTTGAAAGGATTCTATGATAAGGTGCTTGTCGTTCACGAAGAGAACGTATTCAGGAACCGGGATCGCTTGGTAGCGGTCGTTGACGGCAGTGGTAGCGTAAAAAAGTTTCATACGCTTGCGGTGGCGCTTGTGCTCAGGTGGCGGGTTTTTAATGAAGGAGTCTTGTAAAAGTCTGTTAAGAGGGCCGGTTCCTATGACCTTTTGAGCATTGTCGCGAATGCGTGTGATGGTCTTGAAAATGTGCTGGATAGCATGGCCTTTCATGGCTGATACGCATACGAATGGTGCATAATCTAGGAAGAAAAGTTCGCGACGAAGATGGTCCTCTGCGGCTTCCAAGCGGGCGGCCTTTTGACCTTCGGGATGGAAGAGATCATATTTGTTGGCAATAATAAGACAGGGTTTTTTCTCCTGCTGGATTAAGCGTGCGATCTTTCGATCTTGTGCGGCAACTCCGGCTGCGAGATCAACCACAAGAAGGCAAATATCGGCTCGTCGGATGGAACGTTCGCTTCTCATCGCCGAAAAAACTTCGATGGAATCTTCCATGCTAGAACGTTTTCTAAGCCCAGCGGTGTCGATGAGATTGTGTTTTTCATTTGCCCAGACGTAAGGGATATCGACAGCATCGCGGGTGGTTCCGGCGACTTCGGAGACGATTGTCCGTTCGTCTTTAAGAATGGCGTTGATGAGAGAAGACTTACCGGCATTTGGTTTCCCAACAACTGCAATCTTAAGACCATCTTTCAGTTCATCGACGTCGGTTTCTTCTTGTTCACGCGCTTCTAGTTTTGAGAGTTCTTCGTCGATGGTATCGGTGAGAATGTCCATGCCTCGGCCATGTTCGGCAGACGTAGGGATGCCAGATCCAAACCCAAGTCTGGCAAAATCGCTGGACGTGTTGTCATGATCCGCGCTATCGGCTTTGTTCATCACGAGGATGACATTGGGATTAGACTTACGCAGGAGTTGCGCTACTTCTTCGTCGATGGGATTAATACCCGCGCGTGCGTCTACGACGAAGACGATGAGGTCGGAGGACTCCATTGCGATACGGGCCTCGAAAGTGACCGCATTTGAAAATCCATCTTCGTTGACCGCGCAGATTCCACCGGTATCGACCAGCTCGCAGGAAGTCTCAGTTGTCTGGCACGGCGCTGCGATTCGGTCGCGGGTCACACCTGGCTGATCGTGAACGATTGCGATACGTCGCCCGGCCAAACGATTGAAAAGCGCGGATTTCCCGACGTTCGGGCGACCGACGATTGCGACCTGAAATGGACTGGTGGGCATAAGACGACCCTATGGCAGATCTTGAGGGATTGACAAGCGACGAGCGAGTTCAGCTGCTGGGAGCATGGGAACTTGAGTTTTTTGGTGTCGCCTTGGGTTACTTTACTCTCCTTTTTGCCGGCAATGTGGAATCTCAGATTCTCTAATACAGGACCATTTCAATGAGTTTTGAGCATGATCAACTACCAAAGTCTACTTGGATTGTTCAAGCATACGGATGAGTGAAACCTCGGCTTTTTTGCGAATTTCTTCAGGGAGTTCAACTTTTGGTCCAAGCTTATCTAGACAATGATGAAGCTTTTCTAAAGTGTTCATTTTCATGTAGCGGCAATCCGCACACGCGCAATGATCGGTGGGGCCTGCAATGAGATTTTTATTGGGAACTTCTTTTTTGAGGCGGTGAAGCATTCCTGATTCAGTGACTACAATGATATTTTGAGCGAGCGTGTTGTTGCAGAAGGGAATCATTTTTTCCGTCGAGCACACCTCGTCGGCAAGGAGTCGCACTGCTTTGGGGCACTCAGGGTGGGCGACGACTACAGCATCCGGGTAATCGTCTTTGATCCTTTGGATGGACTGTTGGGTGAACTCAACGTGAACGTAGCAATTGCCCTTCCACAAATCCATTTGGCGACCAGTTTGTTCGATGACCCATTGGCCGAGATTTTCATCTGGGACGAAAAGGATTGGTCGATCTTTTGGAGCCTGATTGACAATATTTGGAGCATTCCCCGAGGTGCAGATAACGTCGCATAGCGCCTTCACTCCAGCGGAGCAATTGATGTAAGCGATGACGTAGTAATTCTTATCTGCATGTTCCTTCAGAAAGGCTTCAAGATCATCGGCGGGGCAGGCCTGTTCGAGGGAGCATCCTGCGTCTTTGTCGGGAAGAACAACTGTTTTTTCGGGGTTTAGAATTTTGGCGGTTTCCGCCATGAAATGAACACCGCAGAATGCAATAACTTCGGCTTCAGTTTCTTGGGCTTTGTAAGCGAGACCGAGCGAATCACCGACGTAGTCAGCGATATCTTGAATAGGGCCGACCTGATAATTGTGGACGAGAATGACAGCGTTTTTTTCCTTTTTGAGACGGAGAATGTCTTCTTTCAGATCAAGGAGAGGCGCGGGAGTTGTCATAAATTGATTTTCTGAGATTGGTCTGGCCAAGGCCAGAACTAAAAACCGCCCATCTGAATCTGGCCAGTATGTTTGGCTCCGTCCGCGACGGTGAGGCGGCCAACTTTGATGTTACCGGTCAGGGTTGCTTTCTTCTTAAGAGCGAGGAGCCCACGGCAGGCGAGGTGCCCGGTGACGAGGCCGTCGATCGTGCATTCGTCCATGACGACTGAGTTGATAAATTCAATTTTTGCCCGCTTCTCTACGAAAAGGCGTTTGCAGGTAACTTTACCGGTAATTTTTCCGTTGCGTCTCAAAATCAAGTCGCCTGAACATTCCGCGTCACCGGTGAAATCGCCTTCGACAATGAGGTTTTTACACTGGATTGGGGCGCTATGAACGATCCCTTTCTTGTAGATATGAACGTCCCCTCGCGTTTGAATGCAGCTACTAATGGCATCCTTGATTTCGCGATTCTCCATCGAAATAAAACGCCCGCAGCTCCGGCATTGAGAAGAATTGGCACGAACATTTGCCTGGTGGGTGTCTCCACATTCGAAACAAGCGATTTCCCTGGTCTCGATTTTAGTCGGAACGGGAATAGTTTTTTCTTCCTCGTTTCCATGATATCTTAAGGGAGATTCCTCGTCTTGAGCAGGAGGCGCGGGTTCCGGTGCAGGAGCTGGTGGATCGGGCGGGATCGGGAGGGTGCTCCTAGATTCCTTTGGTTCTGACGACTTTGGAAGTTTTGGAGTAGCTGAAGGAAGCGATTCCTCTTCTATTTTGGCGGTTTGAGGAGAAGAAGAATCCTTTGGAGTTGTGTTTAATGCTTCTTTTCTGGCCTTATACTCGACTTCTACCTTCGGCTGCGGAGGGCGATGGGCGAAAGGATCGGGTGGAGCTTGCGGACGGGCTTTGATTTCACCATTTTCCTCGAAGGTCAAATAAGCACCGCAACCCTTACAATATGATGAAACTGCCAGCTGGGATTCCTGCTGGCAGTGCTGACAAAGAGGACAAGTGACCTTGCGGGGCAAATTGCTCTTATCTTTGAAAAAACCGAAAGCCAAGGAACTGGGGAAGTGATAACGCTAGGAGGGTTTATCCTGAGCCTTGTTCTCCTGAGCCTTGTTGTCTTGAGCCTTGTTGTCTTGAGCCTTGTTGTCTTGAGCCTTGTTGTCCTGAGGTTTGTTGTCCTGGACGTTATTAGACTGTGGATCCCTATTTTTTTTGTCTCCACTCTGAGGGGTTGGAGCATTTTTCTTGGGAGCAGAGGATGGGTTTCCGACTTCGGATTTACCAACAAAGATCGCGCCGGGCTCGATGGAGATCATGCTTGCCTTAACGTCACCAACCATTTCGGCACTGCCTTTGATTTCAACTCGCTCAGTGCAGGTAACATTACCATGAACCTTGCCGTAAATCACGATAGATTTGGTCGAGACCTCAGCTTTAAGATGGGCGTTCTCGGCAACTGTGAGGGCACCATCGCTACTGATTTCGCCTTCGATTCGCCCATCAACAAGGAGATCATCAGTAAATCTGACCGATCCTTTAATATGCACGTCGTTGCTAAGAATATTGCGCTGTCCGCCGGTAGGGCTGACAGGGGCAGCAGCCTGCTGAGGAGCTCGGGCAGGAGCAGCAGCTGGTGCTTGAGGAGTAGTCCGGGTCGGTGCCGCAGGACGGGGGGCCTGAGGCGTCTCAGGAGTTTTGCTGATTATTTTTTCGAACACTGGATTGGTAGTTTTGTTATTAAGTTAGTGAGCTAGAGCGGCCTTTTTGTGAAGTCGGAAGTGACGAAGTGAGAATTATTCAGAAGATGAACCGATTGGAGCTTCAGGCTTCACACTCTTTTCGCTAGTTGGCTGAGTCGCTCCTTCGGAGGAGTTCTCTAGTTCTGGAGCTGCTTCCGGTTGAGGTGTCTTTTCGACAGGCTGACTGATTTCTGGAGTTGGCGATTTGGGGACGGGGCTTGGGGTTGGTTCTGGGGTTATGCCAGGCACCGTGATCGGAGAAGTTGCTGCTTCCGGTGTGATCTTAGGTTGAGTCGGCTCAGATTTCTTTTCCGAAGGTGATTGGACGTTGATCAGCTTAAGGCGATTCTGAGCTATCGATTTCACTTGGAGGTGTGAACTCTCGTATTCGGAGATAATCTTTTCGTAGATTTTCTTGGCGTCTTCATCTTTACCAGCTTGCAGTTCGAGGTCTCCCAGGGAAAGCAGCGCAAGTGAAGATGCTGCTGATTCACTCTCGGCGGCCATCTCAAAAGCTTCTCTGGCCTTGTCGAGATTCTTAAGTTGTTGTTGGTAAGATCCGAGGCTAGCATAGCCACTTCCAACAGCAGGGTGTTCGGGGTATTTGGAAACAAATGTTTCGAGCACCTCGATCGCTTCTTGTTGTTGCTGGTCGCTCCAGAGAAGTTGAGCTTCCAGAAGCATTGCAGACCCCCCGGCGTTCTCTCCGTCATATTCTTGACTGACTGCCTGATATTGGGGCCCGGTGCGGGCTTCAGCGAAGGCAGCGGCTGCCTCTTCCTTGTCGATCTTATCCAACCCTTTTACGAAGACGTAACCCACGAGGCAAAAAATTACGAGAATCCCAAAAATGATGAGCTTCTTTTGGTTGGCATCAAGAAAGGCTTCGAAGGCTGACGGCTCTTGCGAAATTTCACCGATAGGGCTTGGTCCGTTGTCGGGATTTTGTTCGTTTTTTTCGGACATAATTCTTCTGGGAAATTAGGAATTAACGCCTACTGGAAAGAGAAGCAAGCCCTTGTGACGTGATTTGCAGTTTGGAATATTTTCTACTTGCCCTAACTTGCCGACGGTGAGGAGCAGAAAAGTCTATGTGGTTGCCGGTGAAGTGAGTGGAGATACTCATGGATCCGAGTTGATGGATGCACTCCGGAAGCAAGATGGGGACTTCGATTTTCGGGGTTTAGGAGGTCCTGAAATGTCTCGTGTTTCGGGAGGACTGGTCCGTGATTGGGTTGAGGATGCTGCTGTTGTAGGGGTTTGGGAGGTTCTTCGTCGATACGGTTGGTTTAAGAAACGGTTCGAGGAGACTCTCTCTCAAATTTTGGAGCTAAGGCCTGCGGTTTTACTCCTAATTGATTATCCAGGATTTAATTTGCGCCTAGCGAAGCAGATCTACGAAAAACTGCCAGAAACTAAGATTGTTCACTATGTGGCTCCCCAGGTTTGGGCCTGGAACCAAAAAAGAATACCTCAAATAGCGACGACCCATGATCTGATGATTTGCCTTTTTCCCTTTGAGGTAGAGCTTTTTGAGAGGGCAGGTCTTCGAAGCCGTTGCTTGGGCCATCCACTGGTTGATGAATTAGAGGAGAGGAGGATCGCTGCTAGCCGGGCTGAAAATCTGGTAGGTCTCTTTCCTGGTAGCCGGATCAAGGAGGTAAGCAGACTTTTCCCTATGATGCTGGAATCAGCGTCGCGCTTATTGAAGGAAAATCCGGGAATCCGATTCGTTGCGGCGGCGGCTAGTGAAAAAGTGGCTCGGGTTATGGACGATTATTTAGAAATAAGTGGCTTACCAGATGGCCTTGTGGAGGTGCAAACTGGAAAAAGCCAACATCTGATGCAAACAGTGACTTGCGGAGTAGTGGCTAGTGGCACGGCTACTTTGGAAGCGGCTTATTATGGGATGCCTTATTGTTTAGTTTACCGGGTGGCCTGGCCAACTTTTCTGATGGCAAAGCAGTTGGTGAAGTTGAAATTCATTGGATTGATCAATATTCTCGCCGGACGCGAGCTGGTGCGTGAGTTCATCCAAAATGAAGCGAATGCCTATGAAGTGGCTTTATGGCTGGGGCAGGCACTTGCGAATAAGGGTGATAGGACGAAGTTAACACAGGATCTTTTAGAAGCAGCATCAAGGCTCGGCGAACCTGGTGTTCATGAGCGAGCAGCTCACGAAATTGGACTCTTGTTTACAGACTAATCGACATGCCTGAACCTTCGAAAATCAGTGGTATCAAAATTACGCTCGCGGTAATTCCAGCCTTGCTTATCGTTTCGATTTGCGTCGCTCTTTATTTGGGGGCGAATGCGGACCAGGAAGAAGCAAAACCACTTGAGGGTGATATCACGGTTCCCGAGATGTCCGATTATCTTCTTAAATTGAATAATCTGATTGGAGAACGTGAGATTGGCACAGAGGCTGGGCAGAAAGCTTTTCGACGGTTGAATGCGATGACGGCTGGGACTCTTGGGTCCGAAAATCTTGGTTACGAAATTTTTCGGAATCAGATTGATTCTGTAAACGGGCTTCTTTGGTCAACCATCTGGATTAAGGCTGGTGATCGTGAGTCTCGTGAGCCAGTGGTTTTGGCGATTCCGCAGGCGTCGCGGGGTTCGGGTCCAGCTTTCGGATTTGGTTTTGCGGAATACCTGACATCCCATCAGACCGAAGTCGGTGTGAGGGTTGTTTTTTACCCTCCGCTATTCGAAGGAGATCTTGATGACTGGATTTGGGAAAGATGTGGCGAAGAAGGTGAATCAATGAAGGGATTTCTGATGGTGACTGGAGACGAAGAACCTAACCGATCCCCACGGTTCATAGTCCCTGCTTCGCTGAAGGGAAAAATCGATACGCTAAGTAACTCGAAAATTTGGGATGAGGAGGCCAAAATCGAAATTGGAGATCATGGGGTTCTCGAGGTAAGATTAGGCGATGATTCACTGTTTTCGCGCGAGGAACATTCACAGAGGCTCATTCGGATGATGCCAGTGATTAAGGAATTAGTGGAGCGTCTCAATGAATAATTGATGCGACAGTTTTGTAGAGATCGACGCGAGTTAAAATCTTCCAGGAGAAAGTTGACTCAGATTGATTGTGGATTTGTTTCCTGAGACGAGGTCCGCTACAAGTTTTCCCGTGACGGGGGCGAGCGAGAGGCCCATCATGGAGTGTCCAGTCGCGATAATCAGATTATCATGTTGAGGTGAAAACCCAAGGTAGGGGAGGCCATCTGGCGAGCAGGGACGGAGGCCAACCCAAGGCTCGAGATTTTCGAAGTTGGACGGGGAATATTGTGGGTAAAATTTGCAGAAGGCTTCGAGGACACCCCGAAGGCGTCGTTTGCTGACAGAGGTGTCAGTACCGCAAATTTCCATCGTTCCAGACACTCTGAGCGTCCCGCCCATGGGAGTGACGGCAACTCGACCTTCTTTAAGAAGTGAGCAGAGAAGTGGATTTGCGATGGGTTCCGGGAGGGTCACTGAGTATCCTTTGCCGCCTTGCATGGGAAGAGTAAGGCCGACTTGTTTTACGAGCTCGGTAGTGTCGATGCCTCCAGCAAGAACGATAGTTTCGGCTGAGTAGATTTCGCCGGACTTGGTGATGACATTCTTAACTTTGCGATGGTCTACTTCCAATTTTTCGACCTCGCCAAGGGTGAATTCACCTCCGTTTTGGAGGATCGAATCACGAAGGGCCTGAATGAAATCTTCGGGTGAAAGGTGACAATCCTGTGGCCACCAGATACCGCCTTTCGCATTAATTTGGGCATTAGGTTCGAGTTCTTTAAGGCGATTTTGATCACAGACCTCTGCTTCTAGTCCTAGGGTATGTGCCTCTTCGGCAACCTTGGCTTCTTCCTCTAATCCAGCATTGGATTGGCAGAGCATAAGGAGTCCTTTTTGGATGAGCGGGAAGTTTTCATTTTTGGAAAGTTCGACGTGTAGGCGTCGGCTTTCAAGCGAAAGATCGCGAAGGAGTTCCTGAGTATTGGAAACATGTCTCTTGGTAGAGTGTTTGGTGAAAAGCCAGATCCAGCGAGCCAGTGAAGGGGAGAGCCGGGGGCGAAGATAAAATGGGCTTGTCGGATTGAACATCCACTTTAATCCCTGAGAGATTACGCCAGGAGCAGCAAGTGGAATGAAGTGTGAGGGGACCACCATGCCGGCGTTTCCTTCGGAACAGCTTCTGGCCAAGGAATCGTCGCGCTCGATGATGCGGACGGAGTGATTGGTCGAAGCGAGATAGTAGGCGATGGAAAGGCCGACGACTCCGCCACCAACGATTAGAACTTCCTTGGACATGGCTCGGTGGCTTGAGCTAAAGCCCAAGCCTCTTAATTCTAACACTCGAGCTTCCCGTTCACGAGGCGTGCGATACCAAGAGGGTTAGAGTTCTGGAGCTCGGCGGGGAGTCCGGCATCAGGAAAGCCTTGATAGCTGACAGGGCGGGTATAACGGACGATTGCTCCGGTTCCGACTGAGGTGCTCGCGCCGTCTGAAGTAGCAGGGTAGGGTCCGCCATGAACCATTGAGGAGTTTACTTCGACGCCAGTTGGGAAACTGTTGATGATTACGCGCCCGGCTTTTTGTTCTAGGATCTGGACGAGGTCCCCAGCTTCGGAGATTTCCTCATCGGTCCCATGGATGGTGGCGGTGAGTTGACCTTCAAGTTTTAAGGCGGTGGCGAGCATTTCATCCCTTGAACTACAGTCGATCACAAGAGAAGAGGGCCCAAAAATTTCCTCGTTGAGTTTTGGGTTATTGATGAACTGGGAGGCGCTTGCTTTTAGGATCGCGGCACCCGCTTTATTAGCTTCCTTTGATTCGACTTGCTCGATTGTGCCTACGCCATCTTGGCTTTGGAGATTGGTGAGCCCTTTGACGAAGTTTTGGTGAATGCCACTGTGTAGCATAGTGGCAGGGGTAATCTCGGAGAAGCCGCTTTTAAGAGTGCTTTCGAATGTTTCAGAGACGTTTCCGAAGACGAGGCCCGGGCAGGTGCAGAATTGTCCAGCTCCTAGGGTCACGGAGCCAACGAGTCCTTGAGCGATTGCTTCGCCACGCTCGGCCATTGCTCCGGGAAGAATAAAGATGGGATTGACGGATGACATCTCCGCAAAGACGGGGATAGGCTCAGGGCGAGCGGCGGCGGCATCCATGAGGGCACGGCCTCCTGCACGGGAGCCGGTGAACCCGATGGCTTTGATGTCAGAATTGGTGGCTAGAGCCGAACCAAGTTCGATGCCGGAATCAAATATCATAGAGAAAGTGCCTTCGGGCACTTTACATTCGGCAACCGCGGCTTGGATGGAGCGAGCGACGATTTCGGCTGTGCCGGCGTGAGCAGCATGGGCTCGGACGATGACCGGGCATCCGGCCGCAAGGGCGCTGGCGGTATCACCACCGGCAACAGAAAAAGCGAGAGGAAAGTTGGATGCGCAGAATACGGCGACAGGTCCGAGAGGACGGCGCATGGATCGAAGGTCGGGTTTAGGGATGGGGGAGCGGTCAGGATTTGCTAATTCGATGCGAGCATCGACCCATGATCCTTCTTCAATGAGATCGGCAAACATATTGAGCTGCCCCACGGTGCGTCCGCGCTCTCCTTCGCAACGGGGTTCGGGGAGTCCGGACTCGGCCATCATGCGAGGAGTGATCTCGGGACCGGCGGCGTCAATTTTTATCGCAATAGTGCGGAGGAAGTTGGCGCGGGTTTTTGAATCGATTTTGGAGTAGGTTTGGAAAGCTTCGGCGGCAAGGAAGATGGCTTTGTTGAGGTCGTCGGGTGATGCCGAATGGAAGGCTGGATCGAGGAGTTGGCCAGTAGCAGGATTGGTGACTTGGAAGGTTGTGTTACTGTCGGAAGCGCGGGAGGAGCCGATGAAGGAGTGTCCGGTGAGGTTCATGATGGTAGTGGATTTTGAATGCTAAAAAGAGATTAACCAAGAATGGAAATTACGGAAGGGACGAAAGTTCGGAATGAGTTCCTCGAATTAAACCCCGATCCGAGGAGAAGAAATCCCATGTTTGAAAGGATCGTTGGGTTGAACGATGATAGTGGTTTCGCTGGTAATGAAGGCTCGACCGGTAACGATTGGAATGACTTTATCGGAGTCGGGAATAGATTCAAATGATCCTTCGAAGACGCTACCAATAATGGAAGCCTGAAGCCAGGTCTCACCTTCGGTCAGTTCACCAGAGGCGGCGAGACATGCGATTTTAGCGCTGGTCCCGGTGCCGCAGGGAGAACGGTCGTAAGCGGAGCCAGGGCAAAGGACAAAGTTTTGGGAATTGGCATTGATGCCGGCTTGGGGTGAGGCAAAGCATTCGATGTGATCGATTTCAGCGCCATTTTCGCCAGTGATGTTCTGGATACGAAGGGCATCACGAACAGTCCTGGTGAAATCGGTAAGAGCAGCGATATTTTCGGCTCTAATTTCAGGGCCCTGGTTGGAGATGAGGAAGAACCAATTGCCACCCCATGAGATGTTTCCAGCGATTTCCTGACCGTTGGGCAGGGTGACTCGAACGTCTTCTGCGAAGCGATAGCAAGGGATGTTTTTGATTGTGATTGAATGGTCTTCAGCGAGGAGGGCTGTGATTATTCCGACCGGGGTTTCGATGTGGTGCTCACCGGGCCTGATCCGTCCAAGGTAAGCGAGGGTTTCCACAATGCCAATTGTCCCGTGGAGGCAGGAGTGGAGGCACGAAAGGTTGTTGAAGAAGACAACGCCGGTGATGCAGGTGGAATCCTCGGGTTCACAGAGGCATGCTCCGACGATGGCATCGAAGCCACGAGGTTCGTTGATGAGGGTTGTTCGAACCCAGTCGGCTTCTTTCTCGAGAAAGTCGCGGGTAGCTTTGGCACCGCGGGGAGTGTCGAGGCCAGAAACGATGGTGCGAGTGGGCTCGCCGCCGGTGTGGGAATCGATAATTTTCACCTTAATGAAGAAGGGTGCTAGGAGAGAACTCCAAGGGACTCATCTGATTTACTTCCCTTCCCAATTACTCCACCAGTTCCGAAAGAGGGCGTGTTGGTCGTGGAGGAATTGCTTTTGGGCAGGGCTCAATTGATCGTAGGAATTGAGCTGTTGTTGGTAAGCAGTGTGACCTTCGAGGACCATGAGTTCTTTGTAGTAAAGGACGAGGTCTGGGCCTTCGTCGAAGGTGGAAAGGACGGTAAGCGCTTCGGAGAGTTCGAGTGCGTAGCGGCGGGCTTGGGGGTCACCTTTAGCGGCGGCTTCGCAGAGTTCGATAAAACGGAGAATTTCTTTTGGAAGAGCATTGCCAACTCCGGTGATGGCTCCGGTCGCTCCACAGTTGACAAAGCCGTGGTAGACTTGCGTGTCAACCCCAGCCATGAGAATGAGCGATTCGTCTTGGCTTGTGATATTCTCGGCGGCGTAGCTGAGGGAATCGGCTCCACCGAATTCTTTGAAACCGACGAGGGAGGAAAATTTTTCACGAAGAGAGAAGAAGAGGTCGGCCTTAGTCTCGAACCCATAATAAGGAGAGTTGTAAATCACCGCAGGAAGGTCACCGCCTGCCTTGAGAATTTCGCTGAAGTGATGAACTTGGGCAGCGGGAGATGATCCACGACTGAGAACACGGGGGATCACCATGAGGCCATTGGCACCGACTTCGCGAGCGTGGGCGGCGTGGGCGGCAGCAATAGAGGTATTTTGCGCACCCGTGCCGACGACAGTCGGAATTCCAGCTTCAACGAGCCGATTAATTCCTTCCATGCGTTGTTGGTCGGTGAGGAGTGGCCAGTCACCCATTGAGCCGCAATAAACAACTCCGCGCATGCCCTGTGCTATCAGGTCTTTGGCGGTTTCGACGAGTGCGTCGTAGTTGATAGCCCCGGTGGGATCGCACGGGGTCATTAGGGCAGGAATACAACCTTCAAAAATGGGACTATCGTTGGACATGTGAGGAGTATGAACAGAATGAGTTACTTTGTCTTGTCTTGAAGAAGAGAAATTAGTGGTAAAATTGACAAGCAGGAGCGGATGGGGCGTTAATCGCGGTTGACGGTAAGAAAAAAGGTAATTCCGGAAGGTGCGAGATACATCGGTCAGGGTTAGGATGCTCCGCTGGTTTCAGTGGCCCGGGATGGCAGCACTGAAATTTTGTGCAGGCTGGAATTTATGAATCCGAGTGGTTTAGCAAAGGATCGAATTGCTCGCTACATTCTGAAGAAGGGTTGGCAATTTTGAAAAATAAGTGGGTGTGAATTTTTCAGGAAATTGTCCAGCGAGTTTGGCGTAGGACTGCGAAGCGGTTACTCGAAACTTTTTGATACCAGACGGTGAGGAGCGAATGGTCATCGAGTTCTACAGTGCTGGGATAGCCGAGGTCGCCAGAAGAACCATCATCTGAGATGGTGAGTGGGGTGGACCAAGTCATGCCGTGATCTTTGCTAAGGCGAACTTGATTTCCAAATGGTTTGCGACGATGGCCGTAACTCATTAGCAGACGGTCATCGCGAAGGCGGGTCAGAAAGGAAGGGAGTCCCCAAACTCCAATCGGATGGGGTTTAGACCAGGACTTTCCTCCGTCATCTGATTCGCTTTGGAGGGTTTCACGGTCGTTTTTCGTGTTGTGGTTCCGGATGTGTACAAGGAGGCGACCGTTGGCGGCTTCGATGGCATGGAGTTCGTGGTAATCTTGATGGCGATCGCCCTCGCGAGTTGGAATAGCAGAGAGCCATTGCCATGATTTTCCATCGTCGTGTGATTCGCAGATCCCGATTTCTTTCCCTTCACTCCAGAGCTTTTTGCCGGCATAAAGAAGTCGGCCATCGGAAAGTTGGGTTGGGCCGTGGGGGCTGTTTACGATGGTAGGGTAGCGCTCTGACCAAGTGATTCCGCCATCAGTGGAACGGATCATCCATTGCCCTAGTTCGGCTTTTCGTTGCGCCTCGGGGATTCGGTTGTGGGCGGCGAGCCAACGTTTATTGCGGTTGTCCTTTGGAATGCTTGGGACGTAGGCGAGAGATGTGAATGTCGTGACAAGGAGGGAACCTTTCATTGTCTCCAGAACGCCGGCATCTCGATCATCGATAGGGCCGTCGAGAATTGTACGGGGATAGGTCCATGAATCTCCGTTGTCATTGGATCGTTGGAAGTCGATTCGTCCGAAGGGACAAACGTGTTGATCACGGCCACCAGAGCAAACGACAATAAGTTGTCCGTTCTTGCATCGGGTCAGGGTGGGCCATCCATGGTAGCGATTTGGGAGTTGGCTGATAATTCTCGTATCGAGGATTTTGGCGATAGGTGAGGCTTGGAGGTTCAGATTAAAACCTAGAGATCCTGCGATTCCGGCAGTGGTGCCTGTTTTGAGGAAACGTCGACGCGAGTGATTCATTCCAACAGGATGCCTCTGGCTGATATGGCATGTCGAAGCAATTCGTCTTCGTAAGCAATGAGATTGACCTGAGAGAGTGGAGATCCATCATAGGGCTTCTATGAATTGTCAACGGTTTGATTCGAAGGAAGAAATGGGTGTGGCGGCAGCTAGGGATGGAGCGAAGAAGATGAGGAAGGTTCAGGGGGAAAAGGGGGAGGTGAATATTATTGTTGCGACGGGAGCTTCGCAGTTTGAAATGCTTGCGGCTCTGATTTGGGAAGAGGGAATTGATTGGTCCCAAGTAACGGTTTTTCATCTCGATGAATACGTAGGCCTTTCGATCGAGCATCCGGCATCATTCCGGAAATACTTGAAGGAACGATTTGAGGATCAATTACCTTCTCCGGTGAAAGCTTTTCACTATATTAATGCCGAGGAGAATCCGATCGCGGAGTGTGATCGCGTAGGTGCTTTGATCGTGGAGGCCCCGATTGATGTTGCTTTTGTGGGGATCGGGGAGAATGGGCACTTGGCCTTCAATGATCCTCCGGCAGATTTTGAAACGGAGAACCCGTATTTGGTGGTGAATTTAGATGAAGCCTGTCGTCAGCAGCAATTTGGGGAAGGCTGGTTTCCGAGTTTAGAGGCGGTTCCTGAGAAGGCGATTTCGATGTCAGTTCGACAGATCATGAAGAGCGGATCGATTATTTGCACGGTCCCCGATGAACGAAAGGCCGAAGCGGTGCGTAACTCAGTTGAGGGGGAAGTGTCTCTGGATGTTCCTGCGTCGATTCTGCAACAGCATGAAGACTGTGGACTCTATATCGATGAGCCGGCGGCGAGCTTGTTGGGTAAAGGGGGGGCGGCATGAGTTCGATTGGAATTGGGTTGGTGGGCGCGGGTTGGATGGGTGCGACCTTATTGCGCCGTTTTTCCGAGTATGAGAGGGTCCAAGTGATCGGGGTCCATCAGCGGCGGCGAGATAAGGCCCTTGAGGTTATGAACGAATTGGGCATTGGAGAAGATCTCTACTTTGATGATTTTGAGAAAATGTTGAGCATGCCTGATTTAGATGCGGTCATCATTTGCAGCACGAATGAGGCGCATGGACAGCAGTCTATCGCGGCTATGGAAGCGGGGAAGCATGTCTTTTGTGAAAAACCCTGTGCAACTCGCTACCATGAATTTCTGCGTCAGATTGAGTTGGAGGCGGCAAATCCGGGATTAGTGACTTTCGTGGATTACCTTATGAATTTTGATGCTTTGGAGAATCGTATTAGGTGCATGACGTCCGAAGGTGTTTTTGGAACGATTACCCAGATTCAAGTGAATTATCGTCATCCGATCAATATTGCTGGGGACAAAAAATGGAAGCTCTCCGGTGAACGTATGGGAGATGCAATCGGGATGGGAATCATTCATTCGCTTTCTGTAATGCTTAATATTATGGCCGAGCAAGGAGCGACTCCAGTGAGGGTTTATGCGACGAACTCAATGGTTCATCGCCGCGACTTTGATATTCCTGGCCTCTGGAACTTACAGATTGAATTCAGTAATGGGGCAACCGGTTTTTGTTTTGGTAATGTTGATCAGGCAAACGGTTACGATGCCTACCATCATATTCACGGAACGGAGGGGGGCTTAATTTTTGATTCATTGTTGGATCGCCCACAAAAAATTCGTGTTTGGTCTGATAAAACCACCGATGGAAAATGGATTTATCCTCTCGACGCGGAGCGTTGTAAAGCTGAGGGAGTAGAAGAGCATCAATGGCCTGCTGATACCACTACTCCTGATAGTGGAGATGTTATGAGACATCAAACGGGAGCTTGTGTTTCACATTTTCTGGAATGTATCCAGAAGGGCGAGCAATCGTATCTCAGTTTTATTAATTCATCTCCGGTTGCGAATTTGGGATGGGCGGCACAAATTTCGGCACATGAACGAATGCCAGTTGAATTACCTTTAGATAAAGAACGGGCTCGGGAATTTTTTAAGGGGGAAAACTAAGAATGGGGGCATTCGACTTACAGGTGAATGGCTACGCGGGAGTCGATTTTAATGGCGACTTACTCAGCGGTGAAGACCTTGATCAGGTATGCGAGGCTTTAAAGAAGGATGGAATTGGTGGGATTCTTGCAACCTTCATTACGGATGATCTTGGGGTTATGTGTTCCCGGATAGAGCGCTTGGTTCAACTACGGAATCAGAATCGGGAATGGTCTAAGCTAATCTGTGGAGTCCATATTGAGGGGCCATTTTTGAACGAAACCCAGGGGTATATTGGAGCTCACCCAGTGAAGCATGCGAAGCGGTCGGACCTTGGGGAGATGAAGCGGCTTCTTGAAGCAGCTGGAGGATTAACGAGAATTGTGACATTAGCTCCGGAGCGGGATGAGGGATTTATGGTGACGCGATTTTTGACGGAGCAGGGTATTTGTGTCGCTGCCGGTCATTGCGATCCTTCAATAAAACAATTGCAGGAGTCGATTGAAGCCGGCTTGAAAATGTTCACTCACCTAGGGAACGGATGCCCGATGGAGTTGAATCGGCATGATAACGTCATCCAGCGTGTACTATCTCAACGACATGATTTATGGATCAGCTTTATTCCAGATGGGGCGCACGTTCCATTTGTGACCTTGAAGAACTATCTCGATTTGGTTGGGACTGACCGTGTTGTAATGGTCACGGATGCCATTGCCGCTGCCGGAATGGGGGTTGGTGATTATCATTTTCTGGGGAGAGATGTGAGAATTGGAGACGATTTGGTGGCGAGATCGCCAGATAAGAGCCACCTGATTGGTTCGACGATTACGATGCCACGAGTGGCGGAGAATTTGGAG
>TARA_B100001057_G_scaffold74796_1_pt1 | contig 34977 bp, 23 predicted proteins | sample TARA_B100001057 | Tara Oceans TARA_B100001057 (sample SAMEA2621839) | marine metagenome | biome: marine biome (ENVO:00000447); feature: surface water layer (ENVO:00002042); material: "saline water (ENVO:00002010), including plankton (ENVO:xxxxxxxx)" | depth 5 m | reverse complement strand
GCATTATCAGGAAAATCCTCCAGTATTTTCTCTGTATGTTTCTCTGCCTCCACCAAACGGCTACTGTCAAGTAAAGTCTTTGATTGCTCGAGACGCTGATCAAACTCAATTTTTCTTTTCTCTGGTGCTTGCATTTTAATAAGTTAACTTGATTTGTTATTCAATAAAAAAAGGCGAGCATAGCCCGCCTTTTCTTTATTACTTACGTCGCTGATTTAGAAATCGTATGAGATTCTAAGACCAACTGTACGAGGACGGTTTGTTGTAACTCTTTCAAAAAAGTCTTGTCTGTTGATGTGCAATTGAGCACGCTCATCAGTCAAGTTTTGAATGTAGAGCTCCATTCCCCAGTTGTTTCTAACATTTCTGAGACCTGTTGCTGCATCCACAATTGTGTATGCCTTCTGATATGTGTTTGGCTCATCAGTTGTATCAACAATTGAGTTCAATGCTTTACTTGCGTATTTCATTCCAAGCTGCGCGTAAGCATCACCATTGGCAGTTTCCCATTCATATCTTCCTCTGAGTGAGAATTGTGTTTCAGGTGTTAATGGAAGTTCGCGACCTTCATCTTGAACTACAACTGCGAATGCAGGATCAACTCGTGTCAACTCTGTGTTATTAAGTGAGAATGCTCCGTGTAATGTAAAGTTATCTGTCATTGCATAAACTAGATCACCTTCCATTCCAGAAATCTCAGCATCACCACCATTATCAACTACTGTCAAGATAGAGATGTTTTGCGAGTCAAACTGAGATACTTGGAGGTCTTTCCACTCTATGTAGTAGACTGAACCATTGAATCTTAAGCGACCATCCATCATGGTTGATTTCCAACCTAGCTCTGTATTTTCCATGGTATCTGACCTAAATACATATGGTAGACAGTATCCTGGGAATCCAGTTCTAGAGTTAGAATTAATTGCGGCTTTGTTTCCACAAGCTAGACCGCTATCAGTCGTGTTGCTTGCTGATGCGCTGTATGCACCTTCTTTTGCAGCTGCACGGTTGAAACCACCTGGTCGATAACCTTCAGACCATGTCGCATAAAGCAGCATGTCATCACTTGGTGTAAATGAAACAGTGAACTTCAACATGGTATCTTCTGTATTAAGTGGTCTAATACCCGTAAAGTTCGTTCCGTAGTCACGACCACCTGTCACTTTTGGTCTGATGTCATTTGTTGCATCATTATCATCCACAAATATTGGTCTGTTACCGTATCGCCATGCACCATAACCTTGATAATCATACTCTAGGTCATAACGTCTGGCTCCAACAGCTACGTTTAACTCATCACTCAATTGAAAACTGGCTTCACCGAAGAAAGCAATCTGATACTCTTCACGAAGGTTATCGTTTCTAAATTGAGTAGCTGCATTCGTTACACCTCTTGCATTGGCAGGAGAGTTATTGAATTTAGCAGCCGAATTGATATCAATTGGCGCAAAGCCTGCTTTGTAAGGAGCGTTGTAGTTGAAATCACCTCTGTGTTTGATTTGAAAGTCTTCAACGAAAACACCACCCTGAAGGTTCATAATGCCATCCCAATTGGTGCTGAATCTCAACTCATTAGTCATACGAGTCATTTCATTTTCTAGGTAAGTGCCACTTGATGGATCACCACATTCAATTACATTTGGGTCACCACTCAATGTTGGATCCCATGTGTAGGCTGTGCCCATGTCGTAATCACCCGTGTAGTAACCACCAACTAGGTATTCACACTGATAACCAGAAATGAATGCACCAATGTTTGTATATCCAGTGTAGTCAAGCATTTGTTCTACTGAACGGTCAAGGTACGCACCTGTGTAAACGACATCAATGTCACGAACCGAGCCACTTAATGTCCATGCAGTCTGACTGAATGTGTCATCTAAGTTATCTGGTGTGAAGCGCGATACTTTAAGGTCTCCCTTAGCCATATCGTAATCCCAGACACCTTCTGTTTTAAGTGACTGTTGCGTGTTTTGAACTAATAGATCCCAATTATCATTGAGCACCCATTTCAAACCGAACCGTGCTCCAGCATAATGCGCATCGTTGAAATCATCTTCAACAGTTGAAGAGTTATTAGCCACTTCTTTGATTACAGGAACATTTAATGGGAATCCTGTTACAACAGTTGTTTCAATTCCATTACTGACAGATGTCACAGATGTTGCTGCTGGAACTGACGTGCCATTAGCAAATTTATGACCTGGTTGGAATGTAACACTATGTCCAGGGAAAGTTCCATTTACTGTATGATCTGCTTGGAATGTACCGGCAACATTATCTATGTAACCACCTTGGTTATCATTATAGAGTGCAGCACGGAAAGCCATTTTACCTTCAACGATTGGAATGTTGATCATAGCTTCCATTGAGTTAGATGCTTCACCACCATCGGTTCTGGAGTAACTTCCATTCCAACTGGCTTCGAATTCATCAAGATTTGGCTTGTTAGTAATCAATCTTACTGTTCCTGCCATCGAGCTCGCACCATAAAGCGTACCTTGTGGCCCAGGAAGAACCTCGATTCGTTCCATATCAGTTACATATACATCCAAGTTTCGCCCACCTGATGTAACAGGCTGCTCATCCAAATAGAGCGCTACGTTAGGCGCTGAACCTTGAGACTCGGCCACTGTGATGTTGATGGCATCGACTGCAGCACCACGAACATAAATTTCATTTTGTCCTGGGCCACGACCACCAAAGTTAACACTTGGTAAGTATTTTACGTAATCTGTAAAACTCTGAATATTCTGATCCTCAAGTGCTTGCGAATCCATCGCTTGAACTGCCAAAGCAACGTCTTGCATACTTGCGGCTCTCTTTGTGGCGGTCACTGTGATCTCTTCGATTGCTTGAGCATGCAACGCTGATGAAGCCGTCCCTGCTGACATCGCAACCAATACCGCTTGATGTACCTTATTTACCTTAAGCATATTATTTTCCCCCTGGGATATTTTTGCTTATTCATTTTTAGCTTTTGTTAATTAAATCGATTTAAATTAATGACAAAAATTCATGTTACATAAAGAACAGCGACTTTTTGCCATACTATTGATAAGAAATTTAATGTATTTGTAACAAAACTACAATAAGTTTATCTTAATTTTGTTGTTTTTTTATTTTATTGTTGTTTTTTAACAACATTGAGAATTGATGTATTTTTTTAGAATAATCCGATAATTTCTTTATCTTCATTGATTCCGATATTTTCTGAGGCAGGTTTTCTTGGAAGCCCCGGCATGGTCATGACATCACCACAGATGACTACAATGAATTCAGCACCAGATGCCAGGCGGATTTCTCTGATAGGAACATCATGTCCGCTGGGTGCGCCCATGAGTTGTGGATCAGTTGAAAAGCTGTATTGTGTTTTTGCCATGCAAACTGGATAGTGCCCGTATCCGGCTTTTTCAAATTCTTCAAATTGAGCGCGCACTTTTTTATCTGCTATGATGTCTTCTGCACCATAAATGCTTCTTGCGATATGGCGGACTTTCTCCCAAAGTGGCATATTATCGTCGTACAGTGTTCTAAACTGTGATTTCTGATTTTCAATCATTTCAGTGACATGCCTTGCAAGATCTTCCGCGCCTTTTCCGCCATCAGACCAGTGATTTGAGATTTTGCATTCAACATCAAATTGTTTGCAATAATCTATAATAGCTTGATGCTCGTTTTTTGTATCAGTTACGTATCCATTGATACCGACAGTCATTGGCACACCATATTGTCCAATATTTCGAATGTGTCGCCCTAAGTTTTCACATCCTTTTTTAATTGCATCAACATCTTCTGATGTGAGATTTGATTTATCTTTACCTCCGTGCATTTTTAATGCTTTTGTAGTAGCAACCAAAACCACTGCATCAGGATGTAAACCTGCTTTCCGGCATTTGATGTCAAAAAATTTCTCTGCACCCAAATCCGCTCCAAAACCAGCTTCTGTAACCACATAGTCGGCCAATTTTAATGCAGTCTTTGTGGCCATCACAGAATTGCATCCGTGCGCGATATTTGCAAAAGGCCCTCCATGCATCAAAGCAGGATTATTTTCTAGGGTTTGAACTAAGTTTGGTTGAAAGGCATCTCTTAAAAGGGCAGTCATTGCACCTTGTGCATTCAGTTGAGAAACCTTAACTGGTTCTTTTTTTCGAGTGTAACCAATCACTATGTTCCCTATTCTTTTTTGTAAATCATCCAGATCATTAGCGAGACAGAAAACCGCCATGATCTCCGATGCCACAGTAATATCAAAACCACCTTGACGAGGTATGCCGTTCCCTGGTCCGCCCAAGCCAGTGGTTATGTCCCTCAGCGCTCTATCATTCATATCTACAACTCTTTTCCAAGTGATTCTTCTTGGATCAATATCCAGCTGATTTTCCCAATGTATATGGTTATCAACTACCGCGGAAAGAAGATTGTGTGCGGCACCAATGGCATGAAAATCACCTGTAAAGTGAAGGTTGATATCTGTCATTGGTATTACTTGCGCATACCCTCCACCAGCTGCGCCACCCTTCATCCCAAAACAAGGACCGAGACTGGGCTCTCTGAGGCAAATCATGGCTTTTTTTCCAATGTGGCAAAGCCCGTCAACTAGACCGACGCTTGTTGTGGTTTTACCTTCTCCTGCAGGAGTTGGAGATATTGCAGTAACTAGAATAAGGTTACCGTTCTCATTACTTTTAATCTTATCAATATAATCGTATGTTATTTTTGCCTTGTCATTCCCAAATGGGATTAAACCTTCACCATCAATATCTAATTTATTGGCGATATCAAAAATAGGTTCTTTTTTTGCCGCTTGAGCAATCTCGAGATCTGATGGATATTTTTTCATTTTCATTTACCTGGCGTTTAAGGCTGCATATATTATCTATTTTTTTTGTGATTATTATCTTGGCGACGAAGTCTAATAGTCTCGATGATATTTCTCAAATTTTATTGCCATATTATGATTCCGATTAAATTTCTTTGAATCATATTCTTATTAATTATCAAACATAGTATGTATGCAATTTTTAATAAAGAATGAATTAAATAAAAAAATATTTACTTTGTAGAAATTTGAGCATATAAGTGAAAAATATTTAGATAATTAATCAATTTATTTTTATAAATAAATCAGAGTAAGAATGATGAGTGATAAAAAAAGAAGAAGACCATCTGGTGGAAGAAATAGGAAAATAGCTAGCAGGAAAGGCGACGTAAAAAAATATCAACCATTCATTGAAAGAAAGATACCTTACCAAGAAATTTTAAATATCGATGAACTAGAAATCATAGAAAATAATGCTGACATTCTCCTTGAGGAAATTGGAATCGAATTTAGAGATTTTCCGAGTGCGTTAGAATTATTCAAGGAAGAAGGTGCTGATATTGATGGAGAGCGCGTAAGATTTCCAAGAGGTCTTTGTCGACAGATAATTAACTCTAATGCACCTAAAGAATATATCCAACATGCCAGAAACCCAAATAAAAATGTGATAATTGGTGGGCCACGAACAGTTTTAGTTCCAGCATACGGTTCTCCTTTTGTGAGGGATCTTGATGAAGGTAGACGATATGCCACAATCGAGGATTTTAGAAATTTTGTTAAGTTGGCTTATATGAGTCCTCATCTTCACCATTCTGGAGGAACAATTTGTGAACCTGTCGATATACCGGTTAATAAGCGTCACTTTGATATGGTCTACAGTCACATCAAATACAGTGATAAGCCTTTCATGGGTTCAGTAACACACCCAGACAGAGCGCAAGATACAGTTGATATGGCCAAATTGGTTTTTGGCGAGGATTTTTTAAGTGAAAATACTGTATTGACCAGTTTGATAAACGCAAATTCACCAATGACATTTGATGCAACTATGTTGGGATCGGCTAAAGTTTATGCGGAGAATAATCAAGCAACCATGATCTCACCATTTATATTGGCAGGAGCGATGTCACCAGTAACGATTGCTGGAACAGTTACGCAAATACTTGCGGAAGCCCTTGCTGGTATTGCTTATGTGCAACTTGTAAAACCGGGAGTACCTGTAATTTTTGGAACGTTTGCAAGCGCTGTTTCAATGCAATCAGGTGCACCAACTTTCGGTACACCCGAGCCCGGTCATGTAATGACAATTGCTGGCGCTTTAGCTAGACGTCTTGGTGTTCCTTTCAGAAGTGGTGGCGGCCTTTGCGCATCAAAAATTCCTGATGCTCAGGCAGCTTATGAATCAGCAAATACTCTTCAAACGTCGGCTTTAGCAGGAGTAAATTTCATGCTTCATACAGCTGGCTGGCTTGAAGGAGGACTTTCGATGGGTTACGAAAAATTTATTATGGATGCAGATCAGGCGGGCATGCTTGCAGTTATGTTGCAAGGTGTAGATATGAGCGAAAATGGACAAGCTATGGATGCTTTCAATGAGATAGGCCCAGGTGGACATTACCTTGGTGCCAATCATACTCAGAAAAATTTTGAAACAGCATTTTATCGTTCTGAGGTTGCCGACAATAATAGCTTTGAACAATGGGAGCAGGAGGGAAGTTTTGACTGCGCAAAACGCGCTAATTTAAAATGGAAATCTATGTTGCAGGATTACGAGCCACCCAGTCTGGATCCAGCAATTGACGAAGCTTTGGTTGAATTTATTACAAAGAGAAAATCAGAATTTGAAGACAGAGATTATTAGTTAATTTAAAATTACGATATCGAGACTATTAGAGTTTAATAAAGTGAGAGATGATGAGTGATCCCAGCGAAGAATATGATGATGATATAGTCCTCGCAGCTTTGTCTGATGAGGAGCTTGTTGAGCAGATGCATGATGATTTGTATGATGGTCTGAAAGAAGAAATAGAAGAAGGTACGAACATACTTCTAGAAAGAGGGTGGTCGGCAGAAAAAGTTCTCAATGAAGCACTCGTTGCCGGGATGACGATCGTAGGAATTGATTTTAGAGATGGCATCCTTTTTGTTCCAGAGGTCTTACTGGCGGCCAATGCGATGAAAGGTGGTATGGCAATTCTCAAACCACTCCTTGCTGAGACCGGAGCAAAACCGGTTGGCTTAATGGTCATTGGAACAGTTAAGGGTGACATTCACGACATTGGTAAGAACTTAGTAGGTATGATGATGGAAGGTGCTGGTTTTGAAGTGGTCGACATAGGTATCAATAACTCGGTCGAGGATTATTTTGCTGCTCTCGAAAAACACAAACCAGACATACTCGGGATGTCGGCACTTCTGACGACAACCATGCCGTACATGAAGGTTGTTATTGACGAAATGGTCAATAAGGGCATCAGAGATAAATATATTGTTCTCGTGGGAGGCGCTCCATTAAACGAAGAATTTGGACAGGCAGTTGGTGCTGACCGTTATTGTAGAGATGCTGCCGAAACTGCTGCAATTGCAGTGGCGATGGTTGCAGAAAGACAACAAGCTTAAACATAGTATTTAATTCAAAGATGGCAATTAAAAAAATCACTATCTTTTGGCGAGATATTCCATCGCAAATCTTAATTCAGAGAGGTCGTAAAAGAGATAAGATGATGCTTGAACATCGTTTTCAAGAAGCAATTGACAGGGCAGCGATGCGAGCTGGAAAAGGCAGCAGCAGCGCTTACATAGCGGAATGGAGAAGGGAAACAGAGTTTATAAAAGAGGATGTCTCCAGTAATTTTCTCACTGATGCGGTTCAAAAATTACAAAATTCATTTAGCGAAGAAGATCTGAAAGTTTTGATTAAGAACCACGGGCAAAAATTAGTTCACTAAACAGAATTTTAAAAGGATATTCAATTTGAAAAATATCCATTGAGATGAATTATCATGCAACTTAGTTCCAGTAATACGAGAATATTTAATCATCTGCAGAATGCCTATATGGAAGTTATTCCAGTTCCAAATATCGAGAAAAAACTCGAAGGACTCTCGAGATCAACACATCTTGCTGTTACATGCTCCCCTACCAAGGGCGTTGATGAAACTATTGAGCTATCATGCCAACTGGTTGATATGGGCTTTGAGGTAACTCCACACATTGCAGCAAAATCTGTGACTGGTAATTCTCATCTCAGTTCAATCATTAGCACACTTAAAGAAAAAAATATTAAAAGTGTATTTGTTCCTGGTGGAGACAGGCCAGAACCTGCTGGAGATTTTAGCAATGCTCATCAATTGCTAGAATCAATGAATGACATGGATGTAAGAGATATGACTATAGGAATTGCTGCACACCCAGAAGGTCACCCAGATATTAAAGATGAAGTTCTTATTAATGAACTTATCAAGAAAAAAGATCTTGCTGATTACGTTGTAACACAGATGTGTTTTGATGCAAATATACTGGGCGATTGGTTAATAAAAATAAAAAATGAAGGTGTTGACCTTCCTGTCTGGGTTGGCTTGCCAGGGGTTATTGAAAGAGGACGGCTTTTGAGAACGTCACTTAGAATTGGTGTGGGAGATTCATTACGTTTTCTCAGAAAGAAAACCCAAGTGGCAACTGAAATCATGAAATCCAGTATTTATTATCCAGACAGCTTAGTCGAGAGCATAAGCAATTATGATCAGATTGATGCGACGAATATAGCTGGTTATCACATTTATTGCTTCAATCAGATAGAGATCACCGAGAAATGGCGATCAGCAAAAATTGCAAATATGCAATAAAGATTTCTTAATTTTTATTAATGGTGGAGCCATAAATGACAATAACTAGAATCAGTTCACCGACAAAAGAAGTCAAAATTGGTTTTGAAGAACCATTCGTAATCATAGGCGAGAGAATTAATCCTACTGGGAGAAAATTATTGGCTGAAGAAATGAAGGCAGATGATTTTAGTAGAGTTGAATCTGATGCCGTCGCTCAAGTGCGTGCGGGAGCGCACATGCTTGATGTAAATGCAGGAATCCCTCTTGCAGATGAACCTGCTCTACTTGCAAAGGCCATCAAGGTTGTTCAATCGGTCACAGATGTTCCTCTAGCTATTGATTCATCTATTGTGGCCGCTCTCGAAGCTGGCCTGTCTGTTTATCAGGGAAAACCACTGGTTAACTCGGTCACAGGCGAAGAGGACAGACTTGAATCGGTACTGCCCTTGGTTGCTAAATACGATGCAGCCGTTGTTGCTATATCCAACGACGAGACCGGTATATCCGAAGATCCAGACGTACGTTTTGAGGTTGCCAAAAAAATCGTCGAGAGAGCAGCTGATCATGGAATTTCATATGAAAATGTTGTGGTAGATCCTCTTGTAATGCCCATTGGTGCAATTAATTCTGCCGGAAAACAGATTATGCATTTGGTCTCCCGTCTGAAGGGCGAGCTCAAAGTAAATACTACCTGTGGCGCCTCAAATGTAAGCTTCGGACTACCAAATAGAAATGGAATAAACGCAGCATTCTTGACTATGGCAATTGCGTCAGGAATGACTTCGGCTATAACCAGTCCCTTACACGAAGAAGTTATGCAGGCAGTTTTAGGCGCAAATGTGATGATGGGTAATGATCCAGACTGCACCAATTGGATTGGTCGTTTTCGTGTTGAGACAGAGAACGGATCGAACGAAAATCGCTCAAGAAGAACGAAACGTCGTCGCAGAAGGTAATTTCATAGTTTCATCTTTGACCCATTGGAATCATAAAGTGAGACCAATGAAGCTTCTGCGTTATATCGTTCTGTCGCTATTTCAATTTCGAAATCAATTTGTATGAGTTTTTCTTTGGTAAGATTCTCACAATTAACATAGCCCATTCCTACTGCACATCCTAGGCTATGACCGTACATTCCTGAGGTGATATAACCATTAACTTCTCCATTCAAAATGATTGGCTCATTATGATAGAGCATAGGCTCTGGATCATTAAGCTTGAATTGTACGAGCTTCCTTTTAGGAGTTCGGGTTGCTTGCTTTAAAAACGCATCCTTTCCGATAAAATCAATCCCATCAGGTTTGGCCGTGAATGATAAACCCGCCTCGAATAAATTATCCTCTGCAGCGATATCATGACCCCAGTGACGGTAACCTTTTTCGAGTCTCAAGCTATTCACTGCGTGCAAACCAACATCACAGAGATTGAACTCTCTGCCATTATTTTTAATTGCTTTATACACAGTAATAGCATCAGATTTAGAAATAAATATTTCCCATCCCAACTCACCAACATATGAAAGTTTTTGTATCCAGACATCAACACCAGCAATTTTGCAATATTTTCCGGTGGCAAATTTAAATTCAGAACACTCAAGACTAGTATCAGTTATTTGTTGCAAAATATTTCTAGAATTTGGCCCTTGCACTGACAAACACGCAAAATTCATAGAAATATCCTCAACGAATGTGTCCGTCATTAGGTATTTATTTAGATGAGACCAGTCTCTTGTTAAAGAGGATATGCTTGTTATGACATGAAAGCTCTCATCATTTAGCCTTGCTATGGTGAGGTCAGCCTCAATACCACCTCGTTCATTCAGCCATTGTGTGTACACAATTTTCCCCGGCTCAACATCTATGTTCGCACAACTAATATATTGAAGTGTTTGCATTGCATTTTTTCCATGTACATGGAATTTTCCAAAAGATGAAATATCATATATTCCTGCAGATTCTCTGAGATTAAGATGCTCTAGAGCATAATATTTAAACCAGTTTTGACGTTTATAGCTGTAATCATATTCTGCTATCGCGCCATCTCTTGCGAACCAGTTTGCCCTCTCGTAACCACCAACCTCACCAAAACAAGCTCCCTCATTTGCAAGCTCTTCATGCAGGGGAGATTTCCAGAGATTTCTCGCAGAACTATATTGGTAAAATGGCCAATGCATAGAATAAGTATGGCCTAGCGCCTCAGGAATTCTTGATTCTATATATGCCTGCGATGTTTGGACTGAATTGTTTCGTCTGACATCTGTTTCAGTGATTTCTCCTGATGGATAACCATCTATAATCCAATCTGCCATTATTTTTCCAAGACCGCCCGCTGCAGCTATTCCTTTTGAGTTCATGCCGCATGCAACATAAAAATTCTCAATCTCGGGTGTTGGTCCCATTAAGTGCAAATTATCATTTGTGAAACTTTCGGGACCATTGAAAAATGTTCTGATACCAACCTCACCTATCTTTGGGAAAGTATCCATTGAAGCAAGTAGATAAGGCTCAATATGATCCATATTGACTGGGAATTCATCAAAGCAAAAGTCATGACTGATATTTGACATTGGACAACCAATCGCGTTCTTTTCGAACCAACCAACAAGCATTTTTCCTGCATCTTCTTTGAAGTAAATGCCTTTATCAAAATCTCTCATGACCGGCCTTGGGGTCAAATCTGGAATTTCTTCAGTTACAATGTAGTAATGTTCACAGGCATAAAGGGGCAGATGAACCCCTATTTGTTTCGCGATTTCTCGAGACCAAAGACCACCCGTAAGTATGATATTTTTTCCTTTTATTGATGTGTCACCACAACGTACACCAACAACTTTATTTTCTTTAACTAGAATCTCTTCAACTTCAACATTTTCAATGATTTCTGCACCATAATTTCGAGCACCCTTTGCAAGAGCCATGGTGGTATCGATTGGATTGGTTTGGCCATCTTTTTCTATATAAAGCGAACCAATCACACCACCAGAATCAATCCCAGGATACATTGATTCTAATTCGTCGTTTTGTATCATTCTTGACTCAACACCGAAGACTTTAGCCATAGATGAATTACGTTGTAACTCTTCTAACCTTTCCTCATTTCTTGCTAAAGAGACACTACCAATTCTTTTGTATCCAGTGGCTTGGCCTGTTTCGGATTCCAATGAGGCATATAGTTCATGACAATACTTAGCAAGATTAGTTAGGGTCGGCGTAGGCCATAACATGCTGACTAAGCCAGCTGCATGCCATGTGGTTCCACAAGTGAGCTGTTTTCTTTCAAGCAGAACAACGTCTTTCATTCCCCTCTTCGATAGATGATATGCAATTGAACAGCCAATAATTCCTCCACCGATAACAATGGTCTCTGCTTCTTGAGGAAGATCTTTTTCTGCCATTAGCTACGCTTTCAATCTTTTATTTTCTGGGTCATAAATTGCTTGAGTTTCTATATGACATTTCCTCTCGCCAGCTGCTGTAAGGACAGTGATATCTTTAATATCTCCAGCAATGTCTGCATCAATATAGGCAAAAGCTAAACTTTTATTTACTCGATGACCATAAGCACCTCCAGTTGTTAGACCAACGAGTTTATTATCGCTATAAACAGCCTCATTACCGAAGCACTCAGCGGCGATTTCATCATCAAAAACCAAAAAGACAAGTTTAATTTTAATGCCTTTCTTTATTCTCTGTTTGATGCTCTCGGAGCCGATAAAACTCTTTGATGTATCGATAAATCTCTCCATACCAGCTTCTACACCACTTATTTCTTCTGTAAATTCTGAGCCCCATGCGCGATACATTTTCTCAAATCTCATTGAATTGAAGGCATATCCTCCAAAATCTCTTAGACCACTTTCTCTCCCAGTTCTCATTAAGGATTCATATATCGAGAGAATTTGGTATCTTGGCATATGCAATTCATATCCAAGTTCACCCGCATAGGAGACGCGCATAACTCTGATGGACGCGCTATCTATCGTCAAATCATTGCATTTCAACCATGGAAGAGATGAATTTGAAATATCTTCTTTTGTTATTTTTTGTAAGATGTCCCTAGATTTAGGTCCGGTCAAAAGCATACCACCAAGATCATCAGTCTGATTTTCTATTTTTACATCAAATTCATTCGCTTTTGTATTCATCCAATGCAGATCTCTCAGTTCCGATCCGATGGGTCCCACTAAAAAGAATTTATCATCATCAACTTTGGTAATGGATTGTTCTGTCATAATCCCGCCATTTGATGTGTGAAAGAGAGCCAGTCCGATTGATCCTTTTTCCTGTGGAATTTTATTGCAGGAGAGGTAATTCAGAAAATCATACGCTCCCCCTCCTGAAATTATGAATTTAGAAGATCCGCTAATATCAATGACTCCTGCTTCATTTTGTACTGCCTTGCATTCATCCGCAATTACCTCATGAGCGTCGCTTCTCATCCAAGTGAGTTGTTCAGATTGCCTTTCCTTCGTTCTAAACCAAAGAGGTTTCTCATAACCTGCAACAACATTATGAATTGCCCCTTTCTCATTCAGCTGTGAGAAGAGTGGGCTCGTCCTCTTTACTCTCCCATGATGTCTGTTTTCATTCGAGGCGACTTCTGTATACATCACTTCATAAGATTCAATCGCCTTGGAAATACAGTATTCCCTATCAGCCCATTTGCCGAATCGCCTGGAATCGAGTGAAGCCATATTTAATTCAGTTTGACCATGCATCATCCATTGCGCCAGATATTTTCCCACCCCTCCTTGTGCAATGCCTATACTTGATCCGCAGAGGTTCCAAAAATTTTCGAGACCGAATTGAGGTCCGACCAGAACATTATCATCGGGCGTATGGGTTATTGCTCCATTTATGACTGTTTTAATTCCAACTTCACTAAAAATTGGCATTCTTTCCATGCATCTGTCTAAAAAAGGCATCAGTCTCTCAAGATCATCGGGAAACAGGCCTCTATCAAAATCCCAGTCCATACCTTCCAATGCCCACGGTTTTGCGCCAAATGTCTCGTAAGGCCCTATCAAGAGACCCTGTCCTTCCTGCCTTAGATAAGAGGAGCAATATGAGTCTCTACATACAGGCAATTCAAAATTAAGTTCTCGAAGTGCAGGATGGTTTTCGGTAATTAAATACTGATGCTCTAAATTTATAATGGGCACATCCACTCCAACCATTGCGCCTACTTCAGGCGCAAAACAGCCACCTGCATTAACAACATGTTCTGCTTTGATAGTACAATTTTCAGTAACAACCTCCCATTCTCCACCACTCGTTCTATTGATTTCAAGAACACGGTTAAAACGACTAATAGTTGATCCTTTTGATGATGCAATTTGTGACATGGCGGTAACAACAGAAGATGGATCCACGTGACCATCATTCGGTGTGCTTACGATAATCCTTGCGTTATCAAAATTCATAAAGGGGTGCAATTTTTTGGCCTCTTCTTTTGAGATGATATTGAACTCACATGGAACATTTTTTGCTCTGCTTAAGAGATGTTTAAACCACTCTTCTTCTAGGCGACTGTATCCAATCCTCAGGCTCCCACACTTATGAAATACAGATGGATTTCCACTCTGAGCTGGAAGAATTTCATCGTATAAAGAAATAGAATAATCATGAATTTTTGCAACGGTCATGTTGCCAATAAAATTAGAACATAACCCTGCAGCATGCCAAGTTGAGCCGCTGGTTAATTCGCCTTTTTCGACCAAAATAACATCATTCCAGCCTTCTTCAGCAAGATGATAAAGAAGACTGACACCCAAAGAGCCACCACCTATTATGACAACACGCGCATTATGCTTCATGAGGTTTTACCTGCCTATATCACTCTTTTTCAGGTGAATTGGAAATGTTTTACGAATTTCATTATCAATTTCGTCTGAGATATGCTTTGGAAAATGATTAGAGAGTATTTCCTTAGTTTTATCAACTGCTAATTTAAGCGCCTGGGGTTTACCAGCATCTAGCCACTCACCCGGACTTAATCTATTGTAGAATTCAGGGTATATGTACTCTGACTGCATAACATCGAGAGTCTGACCGGATCCCAGGTAGTGTCCTTTCGAGTTAAGGCACACATCTTTTATTACATCAAAGCCTAAAGTTTTTTTATTCACTGGCAGTCCTTTCACCATCCTCATGCAAGCACCAAGCGAGTCATTATCGAGCAAAATACTCTCCGGGCAGGCGCTTAAGAGGCTGGCATACATCCCAGCAGATTCATAAATTATATTCGCACCAGCCAGTGCAGATACGGCAACATTCGATGCATGTTCTGCACCTCCCTGAAAATCAGGCAATTTAGAGTCAGACATGCCTGCGCCTGTTCCCATAGGCAGATCGAAATAAATTCCAATTTGAGCGCATGCTGCAGATAGAATTCCTTGTTCAGGTGATCCACCGCTCATCGCGCCAGTTCTTAAATCAGAAACAAAAGGCCAAGTGCCCAATATTGCCGGTGCCCCTGATTTAATTGCATTAACGTAAACAAGCCCACCAAGACATTCTGCCCATGCCTGAGAAACCGTTCCAGCCAGACATGGTGGAGCCGTGGCACCAGCCTGTCCAGCTGATAGGAGCAAAACTGGCATACCGCCTTCGACGGCAATTCTCAGACATTCTAGCGACTCCTCGGCAAATTTCATTGGTGGTACAACAAAGCAATTGGACTGACTGACGAAAGGCCTCTCTCTCCATTGTTCTTCACCACCCGCGATCATATGAAGCATTTCTAGTGTTTTCTCAAGATGATCTTTATCTGTCCAGCTCGCACCGACATGCTTTGATGTTCCCATCACTGAGTTATAAGTGGTATTGAGATCCATTGCATAATTGTCTTCAATATCTCTGAGTACACATGTTCTCTGAAACAAATGAATGTTTTCACATGTATCCACAATTCTTGCCATATTGTACAAATCTTGCGCTGTTGAATCACGATAACTTTTGTCTTCTGGATTAGCTATCATTACTGCCGCACCACCAGTCGCGAAATAAACACGACTGCCATTAACCTGCAGATCGTGTTTTGGATCTTGACCAAATAGAATTAAATTACGCTCACTTTCGTTTATGGCACGATCTACAATTTCTCTGGGCATCCTCAATCTGCCGTCATCACCCAGTTTCGCACCGAAAGCGACACAAGTTTCTATACAATGTGACGTTGCCTGACTGAAACCAATTTCTTCCAGAATGCGGTATATATTCTGAATAACATCAGTTACGTCATTGTCAGTAAATGGTTTAAATTGCCCTCCCATTTCTCCTGCTTGAATTGGCTTTTGATTGTCTTCTAACGGTGCTGATCTCACCGCCAGTTTAGATCTTCTTCCGCCACCTAGTCTTGCCATTTTTTATCTCCGATAACAGCTTTTTATTGTATCTATCCTTAACAAAATTGAGAACACAATTTCACAGATTTTTTGCGAAAAGATTTCTTTTAAAGATAGAGCTTGTCGTAATAGAATATGGACTAACAGACGTATTCATAAATAACTATTTGGTCTAAAAAAAATTTTGGGAATATTGGTATGAAATCACAAGCAAAAGTAGTTGTGATCGGCGGGGGCGTTGTAGGTGTCAGCGCACTTTACCATCTTGCAAAGAAGGGATGGGGCGAAGAATCTGTCCTCATTGAAAAAGGCGAGCTGACCAGTGGCTCGACTTGGCATGCCGCAGGATTATTGCCCCTTTTTAACATGAGTTACAGTGTTGGTCAGATACATAAATATTCTGTTGAATTATACAAGGGCTTAGAAAAAGAAACTGGCCAGCAGGTTGGTTTCAGTCAAGTTGGTAATCTTCGATTAGCCATGAATCATGAAAGGATGGATGAGTATTTTCAATATGCGGCTACAGCAAAGACGATTGGCATAGATGTTAAGTTTTTGACTCCAGATGAAGTCAAAGCAATCTGGCCATTATGTGATACAGATAACTTGGTCGGCGCAATCTTGCATCCAGAGGACGGTTATATTCAACCGGCCGATCTAACTCAAGCGATGGCGAAAGGAGCCCGAGCAAGAGGTGCAACTATATACAGAAATACTGCAGTTCTATCAATCGAACAAAGTTCTCAGGGTGGCTGGAAGATTGAGACTGATAAAGGGACTATCACATGTGATCACGTGGTATCGGCTACTGGGAACTATGCACGTCAAACCGGTGCCATGGTCGGTTTGGATATTCCAGTAATGCCAGTAGAGCATCAATATATTGTTACTGAACCTCATCCCGAGATAATAAATAGACAAAATTCTGGTTTACCAGAGATGGCAGTTCTCAGAGAATCAGACGGTTCTTGGTATCTTCGAGAAGAAAATGGTGGATTCATTCTCGGACCTTATGAAAAGGGTGCACCATGTTGTTATGTAGATGGACCTAATCCAGACGCCGAATATGAGCTTTTTCAAGAGGATATTGACAGATTAATGCCACATATCGAAGCAGCGATGGCGAGGGTTCCAGCTTTCGCAGAGGTAGGTTTTAAGCAAGTTTATAACGGCGCTATTGCTTATACACCTGATGGTAATCCAATCATAGGACCGGCGTGGAATATAGATAACTTTTGGCTAAGTGAGGGACACAGTTTCGGAATTACAGCCGCAGGTGGGGCTGGCTGGCAGCTTGCAGAGTGGATTATTGAAGGTGAGCCAACCATCGATATGCTTGGTGTAGAACCAAGAAGATTCGGTGACTATGTCAGCAAGGATTATCTCATCGATAAAACCGAAGAAGCCTATTCTCATGTTTTTGTCATTCATTATCCAGATGAAGAGAGAGAGGCTGGAAGACCTCTTAAAACAGCACCTTGTTATGAGAGATTAAAGTCAATGGGAGCAGTGTTTGGTCAAAAATTTGGGTGGGAAAGAGCTAATTGGTTCGTTGATGGAGAGATGGAACAGGCGGATCACTGGTCATTCAGAAGATCTAAATGGTTTGATGCTGTGGGCAAAGAGGTAATCAATGTAACAAATAATGTTGGAGTTCTGGATATGACAGCGTTTGCTAAATGTCGAATCACTGGTAAGCATGCTCTTAAATTCTTAGACAATTTATTGGCTAACAAGATGCCTCAAAAATCAGGTCAGATAGCATTGTGTCACGCCCTAAATTCTAATGGGGGAATTCATTCAGAATTCACAGTCTTAAAGGAAAAAGAAGAATCATACTATCTTGTCTCAGCAGGAGCACTTCAGAGATTGGATCATGATTACATCAAAAAATACATATCACAAGATGATGATCTGCGTTACCAGAATCTCACCGATGAAAAAGGCGTACTCGTTCTTGCTGGACCAAAATCACGTGAACTCTTGGAGAGAGTTTCTGATCACGATTTTTCAAATGAGGCATTTCCGTGGTTAACCGCCCAGGAAATAGAAATTGATAACTCTAGAATTACTGCCATGCGGGTCAATTATGTTGGTGAATTAGGATGGGAATTGCATCATGAACTGAATGATCAAAATAAAATTTTTGATAAATTATTCGAGAATGGCAGCGATCTTGGGTTAAAACCATTTGGCATCAGAGCAATGGACTCAATGCGTTTTGAGAAGTCATACAGAATGGTAGGCACTGAGCTATCCATCGAATACTCTGCATTTGAATCATCAATGGACCGTTTTATACAAACTGACAAGGAAAACTTCCTAGGTAAAGAAAGCTTACTTACTTGGCAAAAGAAAAATAATCAAAGTCGATTGGTCACACTAGAAGTAGATGAAATAAAGGATGCAGACGTTCTTGGTAACAATGCAGTCACAATAGATGGTCAATTAATAGGACGGGCAACAGGAGGAAATTTTGGTTACAGAGTGAACAAATCTCTTGCCCTAGCAATGCTGGATATTGAAAAAGCAGAAGTTGGGACGAGGTGTTCTATTGATATTCTGGGTGAAATTCATCCTGCAACTGTAATCTCAGACAGTCCTTTTGATCCAAAAAATGAACGCCTAAGAGATGTAAACAATGCAAACAAATGAAGTAGAAAAATATTCAGGCAGCTGCGCTTGTGGAAGTGTGACCTACCAAGTTGATGGTGATCTCGGAGATGTAACTTATTGTCATTGCGTTCAATGCCAAAAAGCAAGTGGGCACTATGTAGCCTCAACCTCTGCAAAAAATTCGGAATTTATTTTAACTAACGAAGAATCATTGGTCTGGTATCAATCTTCACAACAAGCGGAGCGTGGTTTTTGTTCGATCTGTGGTTCCAATTTATTCTGGAAATTAAAAGATGATGATGAAATTGGCATTTGGCCAGGATCGTTGGATCACTCTCCAAGGTTGCGTGGAAAAGAGCATATTTATTGCTCATCAATGGCAAGCTATTACGAAATCGAGGATGGATTACCAAAGCATGATTTCTTCCCTGGTTACGAAAATGAGGGCGATGTCTATGGAGTAAAGAAAAAGTTATGAGTAAGTATTCTGTTCACAGCCTAATTAGACATGCACTCTCTAATAATAAAAACTGGCAACTTGCCATAAAAGATGCTGAGCCAAAAAAAAGCTATGATGCAATTATTGTCGGTGGTGGAGGCCATGGATTGGCTTCTGCATATTATCTAGCCAAAAACCATAATCTAAAGAATATCGCTGTTGTTGAGAAAGGTTGGATAGGTGGTGGAAATACTGCAAGAAATACCACTATTGTTCGATCCAATTATTTGTGGACCGAGGCATCATTGCTGTATGAAAAATCACTAAAACTTTGGGAGGGTCTCAGCCAAGATCTCAACTTTAATGTAATGTTCAGCCAAAGAGGAGTTTATAATTTGGGCCATACATTACAGGATATGCGTGATATTGAGAGAAGAGTAAGTGCGAATAAGCTTAATGGTATTGATGCTGAAGTTGTCGATGCCAAGCAAATTAAAAAAAATATCCCAAGCATCAATACATCAACATCTGCGCGATATCCAATCTTGGGTGCTTCACTTCAAAGAAGAGCCGGTGTTGCCAGGCATGATGCTGTGGCATGGGGGTATGCAAGAGCCGCTGCTCAGCTTGGAGTTGATATTATTCAGCAATGTGAGGTTACTGGAATTTTAAAATCTAATAATCAAGTTTACGGATTGGAAACTTCCAAAGGCAGAATCGAGTCAAATAAAATTGGTTTAGTAGTTGCTGGTCATGCCTCCGTTTTAGCTGACAAAGCAGATTTAAGATTGCCTCTTGAAAGTCATCCATTGCAGGCGTACGTTTCTGAACCTCTTAAGCCTGTATTGGACACTGTCGTGATGTCTAATGCTGTTCATGGCTATATTAGCCAATCTGATAAAGGGGAGCTGGTGATTGGTGCTGGTATTGATCCTTATATTGGCTATGGTCAAAAGGGAAGCTTCTGTACAATCGAGCATTGCATGCAAGCAATCATGGAATTGTTTCCTTGTTTCAGCAGAGTAAGAATGCTCAGGCAATGGGGTGGAATTGTTGATGTATCTCCAGATGCATGCCCCATCATAAGTAAAACACCAATTGAAGGGCTTTATATTAATTGTGGTTGGGGTACCGGTGGTTTTAAGGCAACACCCGGTTCGGGATGGGTTTTCGCTCATACATTAGCAAACAATGAAGCGCATCATTTGAATGCACCCTTCTCGCTTGATCGTTTCTCTTCAGGTGCTCTCATAGATGAGCACGGCGCTGCTGCAGTAGCACACTGAGAGAAATACGATGTTGATAATAAAATGTCCATGGTGCGGCGATCGAGATGAAACAGAATTTTCGTATGGAGGTGAAGCCGATATAAAAAGGCCTGTGGCACCAGAAACATTATCAGATGAAGAATGGGGCAATTACTTGTTCATGCGAAAAAATACTAAGGGTATTTTCAAAGAACAATGGAATCACAGCGCGGGTTGTCGAAGATGGTTTATTGTAGAGAGAGATACAGTGAATTATGACATCAAGGCAACGTATAAGTTTTAAAAGCCTATCTCAGAATGACGGGAAAATAATTAATGCAGAAGAATCGCTTAAAAATTGGTGGACATATCCAGAGAGATGACATCCTGAATTTCACTTTCAATGGAAAAAAATTGCAAGCCTATAAAGGCGATACGCTCGCGTCAGCACTCTTAGCAAATGACATAAAAATAGTTGGAAGAAGTTTTAAATATCATAGGCCTAGAGGAATTTTTTCTTGTGGACCAGAGGAGCCAAATGCAATCCTTCAGGTAGGCTCTGGGAGTAGAACCGAAGCCGGTTTAAAGGCAACTCAAGTTGAGCTCTATGATGGACTAATTGCGAGCAGTGAGAAAGGTTGGCCCAGCTTGCATTTTGATGTAGCTATCATAAATGATTGGTTAAGCAAAATGTTTGGTGCTGGGTTCTACTATAAAACCTTTATGTATCCTGCAAATTTTTGGAAATTGTACGAGTATTTCTTAAGAAAAATGGCTGGTTTTGGATATGCGCCAGATGAGAATGATCCAGATTATTATAGTCATCATAATGAGCATTGTGATCTTCTCATCGTCGGAGCCGGTCCAGCAGGGATTATGTCTGCATTGGTTGCTTCTCAATCTGGAGCTAATGTAATCATTGTTGACGAGAAAGAAAAGTTTGGGGGAAAACTACTTTACTCTGACGAAAAAATTGACAATATCAGTGCTATTGATTGGGTAGAGAGAGCTCAAGCTGAACTCGAGAAGGCACCCAATGTAAAATGCTTAAAAAGAAGTACAGCATTTGGTTATTACGACTATAACTTCCTGACTGTTTGTGAAAGGTATACGGATCATTCACCAGAAACAACGGTTAATTCGCCCAGACAAAAATTATGGCGAATTAGAGCAAAATCGGTTGTTCTCGCACAAGGTGCCTTTGAGCGCCCTTTAGTTTTTTCTAACAATGATCGTCCAGGAGTAATGCTTGCCTCTGCAGTTTCAGAATATATAAAAAGATTTGCAGTTCTCCCTGGCAGAAATATCGCTATATTCACAAACAATGATTCTGCTTATCAAACAGCAATAGATCTAAAAAATGTAGGTGTTGATTCAATAATAATTATAGACTCCAGACCTGAAATATCCTCTGCTGCAACAATAAAAGCGAGTGAACTGAACATTGAAGTTAAATTTTGCAGCGTTGTCACAAATGTACAAGGCTCAAATAAAATCAAAGGTATTGAAATTGCGAAATTAAATTCTGATATGGGCCTGCATGACAATGAATTGATTTATCGAGATTGTGATTTGCTTGCCGTCTCAGGTGGTTGGAGTCCAGCGGTTCACTTACATTCACAATCTGGAGGTAGGAATGCATGGAGTGAAAAACTCCATTGTTTTATCCCAAAAAACACACACCAAACAAATACCTCGGTTGGCTCCTCCAATGGATTTTGGGGTCTAAAAGATTGTCTTGAAGATGCTAAAAAAAGAACATCAGAAATGCTCAATGATTTGGGATACGAGATCCCTGAAATAATCTCATTCGATGTTGAAGAAAATAACTACGTATCAATGTCACCATTATGGCGTGTGAACGATGGAAATGATCCAGAATCTCATCCCAAACAATTTATTGATTATCAAAACGATACATCAGTGAGTGACATCTTTCAGGCAGTAAGGGAGGGTTATAAAAATATAGAGCATGTAAAGAGATATACAGCTCTTGGCTTTGGAACTGATCAGGGTAAACTGGGTAATATTAACGGTATGGCCATATTGGCTGAAATCTTGAATAAACCAATAGCTGATATAGGTACAACCACTTTTCGTCCTGCTTATACACCTGTCAGTTTTGGTGTATGCGCCGGTCAAGAGATAGGCGAATTTTTTGACCCAATAAGAAAAACTGCAATACATGACTTTCATGAAAACGAGGCATCTCCGTTTGAATTAGTCGGTCAGTGGCTTCGCCCCTGGTATTTTCCAGCTCAAAACGAAACAATAGAGAATGCTATAAAAAGAGAGTGTCTTGCGGCTAGAAACTCTCTCGGAATTATGGATGCATCTACCCTAGGCAAGATTGATGTTCAAGGTAAGGACGCGCTAAATTTTTTGGAGAGAATATACACTCATAATGTATCAAAGATGGCAATAGGCCAATGTGCTTATGGCATCATGCTTGGTGAAGATGGAATGATTAAGGATGACGGTGTAATGACAAGAATGGCTGAAAATCATTTCTACTTAACTACCACGACTGGTGGAGCTGCTACAGTTATGAGTTGGCTTGAACAATGGCATCAAACAGAATGGCCAGATTTGGATGTTTATCTGACGTCACTGACAGAACAGCTTTCGACCATAGTTCTGGCAGGACCCAATAGCAGAAAAGTATTAAAAAAACTGATGGTCACCGGAATTGATAAAGAAAGTATGAAATTCATGACTTTTGTGAAATCAAAGATTGATGATATAGATGTTGATGTTTTTAGAGTAAGTTTCAGTGGTGAATTGGCTTTTGAGATTAATGTCGACAGCAATTATGCACTGCATTTGTGGAATATTTTAATTGAGGCTGGCAAGGAATATGAAATAACGCCATATGGCACGGAGACAATGCATGTATTGAGAGCAGAAAAAGGTTTTATTATTGTTGGCCAAGACACAGATGGGTCTGTAAACCCTGAAGATGCTGGATTGGGGTGGATGTTGTCAAGAAAGAAAGATTTTATCGGAAAAAGATCATTATTGAGAGAAGATTCCATCAGAAATGACCGAAAACAATTGGTGGGTCTGTTTTCATTGGATGGAAGAACAGTTATTCCCGAGGGCGCACAGATAATAAGGAAAGGCGCTCATAAAAAACCAATTCCAATGTATGGGCATGTTAGTTCCAGTTATTATAGCCCAGTTCTTGGTCACCCCATTGCAATGGCAATGATTGAGTCAGGAAGAAATAGACATGGTGAGGAGTTCTTGGCGGTAGCATCCTGTGGCACTGAAATTGAAGTCAAAGTTGTAAATCCGGTGTTCTATGACCCGAGTGGAGAGCGGCAAAATGTTGAATGAAAGCAAACATCATCCTTTAACTCTAATTAATAAAAATCTAAAGAAAAATAGGGATACTCAAAATATATTTCTAGAAATTGATAGCAACCTCAGTTTTTTCATTATCAGGGGAGACGCTGAAAACAAAATTTTTTTTGATGAGGTTTTTAATCTGCTAGGTCAGTCATTGCCTCTTGAGCCCAATACATTCACATCTGATAAACATCAACTTTATTGGTTAGCTCCCAATGAGTGGCTTTTGGTCGCAGATACTGAAAAAAAAATACTTGAGAGAAATCCATCGTCAAAAAATGGAATGCACATCATCAATCAATCAGGAGCGCTAATCCAAATGAAACTCAGTGGCAATAGTGCGAGCAATGCCATATCTAAAGGATGCACCCTGAACTTGGAAAAAAGTTTACCTAAACCAGGATACTGCGCGCAAACCTTGATGGCAAAATCTAATATTGTTTTATCCTTAACCGATGATAAACCTACATACAATATTATTGTTCGAAGAAGTTTTTCTGAGCACCTGGCAAAATGGCTTCAAAATACCATAGAAGAGTTCATTTCAGCTGATATTTGACCAATTATTAATTTTCAGTTTGATAAAGAGCTTTGCATAATCCAAAAATCATCAAAATCAAGACAACTGAGAACGGAATTGCTATTGAGGTCGAAGCAGTTTGCAGCGCACTTAAGCCACCATGAAGCAGAAGAAGGCCAGCGACAAGACCTATTATGATGCCCCAGAAAATCCTGAGTATTTTGGGTGGCCGTCTTTCTCCAGAGCAGAGTATTGTACAAATAATAAGAGTAGCTGAGTCTGATGAAGTAACAAACCATGATGCAATTAAGACAGTTGTGAAAAAAGCAATAAGCCATGTCGCCCAATCAACACTGAGTAACTCATAGGTTCTAAAAACTGCCTGTGAAATATCCTCATTGACTGCTTCAACTAGTCCACCAGGACCATTGGATTGAATATGGAGAGCGGTTGCACCAAAAACTATCAGCCAAATAAATCCTATAGCAACAGGAAAAATTACGGTTCCAAGAACATACTCTCTTATTGTTCTTCCTCTAGATATTCTTGCCATAAACATTCCTACAAACGGTCCCCATGCGATCCACCAACCCCAATAAAAGAGTGTCCATGAGGTTGACCAAGTTTTCTCTATTGATGGATCAACCCAAAAACTAAGGGGAATTACTGAGCTTATGTAATCAAACGTACCAGAAAATAGGCTTGTAAGGATTACAATTGTTGGTCCTGCGAACAGGATAAAAGACAGAAGAATCAGGCAAAGCCATATATTTGTCTCGCTCAAAAATTTTATTCCTCTTTTCAATCCAGAAACCACAGAAACCGTGGCAATAATTGATACCACCAACACAACCGAGAGTTTGAACATAGGTGTTATGGTTGTACCAAAAAGGTATTCTATTCCGCTTGACATTTGTGATGCACCGAGACCCAATGAAACTGTTATTCCAAACAAGGTGCTGAAGACGGCAACAAGATCAATAAGATCACCTGCGATTCCATATATTTTGTCACCTATTATTGGATACAATGCGGAACGAATTGTTAAAGGCAATCCTTTTCTGTATGAAAAGTAACCTAAGCATAATCCGACCACTGAATAGCATGCCCAGCCGTTCAAACCCCAATGAAATAATGTGATTCTTTGCGCAATAACAGCTGCTTCAGATGACAGTGGCTCTGCCCCTTCAATGCTTAAAAATGGATTATTTTGAAGATGTGAAATTGGCTCTGCTACACCAAAAAAAAGTATACCGGTTCCAACACCAGCTCCGAAAAGCATTGAGAACCAAGAGAATCGACTGAATTCAGGTCTTTCATTATCTTTTCCGAGACGGAGGCTGCCATAGGGAGTAAAAGCAATCAGAAGGGTGAAAATCGTAACTAACGCAACTACCCATATTAAGTAACCAGCAAAATAATTTGCAATTAATCTATTCCAGAAAGTAGCAAATTCATCAACCAGCTCTGGATTCATGAATATGAATGATAAAAAGCACACCACCATCATAGTTGTAACGAATGTCAGTGGTATATTTACACCAGAGAGACGTGCATAGATTTTTTGCATAGAACTCCGTATAGATGAAGCGATAAATGTATTAATTCTTAAAAAGAATCATACTACTATATAAGCATAAGCAACATAAGAAAGTGATGCTGCAATCGCGGCAACTAAAGCATAAGGAAATTGAGTTAGTGCATGTTTCATTGTGTCAACCCCGCTTGCCTGAGCTGCAAGAACTGTTGCATCAGTATAAAAGCATGCATGACTGCCAAATGAGCTGGCCGATAAAACAGCACCAATGATTAATGGAATTGGTACCCCCAAAGCAATCCCCAGCGGCATTACAATAGGAATTATAATTACATAAATACCCCAGTTTGATGCGGTAGCAAAAGACATAAAGGCCATAGAAATAAAAACAATAACAGGAAACATTTCTGGTGAAAGATATGGTGTTACAGTCTCAATTACATACTCCGAAAGACCCAATTGATCATTTACATTTTTAAACATGAATGCTGCCACAACAATCATCAGTGGAGGTATCATGACTTTAAAACCATCAAGTATTGCATCAAATGCATTATTCATATTGATGATCTTCAGAAGAATCATTGACGGTACAACTATGATTAGTGTCGCGATAATACCTCGAAGCAAATCAATGTTATTTATCCATGAAATGATGATCAGTATGACAATTGGTAAAATAAAACCCCAAATACTGGCAGATGATTTTTTTTCTTCCTTTAGCAAATCATTAGAACTTTTATTTTGAAAATTATTAGTCGCCTCCATTTCCTCTTTTTTCATTGGTCCAATTAAAGGAAAGCGACCGACTGCAACCATTGGTACAAGAATTAACGCGATAATTGGATAGAACATAAAGGGAATAGCCATGACATAGTATTTCATCCCTTCACCTGGGGCTACGTACTCAGTTGATTCAATTATTGCTGAAAAGTATATCGCCCAGGTTGATATTGGAACCAGCACACATGTTGGCGCTGCTGTCGAGTCAACTATATAAGCTAACATGGATCGAGAAACTTTAAATTTGTCGGTCACTTTTTTCATTGAATTGCCAATCACAATGGCATTCAAATAATCATCTAAAAACATTGTGAGACCCAGGAACCATGTTATTAAAAGAGATTTTTTTCTGGTATCTGCCTTTTTTGACATGGCTTGAGTAAACGCATTGACACTGCCTGTTGCCATAAGGAGATAGAAGAGACTGCCCATAAGACCACATACGATAATCACCCATCCAATTTGTGGGTCTTGCATCACTTCTAAAGAAATTTCAGAAAATGTACCCAATATGTTTTTAGGCGATGTAAGTGTGATGCCAACCAAAACACCCAATATCAGTGATGCAACAGGACGATGAGTTACGATAGCTGCAGCAAGGACTATAAAAGTTGGCAGTAATGTTATAAGACCTGAGTGATCCATTTGCAATACCATTTATTATAAGTTAGCTAAACGTTCTCAATATCATCCAGTAGAACCCAACTCCGAACAATCCTCCTGATGCTAATGATGGTAATGGCTCTTTTATATAATTTTTTGTTTTAAATAAAATAAGCCAGGCAAGAAAGATTATACACAATTGACCAAATTCAAGACCGATATTAAAACTCAAAAGGGGCAATATGATATTTTCATTATCGATACCACTGTCCTTAAGAAATCCAGCAAAACCAAGCCCATGCAATAAACCAAAGATCAGGGTTGTACATAATAGTAGATAATTTTTCGATGACTGTTTAATGTTTCTGACAAAACTCTCGATATTAAGGTAACAATAGGTAAATAGAGATAAACCTAGATAAGCAATCGCTGATTTAATTTGGAGATTTCCAGATGTTAAGCCAAGCATGGAAATCGATAATAATATAAGAGCAAATAATATTGGAATTAGTTTCTCATATATATTGGACTTTTTATTGACATATTCTATTGCCATAAGCGCTATCGTATAACCAATAAATACCTCTACAATTTTGCTATTTGATTCAATGATTCCAACAGTAGCAGCAAAAAGGCTAAGGCTATGACCTATCGTAAAGCCAGAAACCGCTATTATGCTTCTAGTGATTGTGCCGGCTACAAGAAGGATGCCCATCAAGAACGCAATATGATCATAGCCACCAGATATATGATCTATTCCAAGCTTAAAGAATTGCAACATGTTGCTATTGGGTTTTTGACTCTCTGATGTGCTGATCTTCCATGTCTCTGTTGCGTTATTGACTAGCAATTCAGATATAAGCATTCCTTTTTTATATATTTTTGCGTAATGCATATGTGATGGAGAGAAATCAAAGATTGCTCTGTAGTCCACCATCAATAGATTTGATGTATCGCAATCATACGACATTTCTATTCGAACAAAACCTTCAGTTGCGTTTAATTTTTGAGATGAAATTAATTGACAATCTTCTTCTTGTATTTTTACTTTTATGTTTTCTTCTGCATGTTTAAGAAATAAATCTTCAAAAGCAATCATTTTACTTTGGATTCCAGGTAATCTCGTTACTTCATACAAAGGAATTGTGATTGTAGCTAAAATACTGTCTTGACTAATAATCCAGTTAGAGTAACTTTCACTTTTTGTATGTGACAAAGATGTGGAGTTTATTAATAACAAGCAAATGAATATTGCATGAGTGAATTTTAATCTTTTCATCATCTCTCATTAAGGTAATTGATCGAAGCATTTTCTTTTAAATTATCTATGTACGCTCTCAAGCGCTTATCTGCCTGATCTCTTATAAATTCATTTTTTAACTCAATCTGAATATTTTCTATTGGCGCAAAAGATTCCTCATTTTTTTGGTTTATCTGAATAATGTACCATCTGTCGTTTACATGGTGAGAAAATATAACTCCTTCGGATAAAGGTTTTATTTTTGAAGCAATTGAGGGTCCAAGATATTCAGTAATTTTCTTGAGCGTCAATAGTCCATTAGGAATATTTTCTAATCTCTTTATATTTTTATTGATCTCAATGGAGCCATTGTATTCAAGTTGCTTAATCGCTATTTGAGTATCTCCGAGAGTTTTTGAAACCCATGCCTCAATAAAATAAGTTGCAGGGTAAGCAAAACGCTCTTTGTTATTATTATAGAAATTAATCAATTCTCCTTCTTCAGGTACGATGGCTTCGGCTTCCGTATTGATTGATGAAATCAATGTTCTCACGATGGCCCCTCGAACGTCATTGTCTGAGGTTATCATTCCTAGGGAAAAACCTCTTTGCACCAAAAGCTCCTCTTCAATGAGTCTCTGAAGAACCCAAGCACGATCTTCATCATCCATTTTATTTTTTGAATCACTGCTATATCTATCTAATGCTCTGAGATAGCTTTCATTTTTAATTGGCACGTCATTTACAAGCACGATTGCATCTTGATTTTGAAAATTAAAATCACTGGTTTTTTCGAAGATTCCATAGCCAGCAAGAACGAGACCAATTAAGCCTCCTATCACTAGAAAGATATGATGATTGTGCGTCTTTCTCTTTTTCATCTCAAAAAAAAGAAAATTACTTCGATTGTGCAATGCTATTGGATAAATTAAGTGAGTCCACGAAAATAGGAGAAGACCATGCCCTTTCCTCATTCATAGCTAAACAATCGTCATTTGGATCACCTCGATGGTCATTAAAGCATAAGTTTACTTTTATGCATTTTCCATTTTCATCATAATTGCATCTCATATTTCCCGCATTAACAGCCAGAGATGGCGACTGAACTGCGCGAACATAATAAAGTGCATCTCTATTGAGCGCGGGGTATTCCTCATCAACAAAACTGACCTTACATCCATCTGGATCTGCTGGACAATCGATAGTTTTCCATGGATCTTGGATCAGTTTTGCAACATCCTCTCCTGGAGTTATTTGCGGCAATATTCGAATTACTTCAATCCTGGTGATCAATTTTCTGGTGTCAGATGGATTGTAACATTCGCCTCTACAGAGACTTTCCAATCGATCCGGTGAAAGTGAAGAAAGGCTATAATCGGGACAGCCGGGCTTTTGCTCAAACGCTCCAATTGCTCTCACTTCAAATTCTGGTGGTTTATTCATCTGAACTTCGCCACCCATACTCACGATCTCGTCATCATTTGCATTTTTTAGATCAAACCAAAGCAAAATTCTGTCACCGCTAGTCCCATATACAGATTTATTTTTCATTGAATCCCAGATGGCGTTTCTGTCTCTGCCATCAGAATGAACAGCTATAAGCCCACCCGTTGTAAAAAAAGAAGCCTGTCTCTCTCTTTCTGTTATGAGGAGAGGAATGATATCTAATCTTCTTGATTTTGACGTGGTGGTAATAAGACTCATATCTTCTCTGGGTGCCATCATCAATTCTCCAAGATCGACATCATCACTTCTTGATGTTGGAGCTCCGTCATCAAATCTAAATGCTTTCTCAGCTGTTTTGTCAACTGGACCTAAAACGGATTCAGTCATTCCCCACCTCGAATATTCCTTATAACCAGTTCCAGGACGTGCAGAGTGATTATCACTGGAAGCCATAAAGCCAAATCTAAATCGCCTCGGATTTTTGGGGTCATCAAAATTGGTCAGAGCCATAATATATTGAGCAGCTCCACCTGGACGATAATTAAAAGCGGGTAAGTAACAATCTCTGCATTGTCCAGAATCAAGCCATTCTTCTGGGTTCTCTCCTCTTACTGTGTAATGACCTGCTGTTCCGATATTGACATAATCTTGTCTTGCCGTTGCTGCTCGTTGAGAACACTCTGTTGATGATTCGCCTTCATTTAAACATCTTTCTTCAATGATTTGTCCTGCACGGTAGCAAGAGGGCATATAGCTGGCTGTTGGATTTGGACAAATGGGTTGTTGCAACTCATTCATTTCAGTGGCACGAAAACTTCTATATTCCTCGGTATTACCATGACCTGAGTATATTTCAATGAGAGTTTCTCTTTTTGGATCATGGAAGTTTTTGGCAAGCTGTTTATCGTATTCATATCCAGGTGGCGTATAGAAGCCCCATGTTGTTCCATGAGGTATTACCATTGAGTCAAAACCCCAATCATCAAGTTTTGCAAAAAGCTCGGTTGGTGTTTCTGCGCCCTCACGGCAATTATTTGGTAGATCCCAGACAGATTCGCCAGATTCACATTCTTCACTTTGTCTGAGTTCATGAAGATATAGATTAAAATCAAGCATTCTTTGGTTGGGATCAAGAGCAAATAATAATGGGCCATTTCTGAGAGGCAGACCTCTCAGTGCTCTATTGGCGATTCCTCCAGAATGGATTGGTCTCGTTGGTACTTTTTCTGTTTCAATATCTCTGAAAATTACATTTTTATGTCCGTAGTGAGTATCTGGGGTACCCCCTACCTGAGTCCACTCCCAACCCAAAAAGGCCACTGTATCAGGGTTTTTTCCATAACCACCTACTGCATTGCACTGTTGAATTGATTCAATGGTTTCAGACCATCTTCTTGGTGTAGAAGCTTCTGCATGATCATTAATTGACCAAAAATCGAGCACAGAACAAAATCTCGCAAAATCACAGGCATCACCTAATGGTCTCGATCCTTCACCATGCATCATAGGGAGGCTGCCAATAAATGCATCGAACGAATAGGTTGTATGCACGTGAAGATCTCCAAATAAGATTTGTTTTGCCCCTTTCTCGTCTAATTTTTTACTGGAGTCTAATTGAGTAATTTCTCTTTCAGAAATAACCTCTTCAGGGATTCTTATTTTTGTGATTTCACCCGGTCCGTCGTGTATGCCAAGCCACCCATATGCCAGCGCGAAGAACAAAGCTGTTAATGTCGCAACTGATGCAACCAATCCATACAAAATTTTAATTAAGCGTCTCTTTTTTAACATATTATCGCTTGATTTAATTGGTTTTGAATATAAAGATAAGCCTCTCCATTAATTTATACAAGCTCTCACAAAGATTAACAAGAAGTGAGATTGAATTATATTATTAAATTTTTTTTTGATACATTTCTATATATGAAAAACATCCTATATTGGTCAATAACAGTGGCAGTCGGTGGATTCCTATTCGGTTTTGATACAGCGGTGATCTCTGGTGCCGATCAACCACTGCAGAAGCTCTGGAAAACTTCAGATTTATTTCATGGTGCAATGATAATGTCCTCAGCTCTTTGGGGAACGGTGATCGGTGCATTATCAGGCGGTTTATTTTGCGAATATTATGGAAGAAAAAGAGTTTTAACCTCAGTAGGTTTACTCTATTTGATATCAGCGCTTGGTTCCGCGCTATCAAATGACCCTATATTCTTTGCAATAATGCGATTGCTGGGAGGTTTCGGAGTTGGCTTATCATCAATCGCAGTCCCGGCATACATATCAGAAATAGCACCAGCTCAATATAGGGGAAGACTCGTTGCTTTGTATCAATTTCAAATTGTTTTCGGGATCTTAGTCGCATTTTTATCGAACTATATAATTTCAGAATTTTTCATGCTTGATTGGAGATGGATGCTCGGTATTGAAACCTTTCCAGCATTGATATTTATGATGATGACAATGACTATTCCTGAGAGTCCAAGGTGGCTTTTATTAAGAAGAAATGACGAAAATGAATGCAGGAGAATCCTAGATATAATTGATTTTTCTAAAACGGATGAGACAATTCTCAGCATCAAAAGAACGCAAAATCTAGTTAAGGATAATCTATTTGTAAAACAACTTACCGTGCCGATACTTTTAGCATTTCTTATCGCATTTTTTAATCAGCTTTCTGGTATCAACTTTATTATTTATTTTGCACCGAGAGTATTTTCTCTTGCAGGTTTGAGCGACGCAGTCTCCTTGCTTTCAACTGCAGGCGTTGGTTTGATAAATCTCATTTTTACGATTCTGGGTATGGTGTTAATCGATCATTATGGGAGAAGGTCATTGATGAAGATTGGATCTATTGGCTATATTGTCTCGCTGTTGGCGATTTCCTATGCATTCTATGAGAGTGCTGGTGGCATTATAGTGGTATTTTTTATTTTTCTCTTTATCGCCTCACATGCTATTGGGCAAGGTGCGGTTATTTGGGTTTTTCTTGCTGAGATATTTCCGAATAAAATAAGAACGAAAGGTCAATCATTTGGCAGCGGAACCCATTGGGTACTGGCTGCGATAATTACACTTGTAATGCCATATTTTTTAAGCAGATTTGAACCTCATTTTATTTTTGGTTTTTTTGCACTGATGATGATACTTCAGTTTTTATTCGTTATTTATGTCATGCCTGAAACTAAAGAAAAAACTTTAGAATCTATCTCAGAAAAATTTAAATAGAATTTGAAAATAGAATTCTCGTATCTAGCTTCAAAATTTTCTTTACTTTTTTTTGCAATTCTTCTGTGGACAGCCAGGATTCCAATGATTTAGGATGTTTATAGGAATAAGAAGGAGCAAAAAAATGTCCATTAAAAATTTATTTAAAATACCTCTAATTTTAATACCATTCATACTCTTAAATGGTTGCGCGGAGTCAGTGAATACAAGCAGTGTCAATTTTGGAGATATTAGTTTTGAAAACTCAGGCTCTGCTGACGCGCAAGAATCTTTTTTGATCGGTGTCAAATCACTCCATAACTTTCAGTTTGATGATGCAAGGATTGCTTTTGAAGAAGCTGCAGAAATTGACCCAACTTTTGCTCTGGCCTATTGGGGTCAGGCGATGAGTAATAACTTCCCTCTCTGGGCTAGGCAGAATACAGAAGATGCTAGAAATGCACTCAAAAAATTTGCTCCTACATTTGAGGCTCGCCTCGAGTTAGCAAAATCAGAAAAAGAAAAGGCTTTGATGAGTGCTGCTGAAGCACTGGTGTTCAGCTCTGAAGATAAACTAGAGAGAGATTTTGCTTACTCGGACACAATGGCAAACATGCATGCTAAATGGCCAGAGGATCATGAGATTTCAATTTTTTATGCATTGTCTCTTCTTGGGACTATGAGACCAGGTGATGAAGGATTTAAGAGACAAGCACTCGCTGCTTCTATTGCGATGTCTGTGATGGAAGAAAATAAAACACATCCTGGCGCAGCTCATTTTACAATTCACTCATTAGATGATCCTGAGCACGCCATTTTAGCTCTTCCTGCTGCAAAGGTTTATTCTGAAATAGCGCCTTCTTCAGCACATGCATTACACATGCCTTCACATATATTTTTGCAGTTAGGAATGTGGGAGCGTGTAGTAAATTCAAATATAGAGTCTTATGCCTCAGCTGTCAGTCATACGAAAAAATTGATTGAGCAGGGTGTCACTAATCTCGGAACATCAGTCGTTGGACGGGAAGATTTTCATTCATTGTCATGGCTAGCATATGGTAATTTGATGTTGGGTCATTATGATCGTGCCCAAGAAAATCTCGATTTAGCATTAAGTGTAGTGGATGCAAATCCAGGTAATAGGTATGCTCACGTCGGATACCTCAATATGCTTGCAAGACATGCTCTTGAGACTGGTGATTGCAGGAATATCAGTCTTGGGAGTGACGATAGTGAAGAAGGCAAAAATAGCTCATTGGTCACAGCGGCCGGTATGTGCGCTGCTATTGATAGAGATATAGAGACAGCATCAGTAGCAGTAGCTCGCCTAGAAGGAATGATTGAGAAAGCTAGGGACGCTGGTAAAGCATACAATGCTCTACAACTTGAAATTTTATCGAAAGAAGTTCAAGCGATGATTGGGCTTGCCTCAGGTAATTTTGATTCTGCAATTAACTTAGCAAAAGAAGCTTCAGATATTGAATTGGAAAATATGTCGGCACCATCAGGACCTCCAATTCCAATGAAACCAGCAGCTGAACTGTATGGCGAAATGTTAGCTGCTGCAGGGAGATATGAAGATGCGGTGTCAGCATATAAGCGCGCACTTAATTGGGTGCCAAACAGGACTCCGTCAATCGTTGGCATGATTGCAGCTGCGAGTGGAAGCGAAGATCACGCACTTGCCGATCAAATGAGGTCTAAAATTATGCAAACACCGGGTATAAATCTTGATCAATTTGCACCTTTTTTAGAAAGCAGTCTTGCGCAGAATATAAATTAAAATTTTTCGAGTAAATGCTCGCATGAGAATGATGTGCAAAAATATTGGGTATATGAAATAGCAGTAAAACACAAAATAATGCGATTTTATTATGATTAGTTTTTTTAATTTTTGGCATTACTATTCCTTTTTACATTCCAGGAAGAAGCTCATTATCTGCTGCAAAACAATTTGCTTCTCTGATGTCTGCACGCAATGCACGATCTCT
>TARA_B100001057_G_scaffold159092_1_pt1 | contig 34996 bp, 34 predicted proteins | sample TARA_B100001057 | Tara Oceans TARA_B100001057 (sample SAMEA2621839) | marine metagenome | biome: marine biome (ENVO:00000447); feature: surface water layer (ENVO:00002042); material: "saline water (ENVO:00002010), including plankton (ENVO:xxxxxxxx)" | depth 5 m | reverse complement strand
GGGATTTTAAGTCCCTTGTGTCTACCAATTCCACCACCCGGGCATTTATTTACTTACTCCTATATATTTTATATTGTTTTGAAGAATTTTTTCTTTATTTAGACAATTTCTTCCATCAAACACCACTTTAGATTTAAGTTTCTTAAGCTTTGCCATATCTGGATTTTTGAAAATCTCCCATTCTGTGCAAACTATTAAAGCATCACATTCACTAATATTTGAATACTGTGATTTTAAGAAATCTATATTATTGAATCTGTTTAGTTCTTTTTGTGAATTTTTAATTGCAATTGGATCATAAACATATAATTTTTTTACTTTTTTAGCTAGGTCTTTAATTAATTTTATACTTATTGACTCTCTAATATCGTCAGTCTCAGGTTTAAAAGAGAGACCCCAAATCATTAATTTTTTATTAGTCAATTTTGAATTTTTAAAATGTGAAAGAATTTTCTTCATAAAGTTTATTCTTTGGTTTTTATTAACCTCTCTTACAGATCTTAATAAGTTAGATTCCAGATTCTTTTGTTCATAGATATTAATTAAAGAAGCTATATCTTTTGGAAAACACGAACCTCCAAAACCTAAACCTGCATTTAGAAACTTATCACCTATTCTAGGGTCACTTCCAATACCCCTTTTAATATGCTCAATATTAATGTTTAAAGCGTCAGACAGTATAGATAGCTCGTTAATGAAACTTATTTTTGTTGCTAGAAATGAGTTAGCTGCATATTTTGTCAATTCTGCAGCTTTAATTGGCATGAAAACAATCTTTTCGTTTTTGATCTTTAATGGTTCATATATTTTTTTTACAACACTCATCACATCTTTGCTAGAAGTTCCAACAATTACTCTATCTGGATTCAAAAAATCATTAACAGCATCTCCTTCCTTTAAAAATTCTGGATTTGATGCAACCATAATATTAATATTATTTTTTTTATTTTCATTAATTAATTTTTGAATTAAGGCATTTGTTCCAACAGGTACGGTGGATTTAATAAAAACAATTGCATCTTCTGAAATATTTTTAGCTAGACTTTTAGCAACATCATATACATATTTTAAATTTGAACTTCCATCGTTATTTTCTGGGGTGCCAACACAAATAAAAAATATATTTACTTCCTGAGTTGAGTTTTTATACGAATTTGAAAAAGACAAATTATTTTTTTTAATATTTCTTAGAATCATCTTCTCTAATTTAGGTTCATAGTAAGGGACTTTGCCTTTTCTTAATTTATTAATAACATTTCTATTAATATCGAGGCATGTAACATTGTGGCCTATTTCAGACATGCATACACCAGATACTAATCCAACATATCCTGTGCCAACTACCGTAATCTTCATTATTGTTTTTTCCTAGAGTGCCATGACAAAAATTTATTCATACCATCCTCAAAAGTTGTTTTTGGTATCCATCCAAGATATTCTTTTGCCTTTTCTATATTTGCATAAGTGATATCAACCTCTGTATTTAAATCCATATAGGTATAATTAACATCTTTATTTAAGAAATTACTTATATAGTTTACGAGGTCCCATACAGAGACAGGATTATTATTGCCTAGATTAAATATTTCGTTATCAATATTTTCATTATCATTGATGTAAATAATAGATCTATTTATACCATCTATAATGTCATCAATAAAAGTCATATCCCTAGACATTTTTCCTTTATTATAAATAGTGATTTGTTCATCATTCTTTATCTTTTCAGTAAAGCTATAATATGCCATATCTGGTCTACCATATTCACCATAAACTGTAAAAAACCTTAGTCCAATCAAACTAATTCCAAAATTGTATGAATAGCTTTTTGCAATTAATTCATTTGAAAATTTAGATGCAGCATAAAGAGAAATTGGACTCAAACCTTTTAAAGTTTCACAAAAAGGAATTTCTTTTGAATTTCCATAAACTGAACTACTAGATGCATAAATAATTTTTTTTACATTATTTATTCTGGCTGATTCTAATATGTTTCCAAAACCAACAATATTTGAATCAAAGTAAGCCTTTGGATTTTCCAATGAGTATCTCACCCCTGCTTGTGCTGCAAGATTAATAATAAGGTTAGGTTTAATATTTGATATATATGGAAGTAATTTCTCATTATCTGAAATATCAATTTCATTGAAACTAAATCTACTCGAATTTAATCTGTCTAGTCTTAATAATTTAAAACTAACATCATAGTAATTATTTAAATTATCTATTCCAAATACGTCATGATCAAGATCAAGAAGTTTCTTGCATAAGTGAGATCCTATAAACCCTGCTGCACCTGTTACTAATATTTTCATATTTTTATGGAGGCTGAAGCCGGAATCGAACCGGCGTAAACGGCTTTGCAGGCCGCTGCATAACCACTCTGCCATCCAGCCTATTAAAGTAGCTATTGTATCTGTCTTGAGGTAAAAGTGAAAATTAATTGTTTAGTGAAGCTTTTGTATACTGATACCCTGTATACAAAGTAATTAATAAAGATATTATTAAAAATATATCAGCAATAACGATCAAAAGCATTGTGTTGGTAGCTAGTCCTAAAAGATAAATACCTATAGTAAATAACTGTATGGTTGTTTTTATCTTTGCTAAATATGTAACTTTAGTAGCATTTTTATTATTATTTCTTGCATTTAAATCTCTTAAAGCACTTACCCATATTTCTCTTGAAATAATAATGCTACCTATGAAACCAATTAATATACTTGATAAATTAATTGCAAGTCCAAATAAAAGAAAGAGTATTAAAATCTTATCAGCAATTGGATCTAAAATTTCTCCAAGCTGAGAGGTTGCATTGTATTTTCTAGCAAAAAAGCCATCCAAGTAATCTGACATACCAGCAAGAAAAAATAAACATATAGCCAATATATAATTAGTTTGTAAAACTAAAAGACAATATATCATTAGCGCTAAAAACATTCTTGAAATAGTTAGAAAGTTAATAAGCCTTTGTATCATTTAATATTATCCTTAATTGATGAAGCTATTTTCTCATTTATACCGTCAACAGTCATTATTTGTTCTTTTGTTGCTGACTTAATATTTTTAATACTCTTAAACCTTCTTATTAATTTTGCTTTACGAGCTGAACCAATACCTTTTATATTATCTAATTTTGATTTAGTAATTTTACCTCTTTTTTTTCTTCTAAGAGCTTGTAATGCAAACCTATGAGATTCATCCCTAATCTCTTGTAAAAGCAAAAATGCTTTTGAGTGCTTATCAAGTTCGACTGTTCCATTTTTTTCAATAATAGTTTCAGTTGCTCTTACTCTATCCAAGCCTTTAACAATTGAGATTATATTTATATCTTTATAGTTAGATTTACCAATAATTTTGTCCACATAATTTAATTGAGTTTTTCCGCCATCTATCAGGATTAAATCAGGTTTTACTTTTGAATCTCCATAATACTTTAATCTTCTTTTAATAACATGCTGTAATGAGCCGACATCATTGCCTGAAATTTCTTTAGGGATATTAAATAATCTGTAGTCCTTTTTTTTAGGTCCATTTTTTGAAAAAACAACGCATGATGCAACAGCATTATCTCCTGAAATATGACTGACATCATATCCTTCAACTTTATTAATCTCATTAGACCCTAAATATCCTTCAAGCTCCTTAAGAGCAAAAGAATATTTATCTTTTTTACTTATATGATTTTTTATTACCTGTTTTGCATTTAGCTTACATAAATTAAATATTGGTCTGATTGATTTATTCGGGCTGTTTATAATCTTAACTTTTTTTTGATATTTCTCACAAAACATATCCTCTAAAAGTTTATTATTTTCTAGGGCATTCTTTAAAAGAATTTTTTGAGGAATATCTGCTTGATTTTCGTAAAAATTAACGATCACACTTTGATAAACTTCCTCTAAATTTTGAAAATGTGCTTGTTTAATAAGATGGGTTTTTGTTCCTCTTATTTTTCCTCTTCTTACAACAATTATAGAAATCCCAATATAAGAAAGCTCATAGTGCACTGAAAAAATATCAACATCGTATGCCGCTGAAACCACTGACTGTTCCTCTTTCAGTAAATTTATTCTTTTTAAACGATCTCTTATTTCTGCAGCTTTTTCAAATTCAAGCAGTGATACAGCTTTTTCTATTTTAGTCTCTAGGTGTAAAACAGTTTTTGTATCAGATGAAGAAAGGAAAGATTTTGAACTCGAAATATCCTCAAAATAATCTGTTTTTTTTATTTTGTTAACACATGGTGCAGAACATCTTTTCATTTGAAATTCAATACAGGGTCTTGTTCTATTTGAAAAAGTATTATCACTACAGTTCCTTATTTTAAAAATTTTCTGAATTTCTTTAATAGATTTTTTTACAGCTTCTGAGCTAACAAATGGACCGAAATATTTTGAATCAACTGCTTTTTTAGTCCTTTTAAGATATATACCAGGATATTCATGATCTAAGGAAAAATATATGTATGGGTATGTTTTATCATCTCTTAATAAAATATTAAATTTTGGCTTATTCTCTTTGATAAGCATTTGCTCGAGCAATAATGCTTCAACTTCATTTTTAGTAGTGAATGTTTCGATCTTGTCTGTTAAAAACTTTATTTGAGAAGTTTTTCTGTCTTTGAAAGATTTACCAAAATAAGATGAAACTCTTTTTTTTAAATCTTTTGCTTTACCAATATAGATAATTTCATGATTATAAAAAAATTTATAAACTCCAGGTGTGTTTGGTAATTTCTTTAAATTAATAGACATGAAGAAATAATTATGAATTTAATATTTGTCTGCTAAATATTTCTTAGTATAAATCTTGCCAGCACTAACACCAAATTGATCAAAAGGATTAATACCAAGTATCGATGCTGTTATGAAAACTCTATGCTCCCATGAAGCTATAAAATAACCTAAGCTGTGTTCATCAGAATCTTTAAGCATAAATAAATTTACTGGTACATTTCCATTTATTTTTGATTCATTGTCAAGCTTAATTTCACCTTCTCCATATGCAAGAAGTTTAGACTGTGTTATTGCTTGTGCATAAGCTAGGCTCTCCTCATCTTTGTAAGACGTAACAATATCTGCACATAATTTATGAGTTCCTTGGTGCAATAACTGAAAGTAAGAATGTTGTGCGGTCGGGCCATAACCACCAAAAATAATTTGTCCAGTCTTTTTGAATTCTGAATCTGGATTTGGTGGTTTACCTAATGACTCCATTTCTAATTGCTGAATGTAATTCGGTAAAGATCTCAAACGCCAAATGTATGATAAAACTGCTCTTGAGTCTTTACCTTTTACGTTATGATTCCAGATATCACTATAAGATAATCTTTTTATAAAATTAAGATAATCTTTATTTTCTTTTAGATCTTTATCAGCATCTTTACCTCCAGACCTAAATTCTATATCTCCATAAATGTATGAAACAATATCAAGCCAAATAGAATATCTACCTCCAATTGTTTTATCAAAATAATCTATTGATTCATTGGTGAATCTTTTACCAAAGCATTTATATTTTTTAACCTCATTAGGATTAGACGTAATAAACAAAAATTTATTATGATCTTTTGACCAATCAATAGCTTTTTTAAAAAGTTCAATAGTTTCATCAGTCTTAAATGATTTTGAAAAAACTACAAAAAATGTTTTTTTTGGTTCAAGTCCGTGAAGTTTTTTTGAAAATTCAGATAAGTCAGAGCCAGTAATAAAATCATATTTAAATAAAGGATCTTTTTCTCTTGCTTCTGACAATAGTTTAGGTCCTTCGAAAGAACCTCCAATACCAAGTGTTATAAGATTTACTCTATTAGGTGATATTGTCAAATATTTGAAACGCGTCTTCTTAAGTTCTAGCTTAATTTTATATAAAAAATTGTGGGTTGCTGTAGTTTTAAGGTCACCATTATTTTCTCTAATTAAAGGGTGAGTTGCAGCTTGATTTTCACTATTATTTACAACTTCACCATACATTAAATTATCAATCTTTTTTGAAAGATTTATTTTTTTTGCATAATTATCAAACTCTTTAAAAATTTCATTACTAAAATCACTAATTAGTGATTTGTGTCGTAAAACATTATTTTCAAAAATATAATTTGTTATTTTTTCTGCTTTCATTGAATATTAAAATATATTTCTTCAAGTGATTTCCTAATATCATTTGATGCTGTTATAGGTCTTCCAATAACCAAATAATCAGCTCCCAAATTAATTGCCTCTCTTGGTGTCATTACTCTTTTTTGATCATCTTTTAAACTTTTTAATCTAATACCAGGTGTGATCGATAACAAAGAACTCCTTTTACTAACCAATTCTAACTCATGAGGTGAACACACAACCCCATCGATTCCAGCTTGTTCAGCTATGTCCAACATTGCATTTACGTGTTCAAATGAATCTCTTTGATATATTTGTCTTGTATCTTGATCATTAAGGCTGGTAAGAGCTGTAACTCCGAATACTTTAATATTTGTTCCAGCAACTGCTTCCATTGCTGCTAACATCATTTCTTTTCCACCAGATGTATGGATTGTAAGCATTTTTAATTGAAGAGATAGTAATCCTTGAATAGATTTCTTTACAGTATTTGGTATGTCATGGAATTTAAGATCAAGAAATATTTCAAAGTCATTTTCAGTTGCATAATTGATTGCATAATGACCAATAGAATTAAATGCAACGCTACCAATCTTTATCAGGCATTTTTTATTATCAAGACAGTTTAAAATTTTTTTAAATGTACTAATGTTAGTTTCATCGATAGCAACAATTATTTTTTTTTGCATATATAAAAGTTTAATCTAAAATTCATTGTTTTATTAAAGATTTTGAAGGTTTGAAGTGCAGTATTGATGTTTCTCCTAAGTATGAAACTTTTTTTGTTCGTGGATTTGTAAATTTTCTAGGTCTTATATTTTTCTTTGAAAAAGTACCAAAACCTCTTATCTCTACTTTTTCATCTAAAGCAACTGCTTCAATGATTGAGTCTAAAATAATATTTATAGCTTTAGAGACGTTATCTTTATTTAAATCGGGAATTCTCTTTAAAATTAGTAACTCTATGTCTGATCTATTTATGATATCTTGTTTTTTACTATTCACTCAATTTTAAAGAAATTCTTTCTCTTTCAGCATCAATTGCGAAAACGATACAATCAAGTTTTTGGTCTTTTTTAAATTCTTCAAGAGATTTTTTAGGATCCTCATCTTCCGAAATATCAGATAAATGAATCAAACCATCTATATCGCCCTCAAGACCAACAAAAACACCAAAATCTGTAATAGATTTAATGATGCCATCAACCTTATCACCAATACTATATTTATTACTAAAATCAGTCCATGGATTTGGTTTTGTTTGTTTTAAGCCCAAAGAAATTCTTCTTTTGTCATACTCTATTTCAAGAATCATTACTTTAATTTTTTCTGACATTTCAACAACCTTTGATGGATGTATATTTTTACTTGTCCAGTCTAATTCAGATAAATGAATTAGCCCTTCTATACCTTCTTCTATTTGGGCAAAGCAGCCATAATCAGTTATGTTAGAAACTTCGGCTTCATATATTCCACCTACAGAATATTTTGACTCCACATTCTCCCAAGGATCATTTTGTATTTGTTTTAAGCCCAAAGAAACCCTTAATTTTTCTTTATCAAAATTTAAAACTTTCACATCTATTTCCTCTCCAAGATTGAGGTGTTCAGAAGGATTGGCAACTCTTGACCAAGAAATATCTGTAATGTGAAGAAGTCCATCTAAACCACCCAGATCAATAAATGCTCCATAATCAGTAATATTTTTAACAATGCCCTTCACTATTTGTCCTTCATCAAGGTTCTTCAAAAGTTCAACTTTTACAGCCGAGTTATTCTTTTCCAATACAGCTTTTCTTGATAAAACTACGTTATTTCTTTTATAGTCCAGTTTGATAACTTTAAAATCTTGAATAGTATTTTCTATATCTGGTGCTTCTTTTACAGGTCTGACATCTACCAAAGAACCAGGAAGAAAGGCTTTTACCATATCAACTTCAACAGCAAACCCACCCTTTACTCGATTGTGAATTTTACCAGTTACAAATTCGCCAGTATCCAGAGACTCTTCAAGCATTTTCCAAGTGGAGATTTTTCTAGCTTTTTCTCTTGAGATCCTTGTTTCACCGTACCCATCCTCAACAGCTTCAAGAGCAACCTCAACCTCATCACCAACATGAATGTCTACTTCACCATCATTATTTTTAAACTCGTTAAGAGAAATTATACCCTCAGATTTGAGACCAACATGAACAGTTACCCAGTCGCTATCAACATCTAAAACAACTCCAGAGACAATTGATCCAGGTTTCATGTCTAGTGTACTTAGATTTTCTTCTAAAAGCGTAGCAAAAGATTCTGACATTTAATAAAATTCCTTCTCATATAATTTTTTAGTGCATAAAAACACCTCTTCTGCAGACATATTAGACGAGTCAATTATATGAGCATCATCTGCTGGAAAGAGTGGCGATAAATCTCTTGATCTATCTTTAAAGTCTCTTTGCTCAATATCTGCCATCAGATCGGGCATATTAACTTCTTGTCCTCGATTCTGCAACTCTAAATATCGTCTTTTTGCTCTCTCTTCAATTGATGCAGTCAAAAATATTTTTAACTTTGCATCTTTAAATACTACTGTACCCATATCTCTTCCATCTGCAACCAAACCTTTTTGCATATAAAAATTTCTTTGGATGCTATATAGGGATTGTCTTACTTCTGATCTTGTGCTCAATTTAGAAGCAAATTTTGCAATGTCTTCAGATCTAATTTCATTAGAAATATTTTTTGATTTATATTTGATATCAATACTCATATCTTTAAGTTCAAACTTTATTTCGTTACTTATCTTGTTTTGTATTTCAACACTATCAAATTTTAATTCTGTAAAATATGCATATAATCTATAAAGTGATCCACTATCAAGAATATCTATGCCAAATTGATTAGCAATATTCTTTGCTAAAGAGCCCTTGCCAGATGCAGATGGGCCATCGATTGTAATAACATTAATTTTTTTCATCAATAGACATTCCAAGGTTATTCATTATCTCTATAAAATTAGGAAACGAAGTTTCTATATTCTTACAGTCTTTTACAGTTATACCTTTCTTTGATCTTATTCCTGCAACTAGGAAACTCATTGCAATTCTATGATCATCATATGAATCAATGATTTCATTTGTATCTATTTGTCTATCATGACCTTCGATAGATAATCCATCATAAAATAACTCGTGGTTTATCTTTAATTTCAATAATCCATCTGATATAGCATGTAATCTGTCAGATTCTTTAATTTTCAGCTCCGATGCATTCTTTATTATAGTTTTACCTTCTGCAAATGAAGCTGCAATACTCAAAATGGGTATTTCATCAATGATATTTGGAATAATTTTTTCTGGAACAATTACACTATTTAGCTTTGACGAAGTAACAAGAATATCCCCAACCTCTTCATTACATTTAGTTTTTTTATTAGTTATTTTAAGAGATGCTCCCATTGATAAAAGAACTTTGATTAATCCATTTCTTGTTTTGTTAAGTCCAACATTCCTAATTATTACATTAGATTTTGGAGCAATTAATGCTGCAACAATAATAAAAGAGGCTGAGGAGAAATCTCCAACTATAGAGTATACATTTCTAGATTTAAGTTTAGTTTTATTTAATTTAATCTCTCCTGGATTTTTTGAATCACCGTATTTTATATCTCCACCAAAATATTCAATCATTCTTTCAGTATGATCCCGAGTTTTCTTTGGCTCAAAAATTTTAATTTCTTTATTTGATGAAAGTGCAGCTAATATCAAACATGATTTAACTTGTGCGCTTGCAACTGGCATTTTGTATTCAAAAAAATTATTTATTTCTCCGCCTGATGTTTTTACCGGCAATTTTCCATCATTGGTTTCAATATCAACACCCATATCTTTTAGAGGATTTACAACTCTCAACATTGGTCTATTTGATAATGATGAGTCGCCTACTAATCTCGTATTTAATCCAAGTCCAGATACTAAACCTAGTATTAGTCTTGCACCGGTTCCTGAATTGCCTAAATCTAAATCTTCTTCAGGTTGAAGAAAATTCTTTTCTCTCTTGAAAAGAATAATCTTTCCATCCTTTTTTAAAATTGAAGCACCAATTTTATTTAAAGCATTGAGCGTTGAATTTGGATCATTTGCATCTAAAAAACCATCAATAATCAAATTACTATTTAATAATGATCCCAATATTAAAATTCTTTGCGAAATTGATTTGTCTCCAGGGCATAAGGCTTCCCCTTTTAAACAACTGATTTGATTAGATATCAGGTTCAAAACTTATCTTCTTTAAAGGCCTTAATCTCTTTAAGTTCCTCTTTTAACATTTCTGAGTGCGAAAGCATTTCAGGAATTTCTTTTGTTTCTGTGATTAGCTCTAAAAGATTATTTATTGAAACCTGCATACCTGCAAGAGCTTTTATGATGTCTACTCTGTTAATGGTAAAAATGTCTCTCCACATTTCAGGATTGGATCCACTTAATCTTATAAATTCTTTCAATCCTCCACCAGCATTATCACCAACTTTTGTGTTGGCTAATCTAATTGAATCTATTAATGCAAATGCAATTAGATGAGGAAGATGGCTTGTCATTGCAAAAATTAAATCATGCTCACTAACACTCATTAATTCAGTCCTCATTTGAAGTGCATCTTTCCAAAAATTTATAACTTTTTTAATATGATTTTTTTCAGCTTTAAATGGATTGCATATTATATTTTTTTTGTTAATGAATAAATTAGCATCAGCAGCGCTTGGACCTGACTTATCAGATCCTGCTATTGGATGTGAAAGAATAATATTTGATACATTATCCAGTTGTATATGGTTCTTTGCACTACAAGTTTCCGTGATTGTTATTTCTGTATTCCAGATTTCACTTAGATCATTTAAAACATCTAAAGTCTGTTTTGGTGGTACTGATATGATAACTAAATCTATATCATTTGAGATTGGTTCTATGCTAATTTGATCTAATGATTTCAATTCTTCATGAATTATTTTTTCATCCAATGCCACTTTGATATTAGATTTATTAAGATCATATCCAAAAACTTTTAAGCCCTTTTGCTTTGCTGCTAAGCCAATCGAAGCACCTATCATTCCTATTCCAATAATAAGAATTGTTTCAACATGATTACTCATACGTATTCTGGATATGAACCGAAGTGTCTTATTATTGCTCCAGTTTCATTTACTTCTTTTATAACATGATTTAATTTTCTGTCATTGATGTGGCCCTCGCAATCAATAAAAAAATCGTGAGAATTAGTATTTCCTCGAGATGGACGAGTCTCGATTTTGCTCAAATTAATTTTTCTTTTATCAAAAGGCTTCAAAACAGACATTAAAGATCCTGGCTTATTAGGCGTCTGGATCAAAAAAGAAGTTTTATCTCTTCCTGTTTTTTCAACATCTATTTTTCCAATTACAAGAAATCTTGTTTTATTTTCAGAATAGTCTTGGATATTTTTTTTAATTAGTTGCAATTTGTAATTACTTATTGCCATATCATTTACTATGCACAAAATATTCTTATTTTCCTTGGCATACAGTGCAGCAACTGCAGAGCTTGGCATTTCAAGTCTTTTTATATTGCCGATGTTTCTTTCAATCCATTTTGAACATTGGCCCAATGCTTGAGGATGGGAGGCAATGGCAAAAGCATCTTTAATATTAAATTTATTGCCTGCTGCAAGCTGATGTTCAATATCCACATAAATCTCGCCAATAATTTTTATATCTTCATTATCGGCAAGGCAATTTAGTGTCGTATTAATTACGCCCTCAGAAGAATTCTCAACAGGCACAACTCCCATATTTACTCCGTCATTAAGAGTCTGAAAAAACACATCTTCAATTGTACTTGTTGGTATTCTTATAACTTGTGATCCAAACTGATTATGAACAGCAGACTCTGAGTGTGTGCCCTCAGGCCCCAAAAAGGCTACTTTCAAAACTTCTTCAAGAGAAAGACAACCTGAGATAAGTTCCTTAAAAATCATTCGAATTTTTGAATCAGGTAACAAGCCTTTTTCATTAGCTTTTAAAACATTTCTTAAAATTTTAGACTCTCTATCTGGTTTGTAGTAAGAATCTTTTGGACTTAACTTTGACTTTAATTTACCTATTTCTATTGCATATGATGCTCTTTTTTGAACAAGCGCATAAAGATCCTTATCAACTTTATCAATATTATTTCTAAGATTTTTAAGTTTTTTAGTAGTCATAAAAAATTATCCATACTTTAATTCAAAATACTTCATGAACTTTATCAATTCCTCTACTCCCTCTAAAGGCATTGCATTATATATGCTGGCTCGCATTCCTCCAATAGATCGATGCCCTTTTAAACTAAGAAGACCATTTGCATTTGATTCTTCTAAAAATAAAGGATCTAAATCACTATCTGCTAATACGAATGTTACATTCATTATTGATCTGTTATTTATATTTATAGGATTACTGTAAAATAACGAATCATCTATGTATTTATATAATTTAGATGCCTTTTTATGATTTAGTTCACTAAAGTAATCTAATCCACCAGAATTTTTAATCCATTTGAAGACTTTTCCCGCCATATACCACGCAAAAGTTGGTGGTGTATTTAGCATTGAATTAGATTTTGAATGCTGTGAATATCTTAAAATATTTGGAAGACTATCGTCGTCCAGCCTCATAAATTCTTTATCAATAATTACTATGGTTAGGCCTGCGGGCCCAATATTTTTTTGTGCTCCTGCGTATATTAATGAAAATTTACTTATATCAATAGGCTCACTCAAGATCACTGAAGACATGTCAGCAATTAAAGGTTTCTTTATATTTGGTACATTATGAATCGCATTACCTTGGATTGTTTCATTTGGGCAATAATGAACATATGATGCATTTTCTGATATATCTAATTTTTCTATATCTGGTGCACATGTAAAATTAGAATCTTCTGATGAATATATTTCATTAATGCTAATAATTTTTGATCCCTCTGCAAAAGCCTTTTTTGTCCAAGTCCCAGTTGTAACATAATCAGCTGCACCTGTAAGATGTTTAAAATTCATTGGTATCATTGAGAATTGATAAGTTGCACCCCCCTGAAGGAATAGAACTTCATAATTATCGGGAATATTTAAAATTTGAATTAGATCACTTTTCGCCTCATGAGCTATCTTTGAATATATTTCTGAACGATGACTCATTTCCATCACTGAAGTGCCTGAATTCTTATATTCTAATAATTCTGATTTAAGATCTTGAAGAACTTCTTCAGAGATTGCTGCAGGACCTGCACAAAAATTCCACTGCCTCATGATATTACTCTTCTTCTTTAGGGATGGTTACACACTCCATAAGCTTTTCACCTTCTTTAGGAGTAATTATTTTTACCCCTTGAGTATTTCTGCTCAACGTTGGGACTTGAGAAACATTGGTACGAATCATTGTACCCTTATCACTTATCAACATAATCCCATCCTCTTCTTCTACAAGAGTTGCAGCAACCATTAAACCATTTCTTTCACTAGTCTTAATGGAAATGACTCCTTGGCCACCCCTATTATGAGTAGGAAAGTCATCTAGTTGAGTTTTCTTTCCATATCCATTTTCTGAAACACATAGAACCATTTTTGAAGAATCAGCAACATTAAGTGATATTAATACCTGATCTTTTTTTAGCTTGATACCCTTAACACCCCTAGCAGTTCTTCCCATTGGTCTTACTTTTGATTCTTTAAATCTAATAAGCTTACCTGCAGAGGATGCTAAAAGGATTTCCTGATTACCATCTGTGATTGCGGTTCCTATTAATTTATCATCTTCATCAAGATTAATTGCTTTTATTCCTGATTTCCATTTTCTTGCGAATAAGCTCAAATTAGTTTTTTTTGTAATTCCCTTTCTTGTAGCCATGAAGATATAATTCTTATCCGAGAATTCTTCCACTGGAAGTATTTCGCTTACCCTTTCATCATCATCCAAATTTAACATGTTAACTAATGGTCTCCCTTTAGAGGTTCTAGATGCGACTGGAATTTCATAAACTTTTAACCAGAAAACTTTCCCTTTCGTTGTAAAACAAAGTATTTGAATGTGACTACTTAAAACATATAAATTTTGAATTAAATCCTCTTCTTTTACAGAAGCTGCTGCTTTTCCTTGACCACCTCTTCTCTGTTCACGATATTCATCAAGAGGTTGAGTTTTCGCATAGCCACTTCGTGAGACTGTTAATACTCTTATTTCCTCAGGTATTAAATCTTCGTTTGTTATACCTCTTCTAGTGTCATTGATTAATGTTTTTCTTTCGTCACCAAAATTACTTTTTATTTCTTCAAGCTCATTCACCATGAGCTTGATTAATGTTTCCTTATCATCAAGAATCTTTTGTAATCCAATTATTTTCTCAACAATTTCAGAAAATTCTTTGCTCAAGTTTTCTTGTTCTAATCCGGTTAGCCTACCAAGCCTTAGCTCAAGAATTGCCTTAGCTTGATCTTGTGATAATTTATATTTTTTTCCTTTTAATCCGAAATCTTTACTTAAACCCTTAGGTTTGCATGCATCACTTCCAACCTTTTTAAGTAGGACCTCAACGGGTCCCGATTTCCATATTTTTTTAGTAAGTGCTATGGCGGCAATTTTTGGATCTTTTGATTTTTTTATGATGGCAATAATTTCATCAATGTTGGCTATAGCTACCATTAATCCTTCTACAACATGGCCCCTATCTTTTGCCCTTTTTAAATCATACTTAGTCCTTTTGGTAATAATGTCTTTACGATGTTTAACAAATGCTTGAAGCATCTCTTTGAGATTTACTTCTTTGGGTTGTCCCTCTGATAAAACTGTAAAGTTAATGCCAAATGACTGCTCTAGTTGTGTTTGAGCAAATAGATTATTTTCAAGAACATCAGCAGAATCTCCTTTTCTGATTTCAATTACAACTCTAAGGCCGTCTTTATCAGATTCATCTCTAATTTCTGTTATTCCTTCAATTTTTTTCTCTTTAACCAGTTCAGCAATTTTTTCAAGCATTTTTGCTTTGTTAACCATATAAGGTATTTCATTAATAATTAACGACTGTTTGCCAGATTTATCCTCTTCAATAGAGGTATTTGACCTAATATGAATTATTCCTCTTCCTGTCTTATATGCCTCATATATGCCAGCTTTTCCATCAATTGTTCCACCAGTAGGAAAATCAGGGCCAGATATGTGCTTGATAAGTTCATCAATAGATATTTTAGGATTATTAATTAAATTAACGCAGCCATTAATAACCTCTGTTAAATTGTGAGGTGGGATATTAGTAGCCATTCCAACTGCGATTCCAGAAGAACCATTAACAAGTAGATTTGGTATTTTTGTTGGTAAAACATCTGGAATATGTTCACTACCGTCGTAATTTGGTGAAAAAGATACTGTTTCTTTTTCTATGTCACCAAGCATTTCATCAGAAATTTTTGCCATTCTAACTTCTGTATATCTCATGGCCGCTGGAGGATCTCCATCGATTGAACCAAAGTTACCCTGTCCTTCTACTAGTGGGTACCTCATTGAAAAATCTTGTGCCATTCTGACCATTGCATCATATACAGCTGAATCACCATGAGGATGATATTTGCCAATTACATCGCCAACAACTCTCGCAGATTTTTTGTAAGGTTTATTATAAAAATTTCTCAAGTCATACATAGCAAATAAAATTCTTCTATGAACAGGTTTTAGTCCATCTCTTATGTCAGGTAATGCTCTGCCGTGGATAACACTTAAAGCATAACTTAGATAAGATTGCTTAAGCTCATCTTCAATGTTTACAGATATTATTTCTTTCGCAAAATCACTCATTTTTTGCTTGAGTAGTCCTTAAAATTTTGACGGATTTATCCCCTCAATTATGTAAATATTTTAACATAATTAGGGTCTTATTTATTCTTTAAATTCAGATACAAGACCACCTATAGAATCTTTTGCATCACCGAATAACATCCTAGTATTTTCTTTGAAAAATAAGGGATTTTGAACTCCTGCAAAACCAGATGACATTGATCTTTTTAATACAAAAACAGTTCTAGCATTATGTGCTTCTATGATTGGCATACCATATATTGGACTTCCAGGCTCTTCTGTTGCAGATGGATTTACGACATCATTTGCACCTATAACAACGGCAACATCAACAGTATCCATCATTGGATTTACATCCTCAGGTTCTACTAATACATCATAAGGTACATTTGCTTCTGCTAATAAAACATTCATATGTCCTGGCATTCTTCCTGCAACTGGATGAATACCATATTTCACTTCTGTTCCATTTGATTCAAGAAGTTCACCAAGTTCTCTTACAACATGTTGTGCCTGAGCAACAGCCATACCATAGCCAGGAATTACTAAAACAGAATTTGCATTTTCCAATATTAGATATGCATCTGAAACATTAATGGGTTTTACTTCTCCTGTCTCTTCAGATTTTGAGCTTGGAGATGAGGCAGCATATCCAACAAAAAGAATATTTCCAATAGATCTATTCATAGCTTTAGCCATAATTATGGTTAAAATTAAACCACTTGCACCTACTAAGGATCCTGCAACAATTAAAACATTATTTAGCAGCAGCAAACCTGCAAATGCTGCAGCTATTCCAGAAAAGGAATTCAAAAGTGATATAACAACAGGCATATCTCCGCCACCAATTGGTAAAACAAATCCAACTCCACCTAACAAAGCTAAAACAAGCAAAAGTGTAAAAAAGTCAAAAGTTGGTATGAATATTTCTGTTAATGCAGCTGTGTAAAGAAGATAAACCAAAGAAATATAAAAAATCGTAGTAAATAATTTTGTAATTATTGATGTTTTTGCAATCTTAAGTCTTTCTGATAATTTGCCGTAGGCGACAATACTTCCAGAAAAGGTAACACCTCCAATATAAACCGTTAACATTATTAATATATATTGAAAAGAATTATCAATAGACGAATTAAACTCAGACCAGGCAATAAAGAATGTTGCCAATCCTCCAAATCCATTAAAAAGAGCAACCATTTCTGGAATTGATGTCATTTTTACTTTTAAAGCAATTAATGAGCCAACTACTGCTCCAATAGATATTCCCATTATGATCAGCAGCGGATTAAAAATATTTATTAGTGTTACAGATACTGCGATTAGCATTGCAAGGGCTGACAAAAAATTACCTCTTACTGCAGTTTCTTCTTTTCCTAGCATCTTAATTCCTGATATAAATAAAATAGAGGAAAAAATATAAATTATATTTTGAAATGATGAGATATTGTCTATGAAACTCATTTTTATTTTTTCTTAAACATTCTTAGCATTCTGTTAGTAACTAAATAACCACCAAAAACGTTTATAGATGCAAATGTTACAGCAAGAAATGCCAATATTTCTTGTAATTGTGTATCAGATCCCAAAGACAGAGCTCCTACTAGAGCAATTCCAGAGATTGCATTTGCGCCAGACATCAATGGAGTATGCAAAGTACTAGGTACTTTTGAGATTAACTCAAGGCCTAAATAAATTGATAATATTAAAACAAACCCAAGTAGAATATATGTTTCCATTATTGAAACCTCTCATTTGTGATTTTACCCTCAAAAACCAAAACACTACTTTTAATAATTTCATCTTCAAAATCAAATTTGATATTAGAAGATTCAACATCATAAAAATCAGCAATCCAATTATTATAGTTATTAGATAATGCCAAGGACGCATGATTAGAAACTTTGGAGGCTATATTAGAAATACCAATTATCTTTACACCATTTCTTTCTATGATTTTATCGATTGCTGAGCCTTCAACATTTCCACCAGATTCAACTGCCATGTCAAAAATGACACTTCCTGGTGCCATTTTATCTATCGTCTGATTATCAACAAGAAGAGGGGCAGGTCTTCCAAAAAGCTGAGCAGTTGTAATTACAATATCTGATCGTGCACAAACATTTGATTGTAATTCTTTTTGCTTATTAATTTGTTCTTCTGAAAGTTCTTTTGCGTAACCTTGATCTGTTTCCCCAGTTTCTCCAATGTCAATTTTTACAAATTTAGCACCAAGAGAGTTAACCTGCTCTTCCACAACATCTCTTGTATCAAATGCTTCCACTCTAGCGCCCAATCTTTTTGCAGTTGCAATGGCCTGAAGTCCTGCGACTCCAACTCCGATTACAAAAACTTTAGCAGGTTTCAGTGTACCTGCAGCTGTCATCATCATGGGCAAAGCTGTTGATAAATGTTTAGCAGATTCTATTACAGCAACATATCCCGCAAGGTTAGCTTGAGAACTCAAAACATCCATTTTTTGAGCTCTAGTAATTCTAGGGATAAATTCCATACTAACAAGATTTATATTATTGTCTGAACATGACTTTATGAAAGCATTGTTGTTAAACGGATTTACCATACCTAATATTGTTGAACCAGATTTAACCAGTTCTAGCTCTTCAGAACTAAGTGATTCATTTGTTATTAAAAGATTTGCATTTTTTAGACAATCGTTTCTAGAATGTTTTTTTAAACCAATATCCTCAAATGCACTATCATTTACATTAATACCAGAGCCAACTCCCTCCTCAAACCAAACTTCTATTTCAAGATCGATTAGAGTTTTAATAGTATCAATATGGATGGGGGACCTGGTATCAGTATGACTTGTTGATTTGAGTGCAGAAATAATCACAATTAAATTTAATATAATAATGTGTAGTGAAGTTAATCTTAACAGCTGTATCAAGTCAATTAAATTAAAAAATACCAATTTAAAGTAAATTTAGATACAGATAACTGTAGTTTCACTACAAATATAGTTTTTTTATTTGTTCTTTAATAAATTTTTACGAGTTAAAATATGGCCATGTCAAACGTTGATCAACAAGAAGTAAAAAAATTTTCTGATATTGCTGAAAACTGGTGGGATATAAATGGTGACTTTAAACCACTGCATGTAATTAATCCACTAAGAGCGTCCTACATCAGTGAAAAAATTAATCTAGAAAATAAGAATGTATTAGATGTGGGTTGTGGGGGTGGTCTCTTGTGTGAGGCTATGTTTGATCAAGGTGCAATTGTTACTGGCATTGATGCAGCAGGACCTGGAATTGAGGTTGCAAAAATACATTCTCAAAAAAATAACAAAAATATTGACTATTTTGAAAAAACAGCAGAAGAATTGATCTCTGAAAAGAAAAACTATTACGACGTCGTTACATGTCTTGAAGTATTAGAACACGTTCCAGATCCAGGACATCTTGTAAAAAATTGTGTTGATCTTTTAAAACCAGATGGTTTTCTTTTTCTTTCTACTATTAACAAAAATCCAAGATCATGGATTACTGCAATAGTTGGTGCAGAATATATTTTTAATATTCTTCCAAAGGGAACTCATGAATTCAGCAAGTTCATTAAGCCATCTTCTTTGGCAAAATTTGTTAGAGAAGCAAATGCGGAATTAATTGAAACAAAGGGCATGTTCTATAATCCTTTGACTCATAAAGCAAATCTTAATAATGATCTTGGTGTAAATTATCTCATGTATGCCAGAAAATCATAAAACTAAACTTGTCTTATTTGATTTGGATGGAACTCTTGTAGATACAGCTCCAGATTTTTTGATATCACTTAATAATATTTTAAAAAAATATAATCGACCTAAGGCTTCAATTGAAGGAATAAAAAATCATATTTCAGAAGGAACCTCAAAATTAATTAAGTTTTTTTTTGAAATAGACGAAACTGATTTAAATTTTAAAAAATATAGATCTGAATTCCTTGCAGAATATGAAAAAAACTTAACAAATGAGTCAAGTCTTTTCTCTGGAATACCAGAGCTCATAGAATTCTTAGATTTAAACTCTATTAGATATGGAGTGGTAACAAATAAGTTTTATAAATATGCAAAGCCTATCTTAGATTCTTTTTCAGAACTTAAAAATATTAAAACTATTGTATGTCCTGATCATGTTCAAATCTCTAAACCAGATCCTGAAGGAATATTACTAGCCTGTAAATACTTGAGTATAGCTCCAGAAGAAACAATATATCTTGGTGATCATCCAAATGATTTGAAGGCAGGACTGGCTGCCGGAACAAGGATACTTGGATGCTCTTATGGATATTCATTAGAAGAAATTTTTTTAAAAGAAAATGATTATCCCTTTGTAAATGAGGTGTCAGAGGTCTCATCAAATCTTAATCTATGAATATTGATATTGAAGATACAAAATTTTTATTAAATAAAAATATTCTAATTACAGGTGCATCAAGGGGAATTGGAAAATGTTTAGCACTTAATTTCAGTAAGTATGGCGCAAATACAATCCTATTATCAAAAGATGAAAAACTTTTAGATCAGGTTTATGACGAAATCAAAAGAAAATATAAAACTAATCCAATGATTATAACGTGTGATTTAAATAATCTTGATGAGAATTATTGTCAAGAAATTACAAACAGCATTCAAAAGACATATGGTAATCTTGATGCTCTTATTAACAATGCTGCTATTGTTGAGAAATTGTCGACAATTGAAAATTACGATTTGAAAACATGGGAAAAAGTTATGAAAGTTAATCTCACAAGCTCTTTCTTACTATCTAGATTTTTATTACCAATTCTTGAAATTTCTGAAATCCCAAGGATTATATTTACATCGTCAGGTGTGGCTAAAAAAGGAAGTTCGTTTTGGGGAGCTTATTCTATTTCAAAGGGTGGAATTAAAATCCTTGCTGAAATCTTAAAAGATGAGGTTGAGACAACTTCGAGACTCAAAATCTTTAATTTTGATCCAAAAGCAACAAGAACTGATATGAGAGCCCATGCGTTTCCAGCCGAAGATCCTCTTCAATTAAAAAAACCAGATGCATTAATTAAATATTATTTATGGATGTTGTCTGAAGAAAGTTCTGGCTCAGATAATAATTATATTGAATACGAAGATTAAATAGTAACGTTTTCATCTTCGAGAATTCTCCACAGAAATAAGCACATGTAACTTCGGTATGGACTGAATTCTTGATAAAAAATTTGGTTATATGTTTTCAAATCAAATATTTTTAAATGGGCATTTTTTAATCCCAAGTCAAGAATTGAGAATATATCTGGGTCACCAACATAAAAAATACGTGACATTTCTATGGACCACGGACCTATTCCTTTTAGCTTAATTAAAAAATCATAATACTGGTTATAGTTCATTTTTATTAGATCTTTTTTTTTCATATCTATTAATTCATGATTAAAAATAATTCCATTTAAATATTCAATTTTTTGTCTAGATAATCCAGCAGACTTAAATTTTTTATTCAAACTATCGTTTGGTTTTTTATAATTACTTTCATTAAGTATTTTTTCAGTTCTTTCCCATATTGCAGCAGCTGATTTGACTGAAAGTTGTTGTCCAACAATTATTTTTACTAGATGATCAACAAATTTCATATTTGATGTTTTTATTTTTAGAGGGCCAACTTTTTTTATATGTTTGGCAAGTTCTTTAAAATTCATGCTTAACGATTTTTTTATAAGAAAATCAAAAGCCTTTTTATGTTCCATAATGCTTGAGTGATTCAATTTCTTTATTTGACAAATTTAAATACTGACCTTTCTTTAAGCTCGATGGCATAAATATTGGTCCAAATCTAGTTCTTTTTAATCTGCTAACCTCAAGGCCCATTTCATTGAAGATTTTTCTTACTTCTTTATTTCTTCCAGTCATTAGACAAACTGAAAACCATTGATTTGAAGATATTTTTTCACCTTCTACAATGTCTGACAATTTATATTTATGGCCTTCTATATTAATACCCTCAAGCATTTTTTCTTTAATCTCTTGATTAAATTCACCTCTAGCTCTGACGAGGTATTCTCTATCAATTAGTGATGAGGGGTGCATACAAAAGTTTGCAAATTTACCATCATTTGTAAAAAGCATTAATCCTGAAGTATTGATATCTAATCTGCCAATTGATATCCATCTTATATCATCATCTTTACTCGGTAAAAAATCGAAAACAATAGGCAAGTTTTTTTCTTTTTTATTTGAGGATAGAACTCCTTCTGGTTTGTTTAACATTAAGAGTTGTGTTTCTTGATCAATGAATTTGTAAATTTTTCCATCAAACTCAACTATATCTTTTTTATTAACAGATGAACCAATTACAGCGATAGCACCATTAACTTTAATTTTTTTTGATTTAATTAGCTCTTCGCAATATCTTCTTGATCCTAGTCCTGATTTTGCAAGGAACTTTTGCAGTCTTTCTGCCATAATTTAAATTGCTTTTGATATAACTTCTTTATCTTCAATTTCAACAATATCAGGAAGCTGAGGCAGATCCGAGAGATTTTTCATATCAAGATCGTCAAGGAAATTTTTTGTCGTAATATATAGAGCTGGTCGGCCTGGAACATCTCTGTAACCAGATACTTTTATCCAATTTCTTTCTAACAATGTTCTTATACTTCTAGTACTAACTGTGACACCCCTGATGTCCTCAATATCTCCTCTTGTGACAGGTTGTTTATATGCAATAATTGATATTGTTTCCATTAAAGCTCTAGAAATTCTTTGAGTTTTGTCGCTCCATAAATGTCCAATGCTTGAACTATGCACTTCTTTAATTTGTATTCTATACCCTGATGCTACATCCTTGATTTCAATTGAAGTATCTTTATATCTATCCTCAAGAATATTTATTGATTGTTTGATTTCAGACAGCTCAATACTCGTTCCGTCACTTTCAAGTATGCCCCTTAATTCAGATAGCCTTATTGGTCTAGCTGCTCCATACAAAATTGCTTCAATGCTATTAATAATTTTAAGATCCAAAACTTGAGCTCCTTTTAGATTTAATGAATAACTCTTCGCTTCTATTTTGAATTAGATCAATATATCCATCTTTTGCTAATTCAAGAGATGCTAGCAAGGTAACAACTACTCCTTTTTTTCCCTCTGATTTTCTTAAGGTTTTTGAAAAGCTAAGTATTTTATTTTCTTTTAAAAATTCTAAGATTATCTGAATTCTTTCTTGTGTAGAGAGCTCCTCAAAATCAATTAAGTGATTCGATTTATAGTTTGGCCTATTAAGTACTTCTTTGATTGTTGATATAAGCTCGTGTTCTGAGATTGTGAATTTCTTCTTTTCAAGGGGTTCAACATCAGGAATTTGTGCAGATGCAATATAAAAATCTCTATCAACCAATGGGAGTGTTGCAATTTTTTCAGCAACTGACTTATATCTTTGATATTCCTGTAATCTTCTTATTAGTTCAGCTCTCGGATCATCTTCATATTCTTCAGATGACTCCTTTGGCAGCATTAATCTTGACTTGATTTCAGCTAATGTTGCTGCCATTACTAAATAATCAGCAGCAAGTTCAAATTTTAAAGAATCAACCATCTCAATATACTCAAGATATTGATCTGTAATAGTTGAAATATTTAAATCTAAAATATTAATATTCTCTTTTCTTATAAGGTATAGCAAAAGATCCATTGGGCCTGAAAAAGATTCTAGACAAAGCTCAAATGCATTGGGGGGTATAAAGAGATCCTCTGGCAAACTATCAAATTGTTTTCCCAAGATGGTCGGAAGTTCTGACTGTACAGGATTAATATTTTGCATAAAAACACAACATAATGTTATTTGAGTATATATTAATACAATATATTGTGTATTTCCTTAAAAAAATGTTTTTATATCAAGTTTTATTGAAGTAAGAATTTTTAATAATTTGTTTATATTATCTTGCTTTCATTTAATAATAAGCATCCACTAGTAATTTTAAATTTAAAATATGAATTATTCGACAGATAATACAAGAATCATTGATCGTAGAAAGGTCCCTGCTCCCTATGAGCTTGTGAATAAATTTCCAATTAATGATGAAATTGCAAAACTTGTATACGGAACAAGAAATGAAATAAGTCAAATTTTACATGGAAAAGATGATCGTCTTTTTGTTGTTGTTGGACCTTGTTCAATTCACGATCCTGAAAGTGCAATTGAATATGCCACTAAACTTACGGAACAAAATTCAAAATTAAAAGAAAATTTGCTCATAATTATGAGAGTATATTTTGAGAAACCTAGAACAACTGTAGGCTGGAAAGGATTAATTAATGATCCAAATATAAATGAAACATACGATATAGCTAAAGGAGTTGAAATGGCAAGGAAACTTCTTATTGAAATTGCTAATCTAAAACTTCCTGCAGGAACTGAATTTTTAGATCCTATCTCACCACAATATGTCACAGATATTATATCTTGGGGTGCAATTGGCGCAAGAACTGCAGAAAGTCAGATTCATAGAGAGTTAGCGTCAGGCTTGTCCTGTCCCATAGGTATTAAGAATGGGACTGATGGTGGACTTAAAGCAGCTATAGATGGAATACAAGCTGCAAATCATTCACATGTTTTCTTGGGAGCAACAAAAGAGGCTGATATTGCTATGCTTAAAACAGCTGGTAATCATGACTCACATATTATTTTACGTGGAGGAAAAAATCCAAATTATGACCAACAATCTGTTGAGGCTACTCTGACTGCTCTGAGAGAAGCAGATGTAAATGAATCTATTATGATAGATGCTAGTCATGGAAATAGTCAGAAAAAATTTAAACAGCAAATACCTGTAATTGAAAATATTTCAGAACAAATAAAGCTTGGTGATAAGAATATCAAGGGGATAATGATTGAAAGTCATTTAAATGAAGGTAATCAAAAAATATCAGACAATTTAATATATGGGCAAAGCATCACTGATGCGTGCATGGGTTGGGAAGATACCGTTAACTGCTTAAATAAATTAAATGATGCGGTTATAGAAAGAAGGAGTAGGTAAGTATTGTCAAAAAGTAAACTCTCTTTTTCTTCAGAAGTGGCTGAAACCCTTGGATTACATTGCGCAATTGTCCTAGATTTATATAAAAAAGAAAATTTTAATAAAATTTCCTCAAGTAGTGAACTTACAAATCAACTTGCAAAACATATAAGTTTTATAGACGAAGGCTCTTTAGCTAAGTCAATTAATAAATTAGTAAAATATAAATTTATTAATTTTGAGAACAAAAAAAATAATCATAATTATGAGGTTAAGAAACCAACATCAAATAAAACCTTTTCTAGACTTTCACAAGATTGGATGCCCTCAAAAGAAAGTTTAGACATAATTGAAATGACAAAAATTAGTAAAGATTTTTTAGATATTAAGTTAAAAGAATTTAAAGTATATTGGATAGAAAGAGCGCAACAAAGAAACAATTGGAATATCACATTTATTGATTTTATTAGAAGGGAATGGGCAAAAGAATCCAGTTCTAATAAGGGTTTGCCATTTTCTATTGATGAAAGATGGTATCCAGGTGAAGAAGTATTTGATATTCTTGAGTTGTCAAATATATCAAAAGATTCTGCGTTAAAATATTTAAGAGAGTTCATCCTTTATTGGAAAGATAATGGATCAGCATTCACTACATGGAATTCAAAGTACATTGAACATGTTAAAAGAAGATATACTCACAAAGACATAGATAATAATGAAAAAAGTACAAAACATTCTGAACCAGGTAAATACTCGAAAGCATTCAACGAAAGGAAAGAAGATGATTCATGGGCAAAAGAAATTAAATTCGACTAAAGAAGAGTTTATAAAAACTATTGATCTTTTGTTTCTTAAGCTTGAGCTAGCCTATCATTATCAGTTTTATAAGGTTTTCGGAACTGACGAAAGATTGAGTGAAGGAAAAAAAATTTGGGCTACTAGTTTGAAGAATATTGATAACGAGGTAATTATAAATGCTGTGGAAGATGTCATTTCCTCACAATCTTTTTTACCAACACTCACTGATATTTCAAAAGCGTGTGAGAATATAATCAATAACGATGGCTTTCCAAGTCCTGAAGAAGCATACCTTGAAGCAAGAAAGTCATATCAACCAAGAAAAAATTTTAAATGGTCTCATCCAATTGTTTACTTCGCAGGACGCAAAACTGGTTGGAATCTCTTAAATGAAAAAGATACCAAAGAAAATTTTTATGTTTTTAGAAAAGAATATGTAAAATTAAAAAACAAATTTATCAACGAAAAATCTTTTGAAATAGATTTATCAAAAGACAAGGATAAAGCCCGCAAACCATTTAGCAAGAGTTTGTTTGAGAAACTTCGCAAAAAATATAAGATTTAACAAATAATTAATCTAAAGTTATGAAATTTACAAAAAACATAAGAATATCTCTATATATCCTCATTCCTATTGTTTTGTGGATGATATCTGGTTTTTTTAAATATGACGGCATTGAAAAACAAGATGATAATACTGGATTATTTTCTGTTCAAACAGTTTTAAGTAATGCTGTTGAATATCAACCACTAATAAAATTAAAAGCTACATCAAAATCTGAGGCAAGGATAAATGTAATAGCCAAAACCTCTGGTGAAGTTGTAAAAATTGGAGCAATTCAGGGTGAGTTTGTAAATAAAGATAAGGTCCTTTGCAGTCTGGGAATTGTTGAGCTTAACAGAACAGAAGTTAAGGCCCCCTTTTCAGGATTTATTGAACAGATTGTAAAACCTGGTAATTTTATAGAAAGAGGTCAAGTTTGTGCAACGCTTATTAGACTTAATCCAATAATTTTCACTGCTGGGGTTCCGGAGTATGAGATTAATAAAGTTAAAAAAAATCAAGATGTGGTTATTGAGCTGGTGACTGGGGAAATAATAGAAAGTAAATTAACATTTGTTTCCAAAAGTGCATCATCAGAAACAAGAACATTTAATGTGGAGTCTCAAATAGAAAATAAGAATGGATCTGTTAAAGATGGATTGACAGCTAATATGACAATTAAGATAGATAAGGTAATGGCTCATAAAATTTCACCTTCAATTTTATTATTGAACGATGAGGGGAAGCTTGGAATAAGAGTTATTGAAAATGATAATCAAGCCAATTTTAATGAAATTATTATTCTAGAAGATTCTGAAGATGGTTTATGGGTAACAGGTATTTCAAATTCTATTGAAATTATTGTTCAAGGACAGGGTTTTGTTGAAGATGGTCAAAAAGTTATTACTAATCGTTTATGACACAAATTATTGATTTTGCTTTAAGAAAAGCAAAGACAACCCTATTGCTTGCTTTAATGGTCATTATTGCAGGTTCATACGCACGTCAAGAAATTCCAATAGCAGCCGCCCCAAATGTTCAATTGCCTTTTATCACAGTATCTGTATTTCTTGATGGAGCATCTCCAAATGATACATCTAGATTAATAGCTAGGCCGCTTGAGAATAGATTAAAGACTGTAACAGGAGTAAAAAATATCAGATCAACTAGCTATCTGAGCTTTGCTAGAATTTTCTTAGAATTTGAGGTTGGGTTTGATATTGACCAAGCTCTTGTTGATGTTAAACAGGGAGTAGAAGAAATTAAATATCAACTTCCATTGGAGGCAGAAGATCCACAAATTGAAGAATATAGTGAAGCAAGCTTTCCAGTAATGAATATAAGCATTGTTGGTGGTCAGTCAATTAGACAAAAAGTATTTTATGCACGTGAATTAAAAGACAGAATTGAGCCAATTGAGCAAATTCTTGAAGTAAATATGACAGGCGCTCCAGAAGAAGTTCTGGAGGGTGTAATTAATAAAGCAAAAATGGAATCTTATGGAGTAACCCTTTCTGATATCTATTATTCAGTTTCTAACAATAATTTAATAATTCCAGGAGGAAAGCAAGATACTGGAAGAGGAAGTTTTAATATCGAAGTTCCTAGTATTATTGAATCAGCAAAAGATGTATATGCAATTCCGGTTAAAGTTACAAAAGATGCTATTGTAACTTTAGGTGAAATTGCTACAGTAAAAAGAACTTTTAAAGATTTCACTTCTTACGCCAGAGTAAACGGTCAAGATGCAGTAACTTTAGAGGTCTCACTTAGAGAAAGTGCTAATGCAATTGACGCATCAAATGCTATTAGAGGTATTTTGAAAGATTTTGAATCTACCTTACCCGATAATCTTAAAATTGAGGTCTCAAATGATGATACTGTCTATGCAAATTTAATGGTTAAGGAGCTCAATGGTAATATCATAGCTGCTGTAATATTAATTATGGTTCTTATAATTGCAAGCATGGGAATTAGAGTTTCTATGCTTGTAGGTTTATCGATACCATTTTGCTTTTTAATGACTTACTTAATCTTATATGGGCTCAATATGGAAGTAAATTTCCTTGTCATGATGGGTCTTCTTCTTGGGATGGGGATGTTAATCGATGGTTCAATTGTTATTACAGAGTATGCTGATAAAAAAATATCAGAAGGATTATCGAGAATAGAAGGATATACAATTTCAGCTAAAAGAATGTTTTTTCCAATAATTGCTTCAACAGGAACAACATTAGCTGCATTTATTCCTATTATGTTTTGGCCTGGCTTTACTGGTCAATTTATGAGGTACCTCCCAATTACAATATTTTTTGTTTTGTCTGCATCATTATTTTATTCACTAATTGTTATCCCTGTTTTAGGTTCATATTTTGGTCAGAAGAATTCAGCATTGAATGATAAAGACACAGATCATGTTTCAATTTTCATAAGACTTACAGAATGGTATGGGAAATACATTAAAAAGTTTGTTACTAATCCTGTTGAGACAATAATCGCAGTCGTTTCAATTCTAGCGATCATAATTATGAGCTATATATTTTCTGGCAAAGGTACTATTTATTTTGCAATAGTTGATCCAGTTCAAGCAAACATAACCATAAAAGCAAGAGGAAACTTTTCTGCTTTAGAGACCAAAGAAATTATTGAAAAAGTTGAAGAAAGATTCCTTGAAGTTGAAGGTATAAAAAATGTTTATTTGAGATCTGGTACAAATTGGTGGGAATCTGGTGCTGATAGAATCGGTGGTGGTTTTATAGAAACACTTGAGCCTTCTCAAAGGGATATTTCTGGTTTTCAAATAATGGATAATCTTGTCTCCTCTACTAAAGATTTACCCGGTATAGCTGTAGAGGTTGAAGCTGATCTTGGAGGACCATCATTTGATTCTCCCATTGAATTAGATATTTATGGCAGCACTGAAGATTCTGTTAATTATGCAGTAAGTATCATTGAAAACTATATGAGAAATGATATGAAAGGATTAATAAATATTTTTTCTTCAAAAGCATATCCATCAGTTGAGTGGAGTGTCGAAGTTGATAAACAAAAGGCAGCTCAGCTTGGAGTAAGTGTGAGTGATGTTGGAGCATTAGTCCAAATGCTTACAAATGGATTTAAAGTTGGTGAATATAGGCCTGATGATGCAAAAGATGAGGTAGAAATTAGAGCAAGATTCCCTGAATCTGATAGAACAATTACCGGCATAAGAGATCTAAATGTTGTAACAAAAAAGGGAACTGTCCCTGTGAGTTCTTTTATCAATGTTGTACCAAAAGAAAACCGGCAAACTGTAAATAGGAAAAATGGAAAATACTTTCAAGAAGTAGGTGCTGGTACACTTGATGAATCAAAAGTTTCATCCAAAGTTGCTGAATTAGATAATTGGTTAAAAACAGCATATTTGGGAGAAGGTATTTCATATAGCTTTGGTGGAATGGCTGAAGAAACTGAAGAAGTAAATACATTTATGATTACAGCTGGAATTACTGCTGTTTTCATAATGTTATTAATGTTAATAACTCAGTTTAATAGTTTTTATCAGTCATTTATTATTTTGTCATCAGTTGCAATATCATTTGTTGGAGTTCTGCTGGGTCTTCTAATCACTGGCAAATCTTTTAGTACAACAATGACTGGTTTATCAATTGTTACTCTCGCAGGTATTGTCGTTAATAACAATATTGTTTTAATAGATACATTTAATAGGCTAAAAGAGGAAGCTCCGCACTTAGAGGCATCTAAACATATTATTGAAGCATGTAAACAGAGATTAAGACCAATAATTTTGACATCTCTTACAACAATATTTGGTTTATTGCCTTTAGCAATGGGTATAAGCCTTGATATTATTTCTAGAGATATTCTTGTTGGTAGTAGGATTGTGGATTGGTGGTCTAATCTAGCAGTTTCAATTGTATTCGGTCTTGGTTTTAGTACTTTTGTGACTTTGATTCTAACGCCTGCAATTCTATCTCTTCCATTTGCAATTAAAAATGATTATAAAAAATTATTTAAAAATCCTTCCAATAATTTACAATAAGCAATGGCTAAATCTGATAAACAATCAAATTTTGAATCTTCGCTTAATAAGCTAGAGTTAATTGTTACAAAACTTGAAGATGAGAATATCAGTCTAGAAGATTCAGTAAAATCATTTGAGGAAGGCATTAATCTTGTAAAAAGTTGTCAAGAAGAGCTTAAAAGTGCCGAGCTAAAAATACAAAAACTTCTCGATGATGGCACTTCTGAAGATATAGAAACTTAAAATAGATAAATGCTTGAAAATTTTCTATCTCATGTCCGAGATAATGTCTCTAAAAAAATAGAACAAAGTATTGGTAATTCTAATTTCATTGAAAAAGTGATGAGCTACACAGCATTGAGCAAAAGTAAAATGATAAGAGCAGGATTAATTTTTGCTTCAGCTGAAAATAATAAAAATCTTTCATCATGTAGCACATCTACCTTAGCGGCATCAGTTGAATTAATTCACGCTTACTCTCTGATTCATGACGACCTACCTTCTATGGATGATGATAATTTAAGAAGAGGAAAGGAATCTAGTCATATTAAGTATGGTGAGGCAAATGCTATTCTTGCTGGGGACGCACTCCAAAGTCTTGGATATGAAATTATTTGTGATGATAATGACATGAATGACACTTGTAAGATAAGTGCAATAAAATTACTAAGCAAAGCGTGTGGAAAAAGTGGAATGGTATTCGGACAATATCTCGATATTGATAGTGAATCAAAAGCAATCTCTCATGAAGAAATAGAAAAAATACATTCTTTAAAAACAGGTGAGCTTATTAAAGCTTGTGTTCTTCTTGGCCAAACTGGAAATGAAGATATTAACTTAACAAATTTATTAGAAAATGTTGGACAAAAAATTGGCCTAGCTTTTCAAATTACTGATGACATACTAGAAGAAGTTTCTGATGAAAAAACACTTGGTAAAAATGCTAACTCAGACAAAAGAAATGATAAGTCAACATATTTGAAAGTTGTCAGTTTGAATGAGGCAATTAATATATCTCAAGAGCTATCCATGTCAGCCATATCTGATTTAGAAAAGCTTAAAAATAAGAGATTTGATATGTTAATAGAATTAGCGAAGTACATTTCTTACAGAAATAATTAAATGAAAGTTTTTAAAAAAATACCTACTCAAAAACCAAAAACACTATTGCTTGATCGAGTGAATGTTCCTTCTGAAATGAGATCTTTTTCTATTAATGAGTTAGAGTCACTAGCTAATGAATTAAGAGAATTTTTACTTTACTCTGTAGGTAAGAGTGGTGGTCATTTGGCAGGTGGCCTGGGTGTTATTGAACTTACAATTGTTCTGCATTATTTATTTGATACACCAAATGATAATCTTATATGGGATGTTGGACATCAAGCCTATCCACATAAAATTTTAACTGGTCGGAAAGATCAAATTGAGTCGATTAGAAAAAGGGGTGGGCTTGCCCCCTTTCCAACAAGATCAGAAAGTGAATTTGACTCATTTGGAGTAGGTCATTCTAGTACTTCTTTGAGTGCAATTCTTGGAATGTCAGAAGCTAATCAATTATTAAATCCTAATAAAAAACACATTGCTGTAATTGGAGATGGTGCCATGACTGCTGGCATGGCTTTTGAAGCTCTTAGCCATATGGGACATTTAAAATCAAATATTCTAGTGATATTAAATGATAATGATATGTCTATTTCAGAAAACATAGGTGGACTATCAAATTACTTTTCAAGAATATGGGCTTCTAAAATATATAAAGGTATAAAAAAAAGCGGTGCCTCATTCCTAAAACCTTTACCTCAAGCATATCATTTAGCCAGAAAAGCTGAAACACAAATGAAAGCCTTGGTTGCTCCTGGAACAATGTTTGAAGAGTTGGGACTTAACTATATTGGACCAATTGACGGACATAATATTAAAGAGTTAAACGACGTAATTTCTAATTTGAAAGACTTTGAAGGTCCTCAGTTCCTTCATGTAATTACTAAAAAAGGTGCTGGTCTTGACCCTGCAGAAGCAGATCGTATAGGGTTTCATGCGATAGGTAAAATTAATTCAATTAAGCAAGAAAAATCAGATCAGAAAAAGTATCAGGATATATTCAGTGATTGGATATTAGATATGGCGAAAAAAGATAATAAACTCATAGGAATTACACCAGCGATGAGAGAAGGTTCGGGACTTGTAAAGTTTAGTAAAGAATTTCCAGATAGATATTATGATGTTGCAATTGCAGAGCAGCATTCTGTGACTTTTGCTGCAGGTCTTGCTGCAGAAAAGATGAAGCCTGTTGTTGCTATTTACTCTACATTTCTTCAGAGAGGTTATGATCAACTTATTCATGACGTTGCAATTCAAAATCTTGATGTAACTTTTGCATTAGATAGATCAGGACTTGTAGGAGAAGATGGGCCAACACACTCTGGCAACTATGATATTGCATATTTAAGATGCATTCCAAATATGGTTATTTGTACCCCCTCCGATGAGGATGAAACTAGAAAATTACTCACTACAGCATATGAATATGATGGTCCTGCTGCAGTTAGATATCCAAGAGGAATTGGACCGAATTCAAAAGTTGAAAAAAGTCTTAAATCAGTACCACTAGGAAAATCTAGATTAATATGTGAAGGAAATAGTGAAATTATTATGCTGAATTTTGGCGCTTTGCTTAATAAAGCCAAGAAGGTTGCAAAAAATTTAAAATTAACCTTGATTGATATGAGATTTGTTAAGCCATTGGATGAAAAAATGCTCAAAAAATATTTCTCTAAAGCTAGTATGTTTGTTTCTATTGAAGATGCCTGTGTAAAAGGTGGAGCTGGCAGCCTTGTTCAGGAATTTTGTTCATCAGAAAGAATAAATATTCAATCAGTATTATTTGGTATACCTGATCAATTTATTGAACATGCTTCCAGAGATGAAATGCTTGATGAGGCTGGATTAACATCTGAAAAAATAGAGTCTAAATTAAAAGAATTAATAAAATGACAGATAGTATTCCAGAAAATATACCTGCAATAACATCGTCTAAGACAATGCCCAATCCATTTTTATACTCTTTATCAAAAAATGAAATAGGATAAGGTTTAAGAATATCAAAAAATCTAAATAGTATTAAAGCTATGGCAGCATAAATTATTCTTTCATATCGATCATCTGCAATAAATAATACTGGTAATAAGGAAATCCATGTGCCCACTAACTCATCAATAACAATTGATTTATGATCTTTAATAACTAAATCCTTAGTAATTTTTTCACAAATCCAAACCGAAAAAATTCCAACAGCAAATGTTAGAAAAATCATATTGATATAGTGCGACAAGAATATAAAAACGAACCACGCAAAAATGCTTCCAAAAGTTCCAGGGGCGATAGGAATTTTACCGAGACCTCCTAGGGTTGCAATAAAGTGAAGTGGGTTTTTAAGATTAGGAAAGTTTTGCATTTAAATCATTGTAACAACTTCTCTTGCTATTGATGGAGATGTGGTCCATTTACCTCCATATATTGCTATAAGTTTATCCTCATTTTGGATAAAGAAATCTCTCGATGAATTAACAAAACTTTTTTTGTTTGACTTTATAAGAGGCCTTACGCCTGCATAAGAAGATACTATTTCATTTTTTGAAATAGGATCTTTTAAATAAAAATTTATACTATCTAAAAGATATTCTACTTCGTGAGTATCAACATTAGGACTTTCTGGTGAATTTACTCTTTCTTCTGTTGTTCCTAATAACATCATTTTTTTATATGGAAGTGCAAAAATATATCTTTTTTTACATCTTCCTTTGAGCATAATTCCATTTTTTATTTCTCTTTTAATAATTAAATGACTACCTTTAATAAAATCAATTTTTTTTAGTGGTTTAATTTTATTCTTTTCTAAAAGGATTTCAGTCCACGGGCCAACAGATAAAATTATCTTATCAAATTTATAATTATCAATATTACCTCTATCATCAAAGTATTTAATTTCGTGATTTTCAAAAATATCTATATTAAGATCCTTTGCTAAATTAATAAGTTCTTGTCCAAGCATTTCATCATCCATAAATCCATCAAAAAATGAAATATATTTTGAATAATCTTCTTTTAAATCAAAAGAATCATATTTACTGATATCAAGTATTTTGCTGCCACCTATTTTTTTTGAGCCTGCAAGCATTTCATAAAGCTTAATACCTATAAAATATTTAAAAAAATTTAAATTTTTAGAACTTTTAAAAGGCATAGCTATTTGCATTTTATTTGTGTGCTTAGGAAAGTTTTTAAGCCACCATTCTCGATCTTTCAGACCATTTTGTACTTCCTTGATCTGAAAATTTTCTAAATATCTAAGGCCTCCATGAAGTAATTTAGTTGTCTTAGAGCTTGTTTGACTTAAAAGCTTATTTTTTTCAAATATTGATACTTTAAATCCTTCTCTTGCTAAGAATATTCCAATAATTAAGCCAGTTACGCCTCCACCAACTATACCCACAGTCCTATTCAAAACTATCCCAACCATTTTTATCAAATTCTAACTTTTTATTATTTTTTTTAATTACAACATCTTTTTTATTTGAAATTTGTCCAATTTTATAAAAATCTGGTTCCTGAAAATTATCAGAGTTTTTTTTTGAAGTTGTAAAACATAAAACATAGTCATCACCATAAGTTAAATCATGCATATCATTATGAATTGG
>TARA_B100001057_G_scaffold293532_1_pt1 | contig 35056 bp, 27 predicted proteins | sample TARA_B100001057 | Tara Oceans TARA_B100001057 (sample SAMEA2621839) | marine metagenome | biome: marine biome (ENVO:00000447); feature: surface water layer (ENVO:00002042); material: "saline water (ENVO:00002010), including plankton (ENVO:xxxxxxxx)" | depth 5 m | reverse complement strand
CTGCTGCTACAACTGAATCATTTGTAAATTTAACGTTGTGATATTTTTCAAATTCATTTATGACACCATTAACAATCGTTATACATTCATCAACTGATGGTTCATCCACATCAATCTTTTGGAATCTTCTGGCTAAAGCCTGATTTTTAGAAAATACATTTCTATATTCCTGAAATGTTGTAGATCCTATACACCTAATATTACCTTTTGCTAATTCAGGCTTAAGAAGATTGGATACATCAAGTGATCCTCCACCAGCTGAACCGGCACCTATAATGGTATGGATCTCATCAATGAATAAAATTGGATTTTCTTGAGAATTTAAGAAATTAATAACCTCTTTAATTCTTTTCTCAAAGTCACCTCTATATTTTGTACCAGCAATTAATGAGGCAATATCAAGCGAATAAATAGAGAAGCGTTGAACAGATTTAGGTATGGATCCATCAAAAATGTTCTGCGCTAATCCCTCAACTAACGCAGTCTTACCAACACCTGATTCGCCAACTAGTATTGGGTTATTTTTATTTTTTCTTGAAAGGATTTGAACTAATCTATTTAGCTCCTCTTCTCTTCCTATTAAAGTATCCAATTTATTAGATTCAGCGAGTTTTTTTAGATCTATAAGATGATTAGATGATTTGTCTTCCTCTTGGTTTGATGGATCTGATTCGGTTATAACATCTAGATCCTCTTTTTTTGATCTTTTTCCATGAGAAATAAAAGTTACAACATCTAATCTGCTTACCCCATGTTTTGTTAATAAGTAAACAGCGTGCGATTCTTTCTCAGAAAAAATAGCTACGAGTATATTTATATGTTTTACCAGTCCCTTGCCTGATGATTGAACATGAAATACAGAACGCTGAAGAACTCTTTGGAATCCTAAAGTTGGCTGTGATGATTTAGCATTTTCTCCTTTTATTATTGAAGTATCTTTAAGAAAATCTTTAACATCATTGTTTAAAGCTGAAAGGTTACAGTTTGATGCCTTTAAAGCATCTCTAACTTCAAAATCTTCCATAACCATTAATAGCAGATGTTCAACAGTTATATATTGGAGACCAGTCTTTGTAGCTTGATCAAATAACGAGGAGATTGAGTTTTCTAACTCTTTACTAAACATATCTAATCATAAATTGGTTTTACTATACTTATCAATGGATGATCATTAATTTTAGCAAGATTATTTATCTCAAGTGATTTAGTTTCGGCAAGATCTTTTGTAAATATTCCACATGATGCTTCACCTTTATTATGCACTTCTAACATAATTTCATTAGCTTTTTGGTCAGTGTGATTAAAGATTTCCTTTAAAACATAAACTACAAAATCCATAGGTGTAAAATCATCATTCAATAAAATGACATCAAACATAGGTGGTTTTTTTATCTGGGGTTCTAGTTCTTGGACTTTGCTTTCAAATGATAATACTTCAGACATTAAATGATATTACATTCTTTTTATCATCTCTTTTGCAAATCCAGAGCATGAAACAAGAGATGCATTATCCATTAATCTTTCAAAATCATAAGTTACATACTTGTCTTGGATAGTCTTTTCAATTGAATTAATTAAGAGATCAGCTGCTTCATTCCAATTTATATGTCTTAACATCATTTCAGCAGACAATATTAATGATAATGGATTAACTTTATCTAAACCGGCATATTTTGGTGCGGTACCATGAGTAGCCTCAAACATAGCAGCTTCATCACCTATATTTGCCCCAGGTGCTATGCCAATACCACCTACCATTGCTGCCAGTGCATCTGATAAATAGTCTCCATTGAGATTCATCGTTGCAATAACATCATATTCTCGTGGTCTTAAAAGTATTTGTTGCAAAAATGCATCACAAATAACATCTTTTACAATTATTTTTCTTCCATTGTTTGGGTTAATAAAGTAATGCCATGGGCCTCCATCAAGATCATCGCCATCAAAATACTCTCTACATAGTTCGTAGCCCCAATCTCTAAATGCACCTTCAGTAAATTTCATAATATTTCCTTTGTGCACTAAGGTAACAGAGGATCTGTCTTGTTCTATGGCATATTCAAAGGCTCTTTTTACCAATCTTTTTGTACCCTCTTCTGAAATTGGTTTTACCCCTAATCCAACGTTTTGGGGAAACCTAATTTGATTAACATTAAATTTGTCTTGAAGTATTTTTACTAAATCTGCTGATTCTTTAGAGTCTGAAGCAAACTCAACACCAGCATAAATGTCCTCTGAGTTTTCTCTAAATATAACCATATCAACATCACCAGGACTTTTAACAGGACTTGGCACTCCAGTAAACCACCGTACGGGACGCAAACATACATATAAATCAAGAATTTGCCTTAGTGAAACATTTAAGGATCTTATGCCACCACCAACAGGTGTAGTTAAAGGCCCTTTGATACTAACAACATAATCGCGAAGCGCATCTAAAGTTTCACTTGGGAGCCATTCATCTTTACCGTATACTTTTGTTGACTTCTCTCCACAATAAATTTCCATCCAAGATATAGTTTTCTCCTCTCCATAAGCTTTCTCAACCGCTGCATTCACGACATCTATCATTGCAGGTGTTATATCGGAACCAATACCATCACCTTCAATAAATGGAATTATAGGGTTATTAGGAACAGTTAAAACTCCATCCTTTAATGTTATCTTTTCTCCTGATTCAGGAATTTTAATATTTTTGTAAGTCAATTTAGATCCTTTAATATTTAACAATTTTAGTGATGCAAATTATACTCTTTATTAAAATTATTTTAAGAGATAATAATAAATAATTATGACTAGCAAAACAGTGGTTGTGGGTATGTCAGGTGGTGTTGATTCATCTGTTTCTGCTTATCTATTAAAAAAACAAGGATACAAAGTAATAGGGTTATTCATGAAAAATTGGCAATCAGAGCCGGGAGAGGTTTGCACATCAGAAATTGATTTTGAAGATGCATCTCAGGTATGCGATATGCTTGATATTCCTCTTCACAAAGCCAATTTTGCCGATGATTATTGGGATAGAGTATTCAAACAGTTTCTTACAGAACATGAAAAAGGAAGAACACCAAATCCAGATATTTTATGTAATAAAGAAATTAAATTTAAATCTTTTTATGACTATGCTTTAAAAATTGGAGCAGACTATATTGCTACAGGTCATTATGCAAAACTAAATTATGATAACGGTGAAGCAAAGCTCTTTAGATCTAAAGATATAAATAAAGATCAAACATATTTCCTCCATGAAGTTAGCTCTAAAGAATTTAATAAAACAATTTTTCCCCTCTCTGATCTTTATAAGAGTGAAGTAAGGCAGATAGCTAAAGAATTAAATTTAAATATTCATTCAAAAAAAGATTCAGTAGGAATATGTTTTGTTGGTGAAAAGAATTTAAGAGATTTTCTGAATAGGTTTATTAAGTTTGAGAAAGGAAATATTTTAAATACTGATAATGAAATAATTGGTCAACATAATGGAGCAGTTCTATATACGATTGGACAAAGACAAGGACTAGGTATTGGAGGCATAAAAGATAGAGATGAACTGCCTTGGTATGTTTATGGAAAAAATATAAAAAAAAATGAAATATATGTATGTCAGGGAGTCGAGAACAAACTCCTTTTTACTGAAAGTGTTGTACTTAATAAAATACATTGGATAAATAATTTAAAATCTATTAAGAATTTAGAATGTCTTGTACAGATTCGTCATCGTCATAAACCAATTAATTGCAAAATTGAGCTGACTGATTCATTTAATGTTAAATTTAGTAAAGAAATACGAGGAGTAGCACCTGGCCAATCAGCCGTCTTTTATAAAGATAACTTATGTTTAGGTGGCGGTGTTATAGAAGCAAGAAATAATGATTTATAATTTAAGATGTGAATAACTCTATAAACAATTTATCTCCATTAGATGGAAGATATTCTCAAAAAGTATCAGAAATAACTCAGCTTTTTAGCGAAAAAGCGTTGATTCATAAAAGATTTATAATTGAGATTGAGTGGTTATTATTTGTACTTAATGAGAGTTTCTATAAAACCATCAAAATATCAAAAAAAGATATTATAAAGATTATTAAATTTAAGAATAATTTTGATGACTCATACGCAAAAAAAATAAAAAACATTGAAAGCAAAACTAATCATGATGTAAAAGCTGTTGAGTATTTCATAAATGATTTCTTTAATAAAAATAAACTTAAAAAATTCATACCTTATGTTCACTTAGGGTTAACTTCTGAAGATGTAAACTCCCTTTCGTATGCCTTAATGATTAGTGAGGCTAAAGATATAACAATTAATTCAATAAAGCTTCTAAATAAAGAAATTAAGTCTTTATCTTTAAAATATAAAAGAATCTCATTTTTAGCTCGAACACATGGACAACCAGCATCTCCGTCAACAATTGGGAAAGAGATGCTTGTCTTTCATAAAAGATTAGAAAGGCAGATAGATCAATTAACACACATCAAACCTATGGCTAAATGGGGAGGAGCAACTGGAAACTACCACACAATCTATATTGCTAATCGAAAAAGAGATCCGATAAAACTAGCAACAAAATTTATTAAGAAGTTTAAAGTTGAGCATAATGTTATAACCACACAAATTGAACCTCATGACTGGATAGCTGAGACATGTCATGCTCTTATCAGAGTTAATAATATTATTAATGATCTAAATAATGATTTCTGGTTATATATTTCTAATGATATTTTTATACTCAAGGCTAATAAGTATGAAATTGGATCGTCAACGATGCCTCATAAAGTAAATCCAATTGATTTCGAGAATTCTGAGGGTAACATTGGCTTAGCAAACTCTATGTTGAATTTCTTTGCTGTCAAACTTCCCATATCAAGATTGCAGAGAGATTTAAGTGACTCTACTGCATTAAGAAATATAGGTGTTGCTTTTGGATATTCTTTAGTAGCTTACAAATCAACTATAAAAGGATTACAGAAAGTTGCTCCAAATAATAAGAAAATTAAAGAAGAATTAAATAATAATTGGGTTGTACTAAGCGAAGCTGTTCAAACCATAATGCGTTTAGAAAATATTGACAATGCTTATGAGAAACTGAAAGAGTTAACCAGAGGTAAAAATTTAAATCAAGAGAAGTATCTAAGATTTATTAAAACTCTTAATATTTCAACTAAAAATAAAGAGTATCTGATGAAACTTAAGCCAGAAAATTATATTGGCATTGCTTCAGATCTTAAATAAGTGTTTAATTCTTAGCCATAAGATATTATTATGGAATCCCCTTTTTGAGGTATTAATATGAAAAAATATAGCGATCTAGTTAAAGAAATTAAAAATTCTGATGGTTTCAAAAACTCGTCATGGAAATCTATTAATCCAGAATATGTCGCAAGGATGCAACTTCAAAATAGATTTAAATCTGGTATAGAAATAGCAAGATATAATGCAGCAATTATGAGAAAAGATATGGATCTTTATGATAATGATTCATCTCAATATACTCAATCTCTTGGTTGTTGGCATGGCTTTATTGGTCAACAAAAGCTAATTTCAATAAAAAAACATTTTGATACAAATGATAAAAAATATCTTTATCTGTCCGGATGGATGATAGCAGCTCTTAGATCAGAATTTGGTCCTTTGCCAGATCAATCAATGCATGAGAAAACATCTGTTGCTAGTCTGATAAGTGAACTCTACACATTTTTAAGACAAGCTGATGCAAGAGAGCTAGGAGGTCTTTTTAGAGAATTAGATAAAGCTAATGAGAATTTAAAAAATGAGATTATAGAAAAGATTGATAACTACCAAACTCATGTAGTTCCAATAATTGCAGACATAGATGCGGGTTTTGGTAATGAAGAAGCTACATACTTAATGGCAAAACAAATGATTGAAGCTGGAGCATGCGCTATTCAAATTGAAAACCAAGTATCGGATGAAAAACAATGCGGCCATCAAGATGGAAAAGTTACAGTTCCTCATGCAGAGTTTTTAGCTAAAATTAATGCTGTTAGATATGCATTCCTTGAATTAGGTGTTGATGATGGGGTCATAGTTGCAAGAACAGATTCTCTAGGTGCCGGTTTAACTGCAAAGATTGCAATTACAAAAGAAGTTGGAGACTTAGGCGATCAATATAATTCATTCTTAGATACTGAAGAAGTTAATGAAACAGATATTAAACACGGAGATGTGATGATTAATCATCATGGAAAAATTGTAAGACCAAAAAGACTTCCATCTAATCTTTATAAGTTTAAAGAAGGTACTGGAGAAGCAAGATGTATCCTAGATTCAATTACTAGTCTTCAAAGTGGAGCTGATTTAATTTGGATAGAAACAGAGAAGCCACATATTGGTCAAATAGCAGAAATGATGAATGAGATTAAAAAGGTAGTCCCAAATGCTAAACTTGTTTATAACAATAGTCCATCTTTTAATTGGACTCTCAGTTTTAGACAACAAGTTTTCGACCTTTGGGAATCTGAAGGCAAAGACTTATCTCAATATAATCGAGACGATTTAATGGAAGAACAATACGATAATTCAGAACTTGCGTTGGAAGCTGATCTAAAAATTAAAACATTTCAGGCTGACGCAGCAAATGAAGCTGGAATATTTCATCATTTAATAACACTGCCAACTTATCACACAGCTGCTCTATCAACTGATAATTTAGCAAAAGCTTATTTTGGAGAAGATGGAATGTTGGGATATGTTAAGAATGTTCAAAGAGAAGAAATAAGACAAGGTATAGCGTGTGTTAAACACCAAAATATGGCTGGCTCTGATATGGGTGATGATCATAAAGAGTATTTTGCTGGTGAGGCAGCTTTAAAAGCCGCTGGTGAAGATAATACTATGAATCAGTTTTGACAATTGCCCTGCTCTTTGCCGCAAAACTCACAAGGAGCACCCTCTTCAAAAGTTGATAGACCTCCGCATGAGCCCTGAAGTGGCTTATTATTTATAATAAAACCTATTGCAAGACCGCAGATTGCAAGTGCAAAGACTAGCGATGCTATTAAAATTTCACTCATATTTCATATTTTGCCATGATTTTGATTCAAAATAATTAATTAATCCATCCTCAAGATAAATAATTTTAACCTTTATGTTTAATGACTCTAAAAGTTTTATAGATTCATTAATAGACATTACATTAAAAGCTGTTGCAAATGCATCAGCACGACTAACCGACTCATTATCTATAACAGTAACAGAAAGCACATCATTGTCTTTAGATTTATTAATTCTTGGATCTATAGTATGAGTTACTAATTCTCCATCTATATATTTATAATTCAGATAATCACCTGATGTTGCTACTCCAATAAAGTTATTTGAGTTAGTTATAGTAAATGAAACTTTTTGATTTAAAGACTGAGGATCCTGAATACCAATAATCCAATTCCCATTATTTGACAATCCATTAGCAGCTATTTCACCACCAATATCAATTAAATAATTATTAAAATTATTTAATTGAAGATAATTAGAGACTGCATCTACTGCATATCCTTTTGCAACTGATGATAAATCAAAGGTTGTCTCTTTGTGTTTTGTAAGACTTTTAAGACTATCATTTATTGTAAATTTATTTGGATAAGGTTCATAAACATAATTCTTATCAAGAAATAAATCAGGTCCAAAACCAAGGTTATTTACAACTGAGCCTACAGTTATATCGTATATACCATTGGTTTTATCTGATACTTCAATAGCTATTTTTAAGATGTTATATAAATCTTTTGAAAGAAAAAACTCATTATTAATACCATAAAAATTCAATTTATTAATCTCAGATGCTTCCTTATAATTAGATGCAATAAAATCTATTTCATTTAAGATATTTTCTACTTGATCTATATATTGCTGATTAATGAATTCCCTAGAAGTTATTTTCCAATAAGTTCCATATATTTCACCCTCATATAAATAATTATTTTTTTTGTTATATTCGTATGCAAGGAAAATACAAAATAACCCAACACTAAGGGCTACAAACTTAGATATAAATGATCGTGTAATAATGATTAGCCACCGAAATCATCTAGAGCGATACTTTCTCGCTCCACACCAAGATCTAAAAGCATATCTATAACTGCTTTGTTCATCATGGGTGGACCGCAAAGATAATATTCACAATCTTCTGGTGCGGGATGATTTTTTAAATAGTTATTAAATAATACTTGATGAATAAAACCTGTATCACCGGTCCAGTTATCTTCAGGCAATGGATCTGAGAGAGCAACATGCCATGAGAAGTTACTATTCTCTAAGTCTAATTTATCAAACTCATCAACATAAAACATTTCTTTTAAACTTCTCGCCCCATACCAGAAAGTTATTTTTCTATTTGTATTTATTCTAATAAGTTGATCAAAAATATGTGCTCTCATTGGCGCCATACCTGCTCCACCACCAACAAAAACCATTTCATTGGTAGTTTCTTTTGCAAAAAATTCTCCAAAAGGCCCAAAGACTTTAACTTTATCTCCAGCTTTTAAATTAAAAACCCAAGAAGACATAAGCCCTGGAGGAACATCTGAACCAGGTGGAGGAGATGCTATTCTAATATTGAATTTGAGGACACCTTTTTCTTCGGGATAGTTAGCCATAGAGTAGGCTCTTATAACTGGTTCATTATTAATAGCAGTATTTTCCCAAATTTTAAATCTATCCCAATCTTCATGATATTCATTAGCGATATCGAATTCTTTATAATCTATTTTATATTCTGGTGCTTCGAGCTGAACATATCCACCCGCTTTAAAGTCTACATTCTCACCTTCTGGAAGCTTTAAAATTAATTCTTTAATAAAAGTTGCAACGTTATCATTAGATACAACCTCGCATTCCCATTCTTTTACACCGAATACGTCATCTGGTACTGTTATTTTTAGATCATTTTTAACAGCAACTTGGCATGACAGTCTCCATCCATCATTTTTTTCCTTTGAATTAAAATGAGTTTCTTCAGTTGGAAGTATTGAACCTCCGCCTTCTATAATTTGACATTTACACTGACTGCACGTCCCACCACCCCCGCAAGCAGAGGAAAGAAAAATCTTATTATCTGCTAGTGTTTGTAATAGTTTTGATCCTGTTTGAACTTCTAGTTTATTTTCTTCATCGCCGTTAATTGTTATCAAAACATTACCTGATGAAACTAGTTGGCTCCTTGCAATAAGAATTATTGATACGAGCAATAAGACTATACCCGTAAATGAAACAACTCCTAAAATTAAATCCATGTTAAATCTCCTATAAAGAAATTCCGCCAAAAGACATAAAACCAAAACTCATTAATCCTACAATTATGAATGTCATACCAAGACCTTTTAGCCCTTCAGGTATGTCAGAGTACTTTAATTTTTCTCTAATGCCTGCAAGTATTACAATTGCCATTGCCCAACCCACACCAGCTCCAAGACCATAGGCAATACTTTCAGTAAACATAAGATCTTTTTCAACCATAAATAAGGATGCACCTAATATTGCACAATTAACCGTAATTAATGGTAAAAATACACCTAATGCATTATAGAGAGCTGGTATATATTTATCTAAAAACATTTCTAAAATCTGAACTGCAGCAGCAATTACTCCAATGTAACTAATTAACTCTACAAATTCTAAATTTGTATTGGGTAAACCGGCCCAAGAAAGAGCACCTTCTCTTAATATATAGTTATAAATAAGATTATTTAAAGGTACTGTAATAGCGCAGACAACTATAACAGCTATACCTAATCCGAATGCTGCGTCTATTTTTTTTGATATTGCTAAAAAAGTACACATACCCAAGAATAATGAAAGTGCTATATTTTCAATGAAGACCGTATTTATAAAGATACTAAGATAATGTTCAAACATTTAATTCTCTTTTACTTAAATTTGGCGAAGCGGAATGCTTTGAAATGTCGAACTCATCATCTTCAATCTGATCATTGTTATAGCCTCTGATAAGCCATATAAAAAGTCCAATAATAATAAATGAGCTAGGCGGAAGTAGAAGAAGATTGTTGGTTGGATACCAGTCTCCAAAAACTGGGATGCCAAAAAGGGTTCCTGCACCAAAAAGTTCTCGAATAAAAGCTACACCTATCAATATAAGACTATATCCAATTCCATTGCCAAGACCATCCAGAAAACTAACAAAAGGTTTTTCTTTCATTGCGAACGCCTCTGCTCTTCCCATTACAATACAATTTGTGATAATTAGGCCAACAAAAACAGAGAGTTTTTTACTTGTTTCATAATCATATGCCTTTAAAAGTTCATCAACTAAAATAACTAACGTAGCTATGATTGTCATTTGGACAATTATCCTAACTGATGAAGGAATATAGTTTCTAATTAATGAAATAGACAAATTCGATAATGACACAACTGAAGTTAAAGCAACACACATTATTAATGTTACATTTAGATTACTTGTAACAGCTAAAGCAGAGCAGATGCCCAAAATTTGAAGGGTAATAGGATTTTCCTTTATTAAAGGATTCATTAATACTTCTTTATATTGTTTAAGACTCATAATCAAAGTTTTCTAAAAGTTTTAAATACCCTGAATCGCTAAACCAATATTCGATCATATTTGAAACACCCCTACTGGTAAGTGTTGCACCAGATAAACCATCAACCATATATTTGCTGCCATCCATATTCTCATCTACAGCACCTTTAATAACTTGAAGCCGTACATCACCAGATTCATATATCTTTTTACCAATCCAAATATTCTTCCAATTTGGATTATCTACTTCGCCACCAAGACCCGGTGTTTCTTTATGTTCATAAAACTCAATACCAACCACGGTATTAAAATCATTCTCAATGGCAATATATCCATATAAAGTTCCCCAAAGTCCGTAACCTCGAATTGGTAGTATAAGTTTATCTATTTCGTTATCTTTGATCGAAAAATAGATTTTTCCAATATTTTCTCTATTTTTAATAATTGCAATATCCTTTTCAGCAGGAACAGGTTTAGATTGGTCAGAAAATCTTAATGATTGAAGTTGATCATAATTGTTAATATCAAAACCGCTATACTCTTTATATGTTTCTCCAGTATCAAAATTCAAAAAACGAATTTCTAAATTATTAAACTGATCTTCGACTGTGATGGATTCGTCATAAATATTTGCAGCTTCAAGAATTTTAATTCTTTTGTCATTTAACTTATTAATATTTTGTTGATCTCTGAGTGAAACTGCAGTAATCGAGACAAATAACGAGCACAGTAAGCAAACTCCCAGGGTAACGCCTAAAGTCTTCAGAATAGTCTCATTCATAATGCTTCTCTATATTTAAGTTTATTTTGAATATTATTATTTACAACTAAATGATCAATTACTGGAGCTAGTAGATTAGCAAAGAGTATAGCAAGCATCATTCCTTCTGGAAATGCTGGATTAATAACTCTTATAAGGACAACAGTTACGCCTATAACTATTCCATATATCCATCTACCTTTATTCGTACCTGAGCCAGAGACTGGTTCAGTAGCCATAAAAACTAAACCAAATGCAAAACTACCAATTACCAAATGCCAATAAAAAGGAACATTAAACATAGGATTAGTTTCTGAACCTATAATATTAAATAAGGAGCTTGTGACAGCCATACCTAAGAGCGTACCAAGCATAATTCTATAGGAAGCAATTCTGGTCATTAACAATATGGCTGCAGCTATTGAAATAGCAATAATGGATGTTTCTCCAACTGAGCCAGGTATGTTTCCAATAAAGGCATCAAACCAACTAAATTTATTTGTTAGGCCCGGAACACCGTATTCCGCAGCGACACCCAAAGGTGTTGCACCAGAATATCCCTGTGGAGTTATCATTTGATCCCCTAAACCAGAAATCCAAACTTTATCACCTGATATATCAGATGGGTATGCAAAGTATAGAAATGCTCTTCCCGTCAATGCAGGATTAAGGAAGTTTTTACCAGTACCTCCAAATATTTCTTTTCCAATTACAATTCCAAAAGTTATGCCAAGGGCAGCTTGCCATAGAGGTAGGTCTGGAGGGCAACTAAGAGCAAATAAGACTGAAGATACAAAAAAACCTTCATTAACTTCATGTTTTCTGATAATAGCAAATAAAATTTCCCAAGATATGCCTACTAAAAATATTGTTGCATATATGGGCATAAAATAAACTGCACCAAACCAGATTTTATTTACAAAGCTATTTGGCTCATAACCAAATATATTAACGAGATAATGATGCCAGTCTCCAGTATTTGGAGTATCAATAAGAGCTAAATATTCTAAGGATTGATTCCCAATATTGTACATTCCAAAAAACATAGCTGGAAATGTTGATAGCCACACTATAACCATCATTCTTTGGATATCCAGTGCGTCTCTTACGTGAATTGGATTCTTAGTTTTATTTTTTGAAAGGAAAAAAAGATTTTCGAAAATATCATATATAGGAAAATATTTTTCAGCCGATCCGCCTTTAGAGAAGGCAGGTTTAGCATCGTCAAAAAGATTTCTGAGATATTTCATTGTAATTCTTTATAAATTAGTTTTAAGTTTTCATCCAAAATAGAGCTATAGTCATATTTACTAGGACATACATAACTACATAGGGATAAATCTTCGGGAGCCAACTCTAAAACACCAAGTTTTATAGCATTTTCAATATCTTTTATAACAATAGATTTAAGAAGCTGGAGAGACATTATATTTAATGGCATAACTTCTTCATATGCAGCTATAGGCACTATACCTCTATTGCTTCCATTAAGAGCTGTATTGAACTCAAATTTATCAGGCCTTATCCAGGTTGATATAAAAGTGCCAAGTTTGGAGTGTAATTTTGATCCAGGCATAAGCCAATTAAGAAAAGTATCAGGAACTACGTCAGAGATAGCCGAAATCTGATTATGATAAAAGCCTAAGAATGATACTGAATCATTAATCTCATATCCATTTAAGATAGATCCAGATATTAATCTTGAATTGTTCTTTAGATTACCAGCAACAAGCTCTCTGCAGTCTGACCCTATTCTAGCTTTGATAATTTTTGGTTCAATAATTGAAGGTCCGCCTATACAAACATATCTAATAGTCCTGATCTTATTATTTAAAGCAAAATCACCAAATGATAAAACGCCCTGTCCATCTGTGTACCAACACTTAGAATTTATATCTACAGGTTTTATAAAATGAATGTGTGTACCGGAAAGTCCAGCAGGATGAGGGCCATTAAAATTATGATAATTTATGTCATCTATAAAGTGATTAAAATTATCATTTTGATAACAAACATGGATATTGCAATTAAATATTTCTTTAAGTTTTATTAATGATTTATTAAATAAATCTATTTCGTTTTGAAGATAAGTAAATGGATCAATTGCTAAAGGGTTCGTATCACATATATTTATAAATATATCTTCAGGTATATCATCAGGTTTAGGAGTCTTATTAAAAGGTCTAGTTCTAAAGTTATTAATAACACCAAATTTAGATAAGTTATTTACAAGAATCTTATTAGAATCATGAAGGATTTCAACTTGATCTTCCTGGTCTGCAATCTCAATCTCTAAACTAATAAAATGTCTTTTTTCACCCCTATTAATAGATTTTATTAATCCCCCAGCTGGAGAAGTAAAGAAAACTCCAGGATTCTTTTTATCCTCAAATAATAATGTGCCTATTTTAACTTCATCGCCAACATCCACCATCATAGTTGGTTTCATGCCTACGTAATCAGGTCCCAATATACCAACGTGAGAAATCTTTGTTGAGTCGGAGATAGTTCCGTCAGGTGACCCTGAAATAGGGATATCTAAGCCTTTTTTTAAGTTATACAACTTTATTACTTCCTATCTTAAAAATCGTTTGAATTATAATATTTAAAGCTTCTATATACTACTTATATCAAACGCTTACAGGCAATCTTATTAAGTCTATGCCGGCAATATTTTTAACTAAATTAACAACTTGAACTGAATAACCATACTCATTGTCATACCAACAATATAGCGTAATCTTATTATTAGAAACAATGGTTGCTTTTGAATCTATTACAGAAGCAAAAGGGCTTGAATAAAAATCCGAAGAAACAATTTCAGTTGAGTTAACAAAGCCAACTATTTCTCTATATTTTGAATTGAAGGCTGTTCTTCTCAAAAACTCATTTACATCCACTTTAGTAAGATCATTTTTTTTAACCGTCAGAGACATAACCGCTAAACTTACATTAGGGGTCGGAACTCTTATGGCGTTTCCAGTTAATTTCCCATCAAGTTCTGGAAGTGCTTTGGAAACTGCCTTAACAGCACCAGTTGATGTAATAACCATATTTAAAGCAGCGCTTCTTCCTCTTCTATCTTTTTTATGATAATTGTCGATAAGATTTTGATCATTTGTATAAGCATGCACAGTTTCTATGTGACCAGACTCTATTGAATACTCTTTATTAAGAATATCTAAAACTGGAACAATAGCATTTGTTGTGCAAGATGCAGCAGAAATAACATTATCGGTTTTATCGAGTATGTCGTTATTAATACCATTCACAATATTTTTTATATTACCTTTGCCAGGTGCAGTTAATACAACTTTACTTGCACCTGATTCCAAATGAAGTGACAGTTCAGCTTCATCTCTCCAAATGCCGGTGTTATCTATAACAATAGGATCTAATATACTGTACTCAGAATATTTAAAGTCTTTTGGATTATTTGCATAAATTATTTTTACAGGATTGCCATTTATAACTAATGAATCTGCTTCATTATCAACTCTAATTGTTCCATGAAACGGTCCATGAACTGAGTCACGCCTTAAAAGGCTAGCTCGTTTGAGAAGATCATTAGTATCAGACCCTTTTCTAACAACTATAGCTCTTAATCGATAGTAATTTCCTGGACCAGTCATTTGGGCCATAATTCGTGTGACTAGTCTGCCTATTCGACCAAATCCATATAAAACTATATCTTGAGGCTGCGCAGGTCTTGTTTGGTTAATTTTATCTAAGTGATTTACGATATTTGATTTTATATACGAATCTATTTCATCAATAGCTAGAGATTTATTATTAACCATAAAATCAACTACAATCTCGCCTAAATCAATTTCACAATCTCTTATGTCCATAAGCTCGATTCTTTGTAAAAATGGATATGTCTCAAGTTCAGAAATTTCTGTATCTTCAACTCTTCTAATAAATCTATGAGATTTCATTATTTCTATTGGAGATTGGTTTATAAGTGAATTCCCATACATGAGGATATTTACTCCATTCCTATAGAGCCTTCCAATAATAGGAACCATTAGTTCAGCTAAGCCCTCACGCCATTTCCAGTCTCCGAAATAATCGTCTGGTTTGTCTCTTAACCTGAGATCTGGATTCTTTGTGAGATCAGCCATTAGGAATTATTAAATTTCTTTAGATGAAAATGCGAATTACCAAACTGTGAGTCAATTGAAATGAATCTTTTTAGATAATGCCCAATAGACATTTCCTCACTTACTCCCATGCCACCATGGAGTTGAACTGCGTCTTCACCAACTTTTTTACCAGATATACCTACCTGTGATTTAAGAGCTGACACTGATCGATACTTTGTTGCGTTATCTTCATGCACATCGATCATTGATTTATACAGGAGAGATTTACAGAGCTCAGCCTCTATAAACATGTCGACCATATTATGTTGTAAAACTTGAAAATTTGATATGGGTTGACCAAATTGTTCTCTGCTTTTTGTGTATTCAACTGTTTTAAGATAACAGGATTCCATACAACCAACCGCTTCAGCAGACACACACAAAGTTCCATAATTAATTGCATCTTTCATTAGTTTCTCAGCTTCGTCTCCCCTAGAAACTATTTGATCAACATTAATAGAGACGTTTTCAAAATTCAACTGTGATATTCTTCTATCATCAACTGTTTTAAAGTTATTAATAGATAAACCATCAGAGTCCTTACCAAGGATCACGATAGCTATCTCATCATTATGGTTCACAGTTATAAGAAAATGATCAGCATTTGTGCCATTAAGAACTAAATTTTTAGTGCCATTTAGTGATAACGTATTATCACCTTCAATAAGACAGTCGATATTTTTGTAATCATAGTTTCTATTTTGCTCCATATATGCAAGTGAGATTTGCTCATCTCCAGAAATTAACTTCGAAATAAAATCATTCTTTTTAGTAAATGAGGAGTTATCAAGAATGTAACCTGAAAGAACAACATTACTGAGATATGGTTCTAAAACTAAGAATTTACCAAACTCCTCAAACAGAATCGATAATTCAATGGGGCCAAAATCAAATCCACCAACTTCACTAGAAAATGGCATAGCCAACCAGCCTTGATCAGCAAATAACTTCCATTTATTAGGGTCAAAGCCTGAATCTGTATTTATAAAATTCTCTCTTTCATAGAAGTCATAATCAGAATTGCAAAACTTCTGAATTTGTTCTCTTAAAAGATTTTGTTCATCAGAAAAATTAAGATTCATTACACACCTAATACAAATTTAGAAATAATATTTTTTTGAATTTCATTACTGCCGCCGTATATCGTTACTTTTCTCATATTTAGATATTTAGACAAAGCATCGTTAGTATATTCGGGTCCGTTTGGTTTAACATTAGATCCATATCCATCAGGTCCACCATAAGGAATAGCAAATTCACCAGCTGCTTCAACAAAAAGTTCCGTTAGTCTTTGCTGAATTTCGGTACCTTTAATTTTCAATATTGAAGATTCAGCACCAGGATTCCCACCACCTTCTAAAGCAGAAAGAAGTCTAAGTTCAGTAAACTCAAGTGCCATAATATCAATTTCTAGCTGAGAAACTTTTGCAATTAAATCATTGTCGCCCAATTCAGAAGAAATTTCTTTTAACCTTTCTAATTGTCTTTTAGATGCTCCTACTCCAGCAATACCAAAACGCTCGTGAGCAAGAAGAAATTTAGCATATGTCCAACCCTTACCTTCTTCTCCTATCAAATTCTCAGCAGGAACTTTAACATCTGTAAAAAATACTGAATTAACTTCGTGATCTCCATCAATTGTGATTATTGGTTTAACTTCAATGCCAGGAGATTTCATATCCATTAATAAGAAAGAAATTCCCTCTTGCTTCTTGCCTGATGAATCAGTTCTTACTAAACAAAATATCCAATCAGCATTCTGTGCTAGTGTTGTCCAGGTTTTAGACCCATTAATTATGTAATAATCTTTACCGTCTTCATTCACTAGCTCAGCTTTAGTCTTTAAAGAAGCTAGATCAGATCCTGAGCCCGGTTCGGAATATCCTTGACACCACCAAGTATCAAAATTAAGTATGTCTGGTAAGAATCTATCCTTTTGCTCTTGATTACCAAATGTATAAATTACTGGACCAACCATGCTAACACCAAAAGGAATAAGTGGCGGACATCCAGCTAAGCCTAGCTCATTTTGAAATATATAAATTTGTGCGGGAGACCACCCTGTTCCACCGTATTCTACAGGCCAATTAAATCCCATCCATCCTTTCGCAGAAAGAGATTTATGCCAATCAACAGCATCCTCACGGGTAAGTGGATCGCCATTTTCTACCTTCTCTTTAACGTGTTTTGGGTATTCATTAGCTAAAAAGTCCTTGACTTCATCTCTAAATTCTAAGTCCTTTGGTGAAAAGCTTAATTCCATAATATATTTCCTGTAAATGATTACTTATAATGAGCACTTATTATACAAGACACTAGATTGAAAAAACAGAACAAAGAAAACTTTACATCTATTTTAGATTCATTAGAAAAAAAGCAAAAAACATTATTATTTTGCTCTTCTAATGCGGAAATTGATTATGTATATTCAGAACTAAATAATTATATAAAAAATAATAAAATAGTGAGATTTTATGATCGAGAAATTCTTCCTTATGATCACTTCTCTACTCCTGATGATGTAATAAAATTGCGTATAACTGAAACTTTAAAAGTTAGAGATTCAAATTTAATATTATCTTCATTTAAGAATATGTTTGAGTACTTTCCTAAGTACGATTTTTTGACCTCACTTAAAACCTTTAAAACTGGTGATAAATTAAAAATACATGAACTAAAAGGTGCACTTGAATCTTTAAATTACAAGAGAGTAGAAAAAATAAATTCATTAAATGAGTATTCCCATAGAGGAGGAATTGTTGATATAAACTCTGGTAAGTATAAGAATCCTCTAAGAATAGATTTTTTTGATGACTATATTGAGTCAATAAGAGAGTTTGATATAAAGACCCAAAGATCAGTTCTAAAAATAAAGGAATTTAAGCTCAATAGCGGCTATGAAATACCTTTAGATGAAGAAACTATTAATATTTTTAAAGAGAGATGGAGAGACGAATTTCCTAGTGTTGATGAAAGAACATCAAACTTTTTTAAAGCAATTAATAAAAAAAATCTTCCTGAAGGTTATGAGAATTACCTCCCATTATTAATTAAAGAACCTATTAATTTTTTTAGTTTAGTTAAATGCGATTCGATATTTATCACAACTAACTCTGATATAGCTAATTACAGTAAATTTATAAATGAAAGATTTGAGGATGAAAATAATGGTTCAAGAGAGTTAATGTCACCATCAAGACTATTTTTTGATGGTCAAAATGAGCTTAGAAAAAAAAATATAAGAAAAATTGTAATAGGTAATACAAATTTTCAAAATAAAATTATAGAATCTAAAAAAATTTCTAATTACTTACCTTCAAATTACATAAATTATGATAATTCTCTAGAAATAAATGATTTTGTAATACATGAAGATTATGGTTTAGGCGTTTTTCAGGGTCTAAGAACTATTAGAACATCAACAAAAACTAATGAATATCTGTGTATTGAGTATAAGGATAAAGAGCTTTTATATGTTCCAACATATAACTTCAATATGTTGTCTAAATTCCATAAAAAATCATTTGATATGGCGCTTGATTCTCTTTCAAATACTAACTGGTCTAAGAAAAAAGAAAAAGCCAGAACTAGAATATATGATCACGCATCTGAGATACTGAAAATTGAATCAGAAAGGCTCAAGGCAGTCTCTCACTCTTTAAGAGTATCTGATCAAAATTATTCTTCATTTTTAAAAGATTTCCCATTTAATGATACAGATGACCAAATAATTGTTTCTAAAGATATAAGAAAAGATCTAACTCTTGTAAAACCTATGAATAGATTGCTTTGTGGTGATGTGGGATTTGGTAAAACTGAAATATCGATGAGAGCTGCCTTTATAGCTGCATATTCTAATAAACAAACTATCATATTAAGTCCTAGCACAGTACTTACAGAGCAACATTTTAAGAGTTTTTCTACTCGTTTTAAGAACTTTCCTGTGACGATTAAAAAACTATCTAGAAATACTAACAATATAAATAAACAACAATTATATAAAGACTTTAATGATAAAAAAATTGATATCTTAATTGGCACTCATGCTCTTTTTAATGAAAATCTATCATTTCTAAATGTCGGTCTTCTAGTCGTAGATGAGGAACATAGATTTGGTGCTAAGCAAAAAAATCTAATAAAAAATAAACAGCTATCTACTCATATTCTTTATATGTCTGCTACACCAATCCCAAAAACAATGAATATGGCTTTTTCAGGCCTAAAAGATTTCTCTTTTCTATCAACACCACCCCCAAAAAGGTTATCCATAAAAACTTTTTTGGAAGTAGAAAATAAAACAATCATAAAAGAATCACTAAATAGAGAGTTTAACCGAAATGGATGTTCGTTTTTTATTGAAAATGATATTGAAAAAATGGAAAAACTTAAGAAAAATTTAGAACAGTTAGTACCTAATCAAAAAATTGAAATAGTCCATGCAAGCCTTAGTAAAAAAATAATTGATAGAAGAATTGAAGAGTTTAGAAATAAGAAAATAAATATTTTAATTTGCACAACAATTGTTGAAATGGGCCTTGATATTCCTGAGGCTAATACAATTATTGTAAATAACGCTCAAAATTTTGGATTGTCTCAACTGCATCAACTAAGAGGTAGAATTGGAAGATCGTCGAGACAAGGATATTGTTATGTGCTTATACCATCAGCTGATATAAATAATAAATCAAAATTAAGACTTCAAAGCTTCGTAGAAAATTCACATTTAGGAGCTGGTTTTAATATCGCAGAAGAAGATTTAGAAATTAGGGGTGCAGGCGAACTCTTGGGAGTCAAACAGTCTGGCCATATTGATACTATTGGAATGTCTTTATATATGTCTATGCTCAAATCTGCTTTAAAAAATGAATATGAAGAAGTTAATAAAACATGTGAAATAAAATTGACAATAACATGTCTCATTCCTGAGGATTATCTTCCTTCTCCTGTTGAAAGACTTAAAGTATATAAAAACTTATCAAATGCAGATTTTAAGACCTTATGTAACATAAAATCAGATCTTTTAGACAGGTGTGGAAAATATCCTCATGAGTTAAATAATTTATTCAAAATAACAGAACTTGCTATAAAGGGAAGAGATTTGAATATTAAGAGAATTGCACAAACTTCAAAGTTTTTAAAATTCAAGTTTGGAAAAAATCTATCAGAAAATACTTTAAAAAATATATTAAAAATGAGTAAAGATAATTATTCTTCAGTACAGTTTAAAAACAATGATGAGCTTTGGATAAATCATATTGATAAAGATGTGTTAAATTTACTAGATGAAGTTATCGATGAGTTTTCATAAAATATTCTTATTTCTTATTTTCATTGCTAATTCATCTTTAGCAGAGGAGATATATAAAGTTGAGGTAATTGTTTTAAAGTTTAATGATGTCATCACCAATGAGACATTTGATGAAGATCTAAACTTTGCTCCAGATACTCTTAACATATTAAAAGAAAAGGAAATCCTCCTCGTCCCAGAAAAGTTTATTGATAATGCTCTCTCCTCAGCAAACTTACTTGACTTAAACATTGATCAAGTTGAAATAAGCTCAGAAGGCACTCAAGAAAAGTCAAGTGAGGTCATTAGCATATATGAGTATGTAGATTTGAAGGATTTAGATTTTTTAATTGGTAGATTTAAATGGAGAGACAATATAGAAGTTTTAGATTCAGTATCCTGGTATCAGCCACTAAAAAATAAAAATGAATATACTCATCATTATGATGAAGTAAATAATATAAGTTTTTATATAAACCTCTATAAATCAAGATATTTACATTTATCTCTTAAGGCTTTTAATGGAAAACTAAATTCTGATGAAAAAATAGATGAATTTATCGATGAGAATAGAAGAATAAAAAATTCTGAAATAAATTATTTTGATCATCCTAGTTTAGGTGTAATAGTGAAAGTTAGTAAAACTTAAGACTTCTGCTCTTGCGGGTAGTAAGCATTTTCATCTATAGAATGATCGGTTATATCTTTTACAGACCTTATTTCCGGAATTTGTTCTATTAGTGTTGCTTGTATGCCATCTTTGAGTGTTACATCTATCATGCCACAGCCCTGACATCCTCCGCCAAACTGAAGTATTACATCTGATTCCTTTGTAAACTCCACAAGCGAAACTTCTCCGCCATGAGATGCTAGCATGGGATTTATTTCGTTATATAAAATGAAATTGATTTTATCTTCGATAGTGCTATTTTCACCAATATTTGGCATCTTTGCATTTGGAGCTTTAATAGTAAGCTGACCATCAAAATTATCATGATCAAAATTTACAATTGCATCTTTTAGAAAATCAATGCTTTTTGAATCTAAATATACATCAATCAACTCTAGATGCATTACTTCATCATCCTTGGAAGTTTCCTCAACATTACAAAAAGCTAGGCATGTTTCTGCCTTCGGAGTACCAGGTTTATCAATAAATAGCCTGATACCTAAATTATCTTCGTCTTTAGCATCAATAAGTTTTTTTAAATAAACTTCAGCTGTATTAGTAATTTCTATATTGTTTGTCATAATAAATACATGTGGCTTAAGAGAATTTTAACTGCTTTTTTAGGAATAAGAAAAGAAAAAGATCTTTCAGAGGATCTTTCTAACTTATCATTAAAAAAAATTATACTATTGATAATAAGCTTAAATGTTGTGTTCATTGGAATAGTAAGCATGATAGTATTCCTTGTAATTTCATAAATATGAAAAAATATTTCATTTTAAGTCTATCAATTTTAATTTTACACGGGTGTAATGATATGAGTTCTAACAATCCTCCAAATCCAAAAAAAATTCCATTTGAGCTTAAGGCTCATGGAGATTCAAGAATAGATAACTACTACTGGATGCGTGATGATGAAAGATCAGATCCTGAGTTAATTTCATATCTTGAGTCCGAAAATGAGTATTTTAAAAAATGGCGTGAGACTAGAGTTGACTATCAAAATGAAATATTCAACGAATTGAAAAATATGATTCCTGCAGAGGAGGAAACGCTTAGAGTAAAGGATGGTAGTTTTTATTATTACAGTAGGATAAAAGCGAATCAGCAATATCCAACATATTATCGAAATAATTCGACTGAAGAAATCATACTTGATACTAATAATGAAGCTGAGGGTAAAGAATTTTATAGTGCTGCAGGTTTAAATATTTCACCTAATGAAAATCTACTTCTCTATGGTGAAGATTTAAATGGAAGACGAGAATACACTTTACATATCAAAGATCTAGAAAACAATTCACTCCTAGCAGATGAGATAGTTAAAGTCTCACCGAGTGCAGTATGGTCAAATGATTCAAATTATATTATTTATGCTAAAAAAGATGAGGAGACATTAATACAAAATCAAATCTATCTTCATAAACTAGGAACTGAACAATCTGAGGACAAGTTAATTTATAAAGAGGATGATAATGAGTTCAATATTTGGTTATCTGAATCAAGAACAAAGAAATATATTTATATTTACATAGAGAAAACTAATGCTAGTGAAGTTTGGTTAATGGATAAGTCAGATCCGCTCAAACCTATAGAACTAGTATTAAAAAGATCTGAAAATCATCTTTATTCAATTGAAGATGGGGGTGACTATTTTTATGCTCTGTCAAATCATAATGATGCAAAGAACTTTAAAGTTATGCGATTTAAACCTTCAGATTTTGGAGATATTACTAAATGGCAGACTTTAGTTGATGCAAGAGATACTCACTATATTGAGGATATGCTCACTTTTAGTAATCATGTCGTCATTCAATCCAGATTTGATGGAATTCCGGTAATTGAGGTATTAGACATAGAATCAAAAGAAATAAATGAAGTCCAAATGAGAGATGAAGTATATGACGTAAGTTTGTCTTACAACAATGATTTCAATTCATCATTCTTCAGATATTCGTACTCATCATTAAAAACATCACCACAAATATTTAAATATGATTTATATGAGAAAGAAAACAATGTTGTATGGAAAAAGCAGGTTAATAATTTCATAGATACAAATTATGAAATTCAAAGAATCAAGACAGTTGTGAGAGATCAAGTAGAGGTTCCTGTATCAATTGTCTATAAAAAAGGTGTTGATCTTAAGAGTGCGCCAATGCTTATTTATGGATATGGCTCATATGGCATTAATATGGATTCAGGATTCAGATCATCGATAACACCCCTCCTTGATAGAGGTTTTATTTTTGCTATTTCTCAAATTAGAGGTGGTGCTGATATGGGTAGATACTGGTATGAAGATGGAAGAATGATGAAAAAAAATAATACTTTTTTTGATTTTATAGATTCAACAAAATACCTTATTGATAATAATATTGGTGATAAAGAAAAAGTCTTTGCTATGGGGGGCAGTGCTGGAGGTTTGTTGATGGGTGCTGTTATTAACTACGAACCAGAACTTTATGCAGGCATAGTGAGCGCAGTTCCATTTGTAGATGTTCTTACAACAATGTCTGATGAATCTATTCCTTTAACGACATTTGAATATGATGAATGGGGTAATCCAGCAAATAAAGATGAATATCTGTATATGAAAACATATTCACCTTACGACAATATTAAAAAACAAAATTATCCAGCTGTTTTGGTTACTACAAGCTTATATGATTCCCAGGTTCAATATTTTGAACCAGCAAAATATGTACCAAAACTAAGAGAGCACTCAACATCAAATATGCCAGTATTCTTAAATATAAACTTGGTTGGTGGCCATGGTGGAAAAAGTGGAAGACTGGAATCTTTAAACGAAACAGCCCTAGATTACTCTTTTATATTGAATATTCTTAATCAAGAATAGATGATTTCTTTATAGCTGGATTAATCTTATAAACCCTGTACTTTCTATTAGTTGAGTTATTAGAACTGATACCAGCACCAGATTTATTCACTTCAAGAGAAACTGATACATCGACATCCTCTCCATCAAGATTTATATAAGTTTCTGAGCTTCCCGGTCCAGGATAGACTGCAACGAATTCACCTACATCAGTAATAAAGTTATCAAGGTATGTAAAGAAGCTATAGTAGTATTGTCCATTTGGAATATCTGTAGCATTAAAGGTAATTTCACCATTAACCATTTCACCATCATTTCCAAAGTAAAGCGTTCTCACTCCAGCATTTTCATCTACTTGCCATAAATAAGTTGAAACATACTCAACATATGGCCTCTCTCTATCATCACCAATTTGTATTGTTGCTGTTGAAGACTGAATATTATCATTAGAGAAAGTTACTTTTGTTCTTGTTGAATATAGTCCATCGGGAAGCTGAGACCTATCAAGATTTAATCTATATTTTCCAAAACCGTTGGCATCAACATTTATTTCTGAAATTGAAATGGCTGATGGTATATCATTTTCTAATGATGCGACAGATAACTCTCCATCACCAACTTTTGTGACATCGATATCATAGGAATTTAGCTGCTTGCCAAGATTTATTGTTCCTGGTGAGATTGAACCATATGTAAAATCAAGTCCCTCTTCATCAATAATTCTCGTAACTGCTTTATTTATATTTAAAAGACCATATCCAAATTCATTATCTTTGCCTTCTGCACCAATATCATCTGTAAGATGCCCATCTACAATTAATGCATCAACTTGTGAGGATAATAATTCAGGTACTAGTGCATATAAAATTCCTATTGCACCAGCAACATGTGGTGAAGCCATTGAGGTACCTTGATAGAAAGCAAGATCTTCATTTGAGCCATAGGCAAGAACACCATCTGAATAACCATCTGCATTTGCGTCAGCGCCTGTATCACCACCCGGTGCAGCAATATCAACTAAATCATTATAAGTTGAGTAGTATGCTCTATTTCTAGTGGCTTCAGTGGCTGCAACAGATATGACATTGTTACATGAAGCTGGTGAACCGTATTCTTCTGTTCCAGAATTACCAGATGATGAGACTATCGATATATTTCTATCATAAAGATCATTAATGGCTCCTTGATAACCACCTGAGCATGTACTTCCAGTGCTGCCAAGACTCATATTAACGACCTTAATGGGTGTTCCTCCTCCATAAGTTGTGCCAGAGCCATTGGGAAGACCTCCGGCAAAAAGAAGACCTTGAGTAATATCACTTACAAAACCAGTCCCATCTGCACCTAGAACACGTACTGGAACAACTCCAATACCAAAGCCATTTATATTATTTCCATCATTAAGTGCAGCGATTGTGGTACCAACATGAGTACCATGAGAATCAGTAGCTGCTGAGGAGTCTGTTGGGTCTCCATCATAGTCATCTCCATCCCCACTATTACTAAAGGGTACAAAATCATAACCTCCAGGTAAAAAAGCGGATGTTGTGTATGCTGTTGAATCAGTATTTGGCGAGCCAGAATCTAAAACGGCCACTGCCACATCTTTTGTTTCTTGTCCTATTGCAGTTAATGCTGTCTCCAAACCAATTTGTTGTAAATTCCATTGATAAACCCAAGCTGGATCTTTTGTAAAATTCATAGCTTTGGCTTTTAAATCAAGCTCTAAATTTAATTTAGGATAAATATTTCTATAATGCTGAAGCACTTTCCAATGTTTGATGTACTGAACCTGCTCTGGATTATCCTTTATATCGTTTAAATAGCTGTTACCAAAGATTCTTCCAAACTCTTCATCGATAGAAAGGTTAAATCTTCGTAATCCTTTAAAACCTGCGTCGTCTAGCTGTGAAAATTTTGTGTTTATATTTGGTTCAGGATAAACATCAATACTAACTGCATCAGCTTGGTTATATTCATAATCAGGTCCAAATGGGATATATGAAATAAATCTGTCTTTAGCATAGTTCTTGTTAAGTGAACTAAACGATGAAGCTCCTGTAACATTTGATCCAAAAGTCAAAACATACTTTGCATGCCCCTCGTTAGCTTTAACTACAGCATAATATGTCCCCGTGTCAGGAAGAACTATTACTTGTCTTGTATTAGAGTCTGTAGCATATGAGAAATCTGCCAGTGATCCGTCTTCATTATAGAGTAATAGATCTATATCCATTGAATCTGTATCGCAGCAATAAAAATCTCCAGGATTATCTGGAAGATCTTCATAAATTAAACCTTCATTTTGAAGCGTAATCGCTAAGTTTGGAGCAGCTGAAATTTTATACCAATCCTCTGTATCAAAGTTTTCCAATGTTTCTGTATCACACTCTCCATCACCATCATTATCAAAACAGAAACCACCCTCTATAACGACTATATCTACTACATTGTCACCAATGTGACCAATAACATCTGTTGGATTAAGAAGTGTTTGCGCACTGGAAGCAGAGTTATTTTCTGTATAAGTATATTTAAGAGTATTTTGAACATCGCCATCAATTGCAGTATATCTATTGGAATATAACGTTCCATTAATAGTGTAGGTATCTTTTATATCGGTTACAGTTACTAATAAATCTAGAATAGTTTCCAAGGCTTCAGCTGTATCTTCTACTGCTCTTAGTTGTACCTCATATACACCATCATTATTTGCATCAGTTGGCTCTTCATAATCAGCACCATCAAAATCTTGAAACGCAAGTGTTCCATTTGCAGCATCAGTGCTAAAGGTTCTAAATAATAATTCATCAGCACCACCGCTGATGGCCCAACTGACACCAGAACCCTCAGGATCGACAACGCTTATTGCAGTTACTAATCTTATATTTTCTTCAACAAAAACTTGTGAGTCTAGGCCAACAAACTCTGGTCCTTCAGCAACATCTGAAACAGTAATTTCTACGTCTTGTGTCGTTCTGTTGAAACCATCATCAGCAAAAACTTGTATGTTATAAACATTATTTGCATCGGAATCTGTTGGATTTTCAAAGTTAACTCCTCCAACATATTTAAGAATACTATTGTCTTCGACTATAAAACCTGATGAATCATCACCGGATACTCCTACTGTAATAGTATTGTTCTCAGGATCTGAAACTGAGAATGAAGCCATCTCTATTGTATTTTCTGAGTGAGAATATGAAGTTTGTAAGTCATTGATAACTGGAGGATTATTAACTTCTAGAACAGTAATACTTATTTCGTCACTGCTCGTAGTGAATGATCCATCTGATACAACGATATTAAGCTTATAAACATTGTCACCATCACTATCAGTTGGATTTGCAAAATCTGGAGCTGATATAAAAGATAAACTACCTGAATCGGAGATAGAAAATATAGAACTATCAGTACCAGCTTTTGATAATGTTACATCATCACCATCAGCATCAGTTGTTTCAATATCAAATACATTTGATTGACCATTGGTTACCTCGATACTTGTAGACAGATCGACAAATGTTGGAGCATTATCATTTAGATTACTTACGGTAACCAGCACATTCGGTGAGGTGGCTGATAAAGAACCATCATTTGCAACAACCGCAAATGAATAAATATTGTCTTCATTTGTATCAGATGGAGTTTCGAAATCTGGCGGAGATATAAAGGAAACATTGCCAGAAGAATCTATGCTTAATAATGATGAGTCGTCACCTACAAGAGAGTATGAAAGAGTATCACCATCTTCATCTGAAGCTGTAATTGTGGTTAATGCAGTATTTATATTTTCATTTACGCTGATTGCACCAGCTATTGCACCAAATAAAGGAACTTCATTAACATCAGAAATATTTACTGTCATCGGTACTGAAGCACTATAAAGTCCATCTGTCACTGAGGCTGTAAAAGTATAATTATTTTTAATTTCAAAATTAGGATTATTTTTTAATGATAATAATCCTAAATCTGTAATTTCTAGAGAAGATGAATCTCCTCCACTTATTGAGAAGGTCAAAGTGTCATTGTCAGCATCAGAAGCAGTTAATGTAGTAACTGATTGTTGATTTTCTGGAACTGTAAATGAATTAACTGAAGTAATAACCGGATCATTATCATTAATATTATTTATCGATATTTCTACTTCCTGTGATGTTGTGTTTAAGTCGTCGCTGAAGTTAACGCTTATTAAATAAACATTATTTGTATCTGAGTCTTCGGGTAATTCATAGTCTTTACCAGATGCAGTTAAAGAAGCATTTAAACCGTCAAAGGTTAATGTAAATAGATCCTTATCTACTCCGGATAATGAATAAGTTATTGTGTCGCTTTGTGGATCAGTTACTGTAAATGAAATGGCGATAGGCTCGTTTTCACTTACAGATTGAGACGATAAACCATCTATAATGGGGTTGCCCTCGTTTTCAACATCTAAGATTGTAATCACAAGATTATCGCTAACTGTGTCAGTTCCATCAGATGCTTCGATAGTTATTTCATATGAGTTATCTGAGTTTATATCTACTGGAGTTTCAAAATCTGGATTCGTTTTAAATGTAATTGCACCGGATGTAGAAATAGAAAGTTTTTCTGCATCATTACCTGATAAAGAATATCCAATAACATCATCTTCAACATCTTCAACAGCGACTGAAAGAACATTCAGTGTATTTTCATCAATCGATAATGTGGAAACAAAATCTTTAAAAGTTGGTGCATCATTAACACTTATAACATCAATGCTTATATTTGCTGATGCAGATGTCCCATCAACGCTAACCGTGTAAGTTAATGAATCTGGTCCAAAGTAGTTCTCATTTGGTGTATAAACAATATTATTATTCTCGTCTAGAGATGCAGATCCGTTTGATGCAGCAGAAATTGAAACAGACAGACCATAATAATCGCTTCCTACATCAATAGTATCATTACCAAGGGGCGAGAAATCTAGACTATTATCTTCATCAGTTGAAACTGAATCATCAGATAATGATAAAACTTGATCAAGCGATGATTCATCAATATTTTGGTCTGATGCTATAAGTGAATTTAAATTTGTTAAATATGAAGCTATTCGAATTGAATCAGCTGTTCCATTTGCCAATGCTTTTACATCATTTAAGAAAGTCCCAGTTGCGTAGTTGGTGATTGCAAAAGTAACTGCTGAATCAGTTCTTACTGATATTTTCTCTACGACTGATTTAACAATAGATTTTAGATCACCTGACACAGAGGATGAAATATTGTCTGATACTGAAGAGCTTAATGAAATACTATTCGCACTTAAAACATTATCAATATAAGCATCAATAAATGTGCTTGTCTCTATAAACTCAGATAAGTTTGTAATTCCTGAATCAAAATTTTCTTGAATATATGCATACAAGCTTTCAAAAAAAGTTTTTGTACTTACTGAAGATGAGTTTGTTTCATTAACAAATGTTTGTAATGCATATGCTAATACAAAAATTTGAGCATTTGCTTCATAATATTTATTTGCAGCTGTTGTTGTATTTTCTTCAGCAACTGGATCTAAAGAGTAAATATCAATGCTTGATCCTAAATTCAACAAAGTATTTATGTCCGTACTTCCAGTATTTGCATAGTCTAAGGATGTGAGCGCTGAAACAACTCTTGATGTACTTGATGATGCTTTATGAGATAGAGATAAATTTGTTAAGTTAAGACCAGATAAATTGTCAGAACCACCTGTAGAAATAACATCTTGTGGATCATTAGGGAGTTCGAAGACACCGTTAGAATCGGTTGAAGTTGATGGCTCACCTTCATCAGATAGAAAGTTTGAATTTAAATCTAAAATAACAGTCGACGTCGAAATATAATTAGCGCCTACAACTACGCCTTGAGAATTTCCAATAACATTTGTTGAAACGGTTCTATTTGTTGAGGTGCCAGCAGAATTAGAGCAAGTTAACGTAAAACTTTTTTGCCCATCTGTTTCGGGTGTTATTGTTTCTGACCCTGAAAGTGCTTTGGTGCCACTCCAAGAACCAGATGCTGAACATGATGATGCGTTCGAAGTTGTCCAAGTTAATGTTACAGATGAACCTAAATATATCTGGTCATCAGAAATAGAAAGGGTAATGGATGCGCCTGGTGTTGGTGGCTCAGGCGTACTTCCACCACCTCCGCCACCACCACAACTTGTGATAACGAAAAGTAGAGATATATACAGTGGAAGATGTTTATACATTTTAATGTATATTTTAAGTGACTTTTGTCTAAATTAAAACGTTCATTTTTAAAGCGTTTCATATTTTATCCAATCTATTAGAAATCTTTTATCATCTTGGCAGATTGGAGCATCTGCCAGATAGCATAAATCATTATTATTAACATAATTTCCAACAAAGTTTCCCCCAACAGCAACATTTATAATTAAATAAAAAACTTCATTAAATGGGTAATTTTCATCAAATCCAATTTGGTTAGATGTTATCTCAAAAACTGTATGCTCATCATCTAAAACAAATTTCATAGAATTTTCTTCCCAAATAAAAGTAAGTTCATGAAAGGCTTCATTTAAATTATTAGATTGGCTTAAAAGATATGTGCCACCTTGATACTTATGACTAGATGGATCAGAGCCATAATGAACAGTAGATAATATTTCTTGCATGTTATCGCCTCTTATTTCTACTAAATCTATCTCGCCGCTAGCTGGCCATCCACCAAAAATTGATTCAACTGGCATCATCCAAATAGCTGGCCACATACCCACACCTTCTGGAGACCTGAATTTAACTGTTATTTTTCCGGGATGATTAAAATCAACTTTATTTTCTGTTATTAATTTAGCTGACGTATAACTAAAACCTTCTTTTGACTCATTTAGAGGAGTTATTCTTAGGCATCCATTTATTACGTTAGCGTTATTAACACTGTCTGTATAATATTGTCGCTCATTATTTCCCCAACCAGGAATACCATACTCTGCTCCATTTCCAATTACTGCAGTCCAATTATCAAGATAAGATACTTCAGTAAAATCGTCTATCCAAATAATTTTATTTGTTGGTCCATCATAATTTTGACAATCGTATGCTTGATAAGAGCTGGTAGGAGGTTCAATGTCTGGAACCAGAATAGAAGAAGAACCGCCACCACCACATGAGCTAATAAAAAATATCAAGAAGAGATATTTAAATCGCATCAAATTCAAACTATATATTCGTCAGATAGTTTTTTAATTTCTTTTCTTAATACAAATAAAGCTATTAAGTTTGGAATGGATACCAATGCCACAACTACATATGCAATATTCCAAACAACTGTTGTATCAATTACAGCAGCTAATATAAAACATAGAACATAAAAATTCCTGTACCAAAAAACTCCTTTTTCACCAAATATGTATGCCGTTGACCTATCTCCATAGTAGCACCAGGTTATTGCAGTTGAGAATGCGAAAAGAAGTAATGCAATTGCAACCAACTTACCGCCATACTCCCCAAATGTTCCTTGAGAAAAGGCTTTAGCTGTAAGTTCGGCTGAACTTACCAATGATTTCCCCTCAACAGTAACACTTTCAGCTATTTTACCTTTTGAAACATTTAAGTTTCCTGAAAATAGATTGTTTCCATCCTTTATTATTATGTCTTCTGCAATTGATCTTGAATGTAAAACTGTAACTTCTGAACTAATTAATTGACCATCTTTAACTTCAAGAACACCTGAAAATTCTCTTACGTCTGAATCAAGAGATTGAACAAAATTAGTTAATTGAGACATCTGATTCGGATTGGTGTATGTACCATCAGAGTTTTCCTCATCACTGTATATACCGTCAATGATAACCATGTCTGTTTTTGAAAAAGTAGTATCAAATTTTTCTGTCCAGACTCCGCTAGATAAAATAACAAGAGCGGTTACACTACAAACAACAATGGTATCAATGAAGGGTTCTAATATTGAAACAATGCCCTGATCAATTGATGTATTTTTTGATGATGCATGAGCTATTGGCGAGGAACCTTGACCAGCTTCATTTGAATATAATCCTCTGGCAACACCATATTTTAAACTCATCGCAAAGCTTGCCCCCAAAAAGCCACCTACTGCAGATGATCCTGTGAACACCTGAGCAAAAATTGCATTGAACGATGGAATAATATTTTGATAATTTTCAACAAGAATGACTAAAGCACCGCCAAAGTATATCAGCCCCATGATAGGTATTATCTTACTTGCAACTGAAGCTATTCTTTTTATTCCACCAATAATAATAATCCAAAGTAGCACGCCCAAAAATAGACCTGTAAAAAGTTTAGGAACAGAAAATTCAGTATTCATTACAAGGGCAATATTGTTAATTTGCGGCATATTGCCAGAGCCTATTGCAGTAATCATCATAAGAAAAGCAAAAAGAATACCTGCCCATTTCATATTTAATGCATGTTCTATGTAATACATAGGTCCACCAGAAATAGAGCCATCCTCGAGTTTAGTCCTATATTTATGACCCATTGTTACTTCAACAAACTTTGTAGTCATACCAAAAATTGCTGTAATCCACATCCAGAAGATTGCTGCAGGACCACCAGTCCATATTGCTAATGCAACACCGCCAATATTTCCAGTTCCAACAGCGCCTGACATTGCTGTTGTGAGAGCTTCAAAAGCAGATGTCTCACCTTCTGCATCCTCTTTATGATTTTTACCAGACACTAAGTTCCAAGCTTTACCAAAGAACTTAAATTGAGGAAAACCTAGATAGATTGTAAAAAATATACCAGTTCCAACTAATAATATAGGAAACCACCATGAGCCACTTAGATAGCCATCGAGAGTTATTAAAAAATCATTAAATTGAACCATAATTATTCCTCAAAATATTTGACCAAATCTGTATAACCGCCAATAAGCTTATCATTAATAAAAATTTGTGGCATTGTTCTAGCATACTTATTCCTTTCAATCAGCAAATCAACGTTATTGTCTACTTCTATATTTATAGATTCATATTCATAACCTTTTTGCTCTATTAACATTTTAGCTCTGTCACAAAATGAGCATCTATATTTGGTAAAAATTAAAAATTTCATTAATTAGCTGGGTATTTTCAAAAGTAAATGATTAAGAGCATATCTTTGATTTAAAGAATTTATTTTAAATAAATCCTCTCTAAATATTGAGAGTTGATCTATAAAATCAGAGAGTCTTACTGGGTGAACTTTTGAATTGCCATTCTTTGAAATTTTCAAAGTAAAGTCTATTATGTAATTTAACTTTTCATCAAGATCTATATTTAAGTCAATAACATCACTAATTACCTTTCCATCAACTCCATTATTAAAAAGCTTATCAAGATAATCATATAATTTTTTAAAATTTTCAAATGAACCATCCTCAATAATTTTTAATAATTTTTTTGGAGTCATGTAGTCTGGTAATACAGATTTATCGCTTTTATCTTCAAGAATATCACCAGCCCAATTATAAAAATCAGCTTGAGGTATATTATTAAAGTGTATTAGTTGGCATCTACTATAGATTGTTTGATTTAGGCACTTAAACCTATTTGATTGAATAATTATGTACGTATTGGTGGGCGGCTCTTCAAGAGTTTTTAAAAGAGCATTTTGAGAACTTATGGTTAAGTTTTCTGCACGATCAATGAATAGGATCTTGTTCTTACTTAAGCCAGACTTTAACATTATAAAATCAATAGCTTCTCTCACAAATCCAACAGGAATTTTTTTTGTACTACTTCTGAGCTTATTTTTATCTTCTCTTTGAAAATAGGACATAAGTGTTTCGTTGTTAATACAGAATAAATCAGGATGAGAATTATTCTTTATCAAATGATGACTATTTTTTTCACACAGTATTTCATTAATCAAATATTTACATATTTGATTTTTACCTACCCCCTCTTGTCCCTCAATTATGAGAGCATGTGAGAGGTTAGTTTGATCAATTGAAGAGATTTTTTCATCAATCCATGGAAAGTTTATCATCTTACAAACTTTCAACTAAATAAATAATTTCTTTACTTATAGCTTTTGCATCCTTCTCTGCATCTATACACTTTATCCTGGAATATTTATCTGCTAATTCTAGATATCCATCTCTAACATCATTAAAAAATTTCAGGCCAGATGACTCAATCCTATCCATAGAATCTCCTGATTTTCGCTCAAACCCTTTTACTGGATCTATATCTAAGAGAATTGTTAGATCTGGATCAGGAGCATTAATGAAGGTCTTTAAAGAATTTATAAATTTTTTATCGAGATCTCTACCATATCCTTGATAAGCCATTGAGGCATCAAAATACCTATCAAGTAGAATAAAATCACATTCAGCAGATTCAATTTCATTAACAACTAGCTCTGACCTGCTTGCATACATTAATAATAACTCCGTTTGACTTGACAAGGTAAGATCTGCATCAAGTAAGATATTTCTAATTTTCTCACTTGGAATAGTTGATCCAGGCTCACGAAACTTTTCTACAGATTTACCCATTTTTAAAAGATACTCATAAAGTAAATCAATTTGCGTAGACTTCCCTACTCCCTCAATTCCCTCAAAGCTAATAATTTTCATTTTTTTTGATAAAGATTTACATATTCTAAATGCTCATTGTAAGTTTTGCTAAAAATATGTTCGCCTTTATTGTTGGCTACAAAAAATAAGAATTCATTTGGGGAATTTATTATTGCTGCATCAAGTGAAGATCTTGTTGGCATTGCAATGGGTGTTGGAGGAAGTCTTTCTATTACATAAGTATTATATAAATTACTCTTATCTCTTAAGTTTTGTTTTGTTATATCTCCATTAAAATCTGGCATTAATCCATAAATTATTGTT